>SXGQ01740013.1_pt1 | contig 25104 bp, 30 predicted proteins | sample 3178371 | NCBI WGS metagenome assembly SXGQ01 (sample SAMN11356859, study PRJNA531348) | freshwater metagenome | isolation source: freshwater sample F1-20 | place: China: Fuxian Lake, Yuxi | collected 2017-12-25 | reverse complement strand
CACAACTGCCTCCTATACCTCCTCTACCTCCTCTACCTCAAGTGCCTCCCCTACCTCAACTGCCTCCTCTACCTCAACTGCCTCCTCTACCTCAACTGCCTCTACAGCAACTCCTTTCTTTGGAGATTTTGTAAGTTGAGGCAGCATGGCTGTAAGGATGACACCTAGAAGAAGTCCCTTCACCATCTCCATACTGCAGGAGTTTCCACTTGTAACAGGGTTGTAAGGGATAAGTTCCATGGATTGCGATTGGTTTTGATGAGAAAAATAAAAGTAAGTAAATAATTTCAATTTTTTTGTTTATCTGTTTACCAAGAAATCTCAGCAAGATTGAAGTAGCCCTTTCCAACCCTACCCTTTCTGCCCTTCACCACTGGTACAATTCCATACTCTGCTCCAATCTCACTGCAGAGTGCTTGCACCTCATCCTTGCCACCAGGAAAGGCGCGAGTAGAGATACGGAAATTGTCCTGGTGCGTCACAATCTTATTCGATACCTCAAGCCCATCCTCCATCTCAGATTGAGCCTTCCAGGTGTCAAGAAAGTTACGCATTCCAGCCTCAAACTTAGCCTTGCTCTTAAGATGTTCTGCCTTGAAGAAGAGACCACCGCCAGCGGCAGGTGGAGCATATCCAGGATTCAGAGGAAGACTGAAGATGGACTTTTTGGTTGTTGTCGGAATTCGTGCCTCAAGAGGAACAGTCGCAACAGCACCACCACCACTATTTGCCTTTGTTTGGAAGATTACAAAGAAATGGTGGATATTGGCTCCAGGAAGATTAAGTGCCTTAGCACAATCCTTCTTAATTACAACAAAGGTCATGGGCTTATTTTGTGCATCTGGTTCTGTTGTTCCATTTTGAAAAGCCTTAAGGACTTTCCCATAGTATTTAATATACTCATCTGAACTAGTTGCACTCATCTTACGCAGAGAAGGGGTTGCTGTATCTAAGAAGGAGAGAATCTCTTCCTTCTGCTTATCTGTGTAGGTGGGGTGGTTATCGATAAGATTCTTATTATCAGATAAGTTCTTAAGGCAGATCTGAGCTATATATGCATCATTTACATCTTCATACTCATCTGCATTTGCAGGTGTCCACTCGTCAGAATCAGCAGTCGGCCAGTCAAGACGCAGAGGTGTAAGAACAGTCTTGCCACTCTTCAATGCGTTCGGATTGCGACAACCATTAAGATTAGTACCCTTGCTAGGAAGAGTTATCTCATGCGCCATGATAGCGCGCTCAATCTCAGATGCCTTAAGCATCTTGTCATCCTTGCGAGCCATCGCAGAAGGTGGTACAAAGATGAGAGGGCGGAAGTCACCATCGAACTCGTATCCGCACATGCGGCCAGGAAGACCTTGAACAAGCGCATCAGTCTTTGAGTTATTTGCACCCTCCCATACAAAGCCGATATGCTTCTTTGGCACAACCTTCCCTGCACGAAGTGTTCCCTTGAGAATGACGATGGTTGTAAGATCAGGGGCATCCTCCAGACAAGGTGTATCTGCGCCAAGATTCTTCTGCTCATTGCGTGTGATGGCAACTTCGCGCTCCTCTGAAGTGTAGTTCAGCAGATTCCAGGAATTCTTGTGACAGAGTTCCTTGAGTTTATTCTCAGTAGCGAGGGTTGCCTTGCAAGTATGGAGGCGCATGAGAATCCACTTACCACTGACTGACTTGACCAGATTCGTAAACTTGGTCAAGTTCTGCGCAATGTTGAAGGTGGAACGAAGCAAGCCATTTCCCCAGTAATGCTCAAGACCATAATAGCCATTACCAGGCACAAGTTCCTCAATATGCTTCTCAAAGGGTGTCTCCTTATGCTTGAGGGCAGCGAGCTCAGAATAGGGGGTGGCATCCACGGAAAGAACAAATGTGTTCTGCTCATTCAGTATCTGCGGATTGCCGTCCATGGTGATGCCGTGGCGAGAGAGAAATGCATCAAGACCCTGTCCCTGTGTCTGAACCATGTGAGACTCATCAACGACGATAAGTGCATTCGTGATGTCCAAGTCAGTAGTCTTGAAGTCATTGTGGAAGATGACCTTAATGGTGCCAGCCTTGTAGGCAGCACCATTCGCCTTCTTCGTATCCTCAATTGCCTGCTTTCGCAGGAGAATCTCGCTGGAGCCACATACAATATAGGCGCGCTGGATATCACCGTTCTCGAGCATGATACGAATGAGTTCCTGGTAGGCGCCTGTCTTTCCAGCCTGGCAACGGGCCAAGAGGATCGCGTAGCGAAGGCGGCTACCAAAGGCGCGGCGGATGTTCTCGGCAGCAGTGATCTGTTGGGGGTATGCCATGATGGATATTTGCAAGTGTAGTATTATACCTTTTGCACATGAAATGTGTTAGTTTCAATTTTTTAATTTATAAGAGTATAAATAAATTTACAAAAAAAGAGGGTAATTTTTTTTGTCTTTTTTTTGTTGGTTTTGAATCTCAGTAGTCGTAGTCGTCAGGGAGATAGTTGGACGCGCATTCATGACTGCAGAACTCATTGGTAGAGAGGCTGTACTTGTGGCGGACTACACTCTCTGCAGTGAAGTGATTCCCGCAGTCGCAGCAGCGGCCAATTGGAAATTCGGCATGAGCCTTCTGTGTTGTCGCCTCCTCTGCTTCTGAGCGGCCCTTAGGGCAGTAGAATGCAGTAATTGTCTGCTGGAAGCAATGGCCTGACTGGGTCGGTCCAAGTGGGATGGACTGGTGACGGCAGATGAAGTTGGGACCCAGTTCCGCCGCGATGGCCGCGGTAATCTTGGTGAACCTCAGGATCTTCCAGATGTTGTAGGTCCCGCGCATGCCGAAGGAGTCGTAGTGCTCCTTATTCTCAGTAGCATACTGATAGTGGGTCATCTTTCGGCCATTCGCAGGATCGACCATCCACTCGTCACGACAGTCGCGGTCTGGATTGATCTTCGAGCGGTTGAACTTGGTGGTCTTGCACTGCCAGAGGACGATCTGGTTGGAGCCAAAGCGGATGCTCTCGGCTAAGTTCTCCTTGATGGCTGCATGGTTATCCCTAGACTCATCCATGATGCGCTGGAAGAGATAAGCGGCAAAGTCAGCGAGGCGCTTCTCCTCTGCCCCCTTCTTGGCCACTGCGCTTGCCTCTGCAAGCATGGTGAGGTCTGCGGGGCTGAAGAAAGACATGGTGGCGTAGATGGGTGTAGATAGGCGTGTGGATGGCTATACTTCCCAGATACGGCACACGCCACCATCAATTTTTTATTTTATCTTGGCCATTTCCCAGATATAAAAAAAACAACAAAAGAGATTTGGCTTTTGCCTTTTTTAGTTCTTTTGTTTTTGTCTTTCAGTTCTTTTTATTATTTAAATCTCAGAAAGAGCTCCAGCCTTGATGAGTTTATCTAGAGCATACTTCACTTCATCTTCTACAGTTTCCCGCCCAGGAACAGTGTGTTGATGATGGTGGTTGTCTGGGCGGTTAGCATCAAGTTCAGCCCGATGATTATTCCAGAGTTCCACAAGTTGATGTAAATAAAGAGGAACTTCTGCGCGCTTAATAAGCCGCAGGTAGAGTGTCCAACGCTCCACATTATGCTGTGCGCAGGCATGATGCCACTTTGGAGCTTTGCCCGAAGATGCAAAGCGCGAGGTGCTAGAGATCTTAGGAATCATTCTGCACGTTGGGTGAAGGAGATGTGTTAAGAATTGGCTTGATACCCAGACAAAGAAAGTAATAAATATTTCAATTTTTTTTTAATTAGAAAGAGTGTCTCTTTCAAAAGTCTTTTAAAAAAGACAACAAAAGAGTGGGCTTTCGCCTCTTTTCTTTTGTTTTTGTCTTTTGGTTCTTTTTTTTTGTTTTTTTATCTTTACTTGCGCCCCTTGTAGGCGCCGCCGCCCTTCTTGCCGCAGGTTGCCAGCGTGTGGTTCGTCATCTGCGCGCCGCTCGGCAGGCGACAGAGCGGGTTGCTGCAGCACGGGCGCTGAGTGGGCGTGGCCGCGCCAGACCGCCAGTTCTGCTGGGGCGTGCTCGCGCCAGAGCGCCAGTCGCCTGCAGAGGTAGGCCGAGACCAGTCGAATGCAGCCTTCGGCTCGGCGCTGGCCCACTCTGGCTCGCCGATGTGCGCCACACGCTTGCCAGCCTGCGAGCCCTTGCTCAGCGTACAGAGTTCGCTTGCGTCGAACTTCTCGCAGCCAGCCTCAAAGGCGCGCTCTTCATTGTTGCCGTCGGCATTCACGATAAGCTTGGTGCAGGCAGGCGAGAGGCGCCCCTTGACGCCCTCGTGGGCGTGGCAGCGGCAGCAGATGATGCTACCGTTGGGGTTGCGCGCCCAGACATCCGTGTTCTCCACGAAGGGGATCGTGATGATCGGCTCAGGGTCTGCGGCGGTCTCGAGCTTCTCTGCGGCGAGCGCCAGCAGCTCGAGGATCCAGGGGTCGACAGGGCGCGGGTTGCGCGCGTCTTCCTCTTCCTGGATGTCGGCCCAGTTGCGCGGCTCGTCGGCAATCCAGCGCATGTTGGCAGGCAGGGTGGCCACGTAGGCCTTGTGGCGCAGCGTCCGCGAGACCGCGCAGGTCTCGCTGTTGCACGCCGTGCAGAGCACCTCGCACGCGCTAGCCCCGTCAGAGACGTTAGTCTCCTCGGTCGCCTGCGCGCGCGGTGTGCTCTCGTCCTCGCTCTCATAGAAAGCGAGCGCGAAGCGGTTCTTCGACATTGTTGCTGTGTTGGCGGTATGTCGGGTGGAGGGGGATGGCTATTGTTTCTCTCTCCAACTATTCAAATTGGGGCCATCCTCTGTTCAAATTTTTTTTCTCTTTGAATGCAAGACCCATCTTAAATGCGCGCGCATAGGCGGGCGCGCGCGCCCGCGCGCGAGGCGTCTTCAAATTTTTTTTTGAGATGAAACACAGAGAAAATCTCTGCGCGCCCAGATACGCTAGATGGCGCGCAGAATCAATATATAAAAAAAATTGAACAAAGGAGGCCAATAAACTGATTGATTAGAGAGATAAAAGAACACAGTTAACCACCATCTACCACATCAACCATGGCCACCAAGACATCCAAGACTGTGACAATCGCCGCGTTCGCTGCCCTGACTGCTCGCCTCGCCCTCGTAGAGGAGCGACTGGCTGAGCTGCAGAGCGCGCCCACGGTAAAGAAGGCAAAGAAGGCGAAGGCCGCGCCCGCAGACGGCGAGGAGAAGCCGCTATCGCCCTGGCTCGCCTTCTGCTCGCGCGTCACCGCGCTGCTGAAGGAGGAGGAGAACGCCGACGCCAAGAACGCCGTCGGCACGGCGCGCCTCGCCTTCTGCTCGCTCGCCAAGGGTCTCTGCGAGGGAAAGTATGAGACGCTCACGGATGACGCCATCCTAGAGCATGCGCTCTCCTTTGTGGCGCCCGAGAAGGTGGCTAAGGCCAAGAAGCCCGCCGCAGAGGAGCCCGCGCCCAAGACGCCCCCTAAGAAGGCTGCTAAGCCTGCAGAGGCGCCGGCCGCGCCCAAGAAGAAGGCCGTCAAGAAGGCCGCGCCTGCGCCTAATCCCTTCGCAGAGGAGGAGGCTGACGTCTAAGCGCGCAGAAGAACAAAAAAAAACAAAAAGAAAAAAACACCAAAAGACAAAAGAGAACAAAAGAGGCGAAAAGCCCATCTTTTGTTGTCTTTTTTTATGTCTCTTCGCAGAGAAAATTTAAAATTTGAACTATACCAGTCCCAGCATAGTGATTAATATCTCCACACTCATCACACACTCTCATCACAACAAGATGTCCTTCTCAAACACGCACATCTACTTCTGCCACCAGAGCGGCTGCGCCAACATGACAAGCGAACTCGGCTCTACCTGTGATGCCTGCCGTGAAGACTGGAGCCGCTGCCCTGACTGCGGGGACATGGGGGCTACCGTTCTCGGGTCCAACTATTGCCACGAGTGCTACTCGCGCCGCAACCACCCGTGCAATGCGCCGCCTGCTGCCGACGGCTGGTGCCCTGAGTGCGACATGTACACCGTCGTTCTGCCGAACATCTGCGCCGACTGCCAGCAGAAGCGCGACGAGCGCTGCACGTGCGACGAGGACACCGAGCGTTCTTGCGCTCCCTGCGACCGCCGCATCGCCCGCCGCCTCGCCGACCAGGCCGAGTATGACATCTGGTGCGGAGTAGATGAGTCATGCGACCGCCGCCTCGCCGACCAGGACATCTGCATCTGTCACGAGGAGAACGCCCGCGCATGCCCCCCCTGCTCGCGCCGCATCGCCGACATCGTGAACGAGGCCATCTGCTCATGCGATGGTGGCGATAAGCCGTGCGACCACTGGGCCCAATACCTCGCCGACAAGGCAGAGTATAACATCTGGTGCGGGGTAGACGAGTGCGATGATTGCAGTGCTCCTGTTAAGGATGGCCGCATGACTTGCCTCTGCTGGGCAGATGAGGAGGACCTAGCACGGATGGATCGCGACCTCGCCCTCCGTCGCTATTAAAAAAAACAACACAAAAAAAAAAAGAAAAAAAACACCCTCTTTTTTTTAAAAATTGAAAGTCAGCCGTCAACCAGTGATATGTATCACACTACAGACACCATGGCCTCCAACTTCTCTGACAATTCTGACGGCGAGTACGACTCTGAGCCTGAGATCTATCGTCGTCACTTCTCGGTTGACTATGACTATGATGAGATTGACGAGTATGTCGCGGCCCTGCAGCGTGGCTGTGGTCGTGTCCTACATTATGAGCCAGAGGATGAGCCAGTGCCTGCGTCTACACCTGCACCAGTCATTCGAGAGAGTCTCTTTCCTAGCGCTCGCATGCGCATGGGCCGAAAGACGCTCATCCTGCCAGCAATTACGCGTTGCGTGGCTATCATGCGTAAGCGGCGTACGATGAAGAACTAGATTCTATCTTAATCCCCAAAAAAAGAAAAGAAAAGAACGGTGCACTGCACCCATCTTTTTTTTTAAAAAATTTGAACTTTTCATGCAGCCTATGGAATGAGTATCACTCCATACGCTACAATGTCTTCCACTACCACATCATCTGAAAAGAAGTACGCCCACTTTCCTGATCTCCAAGCCGCTCGCCGACGCGCTCGTGATGCAGAGATCAAGGCATTTGAGGCCTTTCAGTCCACAGAGGAGACTCGCCTTACAGCCGTGAAGGAAGCAGAGACAATCTATCGAGCCGCTATCGCTGCTGCAAATGCAGCGGCCAAGGAGACTCAGGTCGCCTATAAGACGGCCGCTGCGGCTGCTCGCACTGCAGAGAATACTCTTGATAAGGCTCGCATCGAGGCAGGTGGCCGCCGTCCTGTTCGCTACCAGGTCTCAGATGATCTTCCGCCAGGTGTTCTTGACAGAATGATTGCCGACCGCACTTACTCAACTGTTCTTCCCTCAGCACCATCCTACTATCCGCATCCTTCTACCGAGTTTCTTGCAAAGATGCATGCTGAGGGTGTACAACTCGGTACTAACAAGAATGTCTGCGACACATGGGCTTGGCATAATCTGAAGGAGATCAAGAATGGCGACATCCTCTACATGGTTACCTCATCTGATAAGCATACATGGGTTCCCTCCAAGATCTACAAGGGCGCAGTTCGCAGCGGCCCTGTTCACACTCTAGAGGATGACTATGGTTCTAGTTACTATAGAACACATACAAAGGCTCTGAAGATGACATGGGAGGTTAGTTGGCGTCTGCTCGGCGACTATGATGAGACCTATAAGGAGTGTTTTATTGATATGACTACTGAATCTTCTGTCGTGAAGATTAAGAAGGCATTGCCTCAGCCTGCGGCTTCTTGTCCTCTGCCTACAGCGACAGAGGCATAAAAAATTGAAATTAGGCGACTGTAATAAAGTATGTACAGAAAGACACAGCAAGACAAAAACAAAATGACCATCTTTAACTTCATCCGCAAACTCTACAATTCACTGGCGACGTGCGACAATTGCGGCGGCGACGGCGGCGTTGCTCGCTCTGGTGAACTCGGTGGCCGCACTCTTTGCGGCAGTTGCTACTCAGATTGGAAGAACTAAAAAAAGAGGGACCCTAGTCCCCACTTCTTTTTTATTATAGTTGCAGAGAAAAAGAGGCAAAATAAAAAAAATTTGAAATTGAAAATCGCCCTAGCAGTTTAGCACAGTGAAAAAGTATCAGCATATCATACAATGTCTTCCATCAGCAATTCCAACGCAATCAAGACGGCGATGACCCAGCTCCGTGCCGCAGTGGCGGCTCTGGACGCGGCTCTCGGTACTCCTGCAGTCGCAGTGGCAGTCGCGGCAGCGCCTGCAGCCAAGAAGAAGGCTGCTAAGGCAGTAGTGGTCGAGGAGGAGATTCCTGCCCCTGTGGCTACAGAGCCCAAGGTCCGCAAGCCCACCGCATGGAACGCCTATGTCACAGAGAATGGTGGCGTGAAGAAGGCCAGTGCTCTGAAGAAGGAGGATCCTGCAGCCTATGATGCCTGGGCAGCAGAGTGGAAGGCTCAGAATCCTGATCCAGTGGCGGTCCCTGTAAAGGCGAAGGCAGAGGCCACAGAGCCAAAGGCCCGCAAGCCCCGCTCTGACAAGGGCAAGCCGCGTGTCAAGAAGCCGGCTGCAGAGGAGTCGGCTGAGGAGGAGGATGAGTAAACCATCTAACCAACAAAAAAATAAAAACAAAAACAAAAGAAAAAATACCCAATTTTTATTTTGCAGAGTGGCAAGAGTGAATAAAAAAAATTTGAACATTATTTTTTATTGTTAAATAAGTATAACTAAGACCAATTGCTAAAATGTCCACTCTCACCAACGCACAGATTCTCCAGATCATCGCGTCGCTGCGGACGCAGGCCAATACACTTGAGGCATCTCTTGGGCTGGTCAAGGCAGAGGTTACTGCAGAGCCCAAGGCTCGCAAGGAGCGCTCTGATAAGGGCAAGTCTCGGGCTAAGAAGCCGGCTGCCGACGAGGAGCCTCCTGAGGAGGCCGAGCCCAAGGCCAAGAAGGAGCCCAAGGTGCGTAAGTCGAGTGCATGGCTTGACTTTGTGAAGCAGGAGGGTGGTATCAAGAAGGCTAGTGAGACCAAGACGACTCATCCTATGGCCTATCAGGAGTTTGTAGAGGCCTGGAACGAGGAGCATGGCGTCACTGCTGCTCCTGCTAAGAAGGCGCCTGTGGCTGCCGCGGCTCCTGTAAAGAAGGTTCCTGTCAAGAAGGCACCTGCGCCTGCGGCTAAGTCCAAGAAGGAGTTGCCCCCACTTCCTGCCTCAGAGGATGAGGAGGAGAACGACAGTGGCAAGTATGAACTCGTCGAGATTGATGACACCAATTACTGGCTCGACGATGACATGAATATGCTGTTCCATGACAATGATGGAGAGGTGGGCGACTTCGCTCACTTCTACAAGGATGGCAAGATTGTCAGCCATGTGTAAAAACCAAATAAAAACAACTAAACTTAAAAAATAAAAAGAGGGACTATAGTCCTCACCCTTTTTTGATTTTTACCACGCTCATTTCAAACAGGTACTTTTATGTATTAAGAGGTATGCTCACAAGACGGTGACTACCATCTGGATGATTGATAAGTTTATCCGTTGCTCTCTCAAAAGACCAGCGCTGCTTTAGAAGATAACTAGCATCTTTACCAGAACAGTTCACTTTTACTGTTCCATCTTCAGCAACATCATAACCTGTAAAGATATTAATCATATGATCTTGAGAGAGAATCTCAACCGCTACAGCTGTTCCTCCGCTATTAGTTGATATCTTTCCATGAGGGGAGCCGCCAGCGTGAATATAGAAATCACCACTAAATAGAGAAGAAATTTCTGCCTTCATCTCCATCTGAGCCCGCTTCAATGTCTTAATCTCAGCCTTTAATGAATTGATCTCGCAGTTAATATCTCCTTTTACCGTAATGATCTCGCATTCAATATCTCCTTTTAACGTAATGATCTCGCATTCAATATCCCCCTTCAATGAACTCGCCTCGTCAGTCTGTGCTTTGAATGTTTGACATAGTTTGGTCAATTCCGCAATTTCTTCTGCTTGCTTTGAGAGTTTTATATACAAATCCTTGTGAATCTCATCAAACGCATTGACTGGAGCTACAGACCAGATATCTTTTACACTTGACTGTGATATCTTGGGAAAGGGTTCGATAAATGTATTTGGATGAACGGACATTTTATATGTTTGACTTAGATTATATTAAATATGATTTCAATTTTATACCCATTTGAAATCAGCACGAGTCTAAATAGATCTTCACAAACCAGAGTATGTTGCTCAGCGAGCAAGAACTTATTGATACAATTGAGAATATACGGTTCAAGTTATGCACAAATATGACCCCTGCACAAAAGGAAGACTGGTATTTTTTGCTTGACAGATATCAAATGAAACTCGAGCAAGTAAAAAAATTGAATATTGCTTTCCCAATAACTATTAGTATCAAGCAAAATGGCAACCGTTAAATCACCTATCAATCACTACACACCGCATCTCTCTCCGATTGTAGGAATTACCTCCTATACATCAGAGAGTTCTGCAGAGAATACTCCTCGCCCTCGGTTTCGCCTTCAAGCGGCTCCAAGTTTGGCAGATGATGAACAGAGCCTTGATAGTAATGACTATGAAGTGCTCTCTCCACAGGCCATTGAGGATCTGCGTGAGGAGATGCGTCAGATGTATGAGGAGGCCTATGATGTCTCAGACAGCGAGGAGGAGGATTTTGCAGTACCACTGACAACTGTTGATACCCCTCTAGTTGCAAGGCATCCGCGAGTACTTCTCGCCTATCTCCGATTTATTGATCTATATAATGAGGTCGCAAAGCCAGAGGAGGTACTGCCACCTTTTAAGATGAGTCATGCGGCACAGGCAGAGATTCTCTATCATTCTACAGTCTTTCATGCACCGCGTGAGTTCAAGCAAGATGTTGATGAACTCCGTGCACGGATTCTTTCTACAACCCACTAAATAAAAATTTGAAAAATACTTACTTATTTATTTTTTGTATCACACACAAAGCAAAAATGACCACTCTCACCATTGACATGCTAAAGAAGGCGTTTTGGGCTTCCATCGAGAGCGCACCTGACTACGATGATGAAAAGCAGTACATCGTTCCAGACTTTGAGGATGAAGAGAAGGACTATCGCAAGTATGCAAATCTCGCTGTGAAGCACGGAATCTTGAAGGTTGAGCACGGTGATCCCTTTATCTGGCTTGGAGAGGGATATCGCAATCAGAATCTTCGCTTCTACGACAAGAACAAGGGTGTAATCTACCCCTGGTCAAATGGGCCTGATGATTACGGCACAGTCCCTTATCAGTTCAAGGTGGGAGATTTCCCGCCTGACAAGTGGTCTGAGTATGTTGACCACAATAACTATGTGTTTCTCCGAGAGGACCTTGTAGAACAACTCAAGACAACTCTCAAGGAGGTGAATCCAGATGTCTGGAAGACGACTCTTGAGATTATGGGTATCACTTACCCAGTCACTCTTACCGTTCACCGCGAAGGAAAGAATAAGGATAAAGTCTACACTCTGCATGATCTTAAGTTTCTGGACTGGGCTCAGTTCATCACTGCAAAGGATGTAGCAACGCATAATGAATGGGCAAAGGAGAACCCTAGTTATAAGGAGTATGCCGGTACAAACCTGGAGAATTCGAATGGCTACTTTGAAATTGAGTGCTATGTCTAAAACCAAAAGAAAAAAATTATTTATTTTTTTTGGTCTTATTAGAATGGCGGATGCATTAAAAGCCAGAGCGGCAGATATCAAGCGACGCGCAGATGAACATCATGCTGCCTTAAAAGAGAAAAATCGTGCTCTTTGGGATATGATAGAGGCTGCAAGAAAAAAGCCTTCTAGTGCTCCGCCATCTGGTGCTGCTGAATCTGGAGAACCTCTTGAACTATTTTCCGCAACTTCAGGTGGACGACGCAAATCAAGAAAACTAAGAAAACATCGCAAGAACAGAAAAAATAGAACCTATAAGAAGTAAATGGCCGACGAACCTAAAAACTGGAAAAAGGTTGTTCTGAATCTCAAAGCCAGGGCAAATAACTTGAAAGCCAAGACAAATTCTCATAAAATAAAAAGAGGCGGTAGTGTAGAGATGGCTCCGCGTAAAACTCGTCGTGGTGGTGGTCGTGGTAAGCGTCGTCCGGCTAAGCGTGTACCGGTTCAGTTTGGTCCCAAGACATTCCAAAACACAATGAAAAATATCTTTTCACCTGAAGTTAATGAGGCGCGTTCATGGGGAGACTTCCAACTCAATGAGAATGAAAAGATGAAGAAGGAAAAGGAGAAAAAGGAGAAAAAGAAGGGCGGTCGTCGCACGCGTAAGAATAAGAAGAACTACTAAAGTATAAATTTGAAGTTTGTTGGTCATTATATATAAAATATATATCATGACTACCTGTTGTGCTCGCGATTATGAAACCTATCTCCCATGCACCTCAGTGGTTCATGAGGGGCTAGAAACCTGTTATAACCACCGCGGTTTCTATCAAAAGAATCTTTGGATTCAGAGATACTTGCGACCTCATAAGACTCACAATATTCTATCACGCGGCTATGCTCTGACGACTTCAATTGGTCGTCATCAACTCGCCATTGAGGAATCCATCACCTCCAAACGGATTGTCTTAACTGAAAAGGACATCCGCGCAATTCCCGACCACCGTGACCTGATGATTGTCTATCTGATCCTCTGTCCCTTCATCAATCCTTCCTGGAACCTACCCCTTCTTGGTAGAGCCATTCGCATCTTCTTTGGCCTCCGTCATCCAAGCGTTGAGGATGTATCACCCAGTTTCAATACCTACTTCAAGACTCTTCTAGAACATCCAGAGTTCGGCTTGGAGAAACTCATCCCAGAACTGGTGCGAAATCAGTATCTCTTTCTTGAAGCCCGCCCAAATGCCCGAATCAACTTTACTAAAATCTGGAGGGAAGCGCTTCATGAACTTCGTCCCGATCTCTGTTGGTATTCCAAGGAGGGACTCATTGATATCTGGGGACAGATTGTAAATGATACACCCACAAAGAATGAATTGAAGACTTTTACGAGCACAATTCTACCCGCTATGCGAGAGAATCTCGCTACTCTCATGCAATGGAAGCAAGAGCGAAAAATGTCAATTGCTCCATTGAAAGAGGAACTTATTGAACGAGTCTATCATCCAATCTATGTCGAGCGTTGGTTGGAAGTAGGCGGCCGGCCCATGTTTGATATGATGTTTGGATAGTATAGATGGGGATTTCATATTATATGATTAATCGAACACGCAAAGATATTATTCACGTAGAAAAATTCGATATTCTTGTGTATCTGAAAGAGGCGTACAAAGCGAGAGGATGGACGCCAAATGATGAAATTGATTTTTTAAGTGATCAAGACCTCTATGTCTATAATCTTGTAGATAGTGAGAAGTATACAATTGATTATCCCTGCTGGTAATTATCGTTTGCGGTGAGTTTTATTCTTACGTAATTTATTCTTTCGTGTACCACCTCTAAATGAATTCTTATACCATGACTTTGGACAACGATGGTCTGCTGAATTTTTATAGTTATATAGATTGCGATTATTTGAAGTATTTATATTATACATATTATACTCTTCATCTTTACCATTTGAAACAATCATGAATACATGGTAAGGAAGTGCTTGTAATCTATCTAAATATCTTGCATCAATCGCTTGACAATTTGTAATAAAGGGTATAAATTGGGTATTTACTATTTCTTTATCGCATACCTCTTCTTCTTGAGTATAAAACTTCTTATAGATTGAAAAGCGACGTTCATTATGCTCATATATAAAGTTATAATTTATAACTGTTGGCGGAACTACACCAAATCGTAATACATTCGTAAATGTACTATTTGAATCTGCTACTTTATGATCAAAATAACAAATACAAGATGAATCTGAATATGGATTAAAATAGATTAGACAATCTGTAAATAATTGCTCGCCTAGTAGAGTATTCAAATCAGGTAGTATTTCACTAGAATATCGTTTGTAGGGATTCGGTATAGAGTTTTCTCCAAATCCACGAATGCCGCGAGTATATGCAAATTTATAGTTAAACACACTTAATTGTTTTTCTGCACGTTCTGTTAAGACACACACACCTATACGAATATCAAGTGGGACTGCTTCTACTTTATTCATATTGATCATTTTTTTAGTATTGACATAGGATGGATTATGACGAGCAGCCTCAACATGAATATTTAATAATAAAGTATATATTTGGCTGCCACTGTAGGACATGTCATCTAGATAAAAAACAGTACATTCAGTACACTCTTCATATTCTAAATTTTCACAGATTATTTTGTCAGGCGGCCTCTTTCCTGTCTTTAAAACAATATGATAACATATAAGTGATATGAAATATGCTGATTTTGTCTTAGGACCCACAAACCATTTTAACGATGTATCACTAATAGGTTTTTCAGGGTCAGTATACATTTTCTCCATCAAAGTCTCACAGTGTCTTATTAATTCATGATGAGTTATATATATGATATTTGAGGCTAGCGCAGCAGCGGCTATACGACGTCGTTCAGAGGCTTGTGCATCTACCCAAGACTGTACTCGAGCAGGATCTACTACATGCTCACCACTGGGCTTAGTTAATATCTCTTTGATATGCGCATTATAGTCTTTTAGAAAGTTGGCAGTATCAAGTTCTCGTTTGGCAAAAGTATTATTACCTGCCATCTACTAAGAGTATAAATAAACTTGAGTCCGTAGAGGTAAGTAAAAATTTGAAAGTTTTTTGTGTGTATGGTAGTTAGTACACACAAAAAAGCAATAATGTCTACCAATATGAAGAAGATGGAGCAGAAGCAGAAGCGTGATGCTAAGAAGTCGGTCCGCAACTCGAAAGAGGAGGACAAGGCCATGGATGACAGGACAACGCTGTTTGGCCTTGCTAAGAAGCATCTTGGAAATGGTATGTTCCTCATCGATATGCAGGATGAGAAGCATCGTGAGCACATCTACGAGGTGACTGCAAAGGCAGTGCGTACGAATATTGCCCGTATCATGGTTAATGATGTGGTTATTGTATCACAGAGTGGCAGGCACTTTGAACTTGAAGGGAATATGAGTAGGAAGAATATCAAGACCCTCATTGCAGAGAGGCGAATCCCTGCAAGTTTCATTGGCAGTTCTACTGAGGATGAGGGTGGCGGCATTGAGTTTGAGGCAGAGGAGGCTCCGCCTGCAGACGAGGAGGTCAATATCGATGCAATCTAAGATGACCTTCAACAAAATATAAAAATAAAAGAAAAACAAAAACATTTTTTACTTCAAGAAAATATAATGCGAATCTCTTCAATCTTGTCTTTAATTCTATTTTTAAATTGTTCTTCGGTTTCAGTTGATTTTCTTAGAATACAATTGTTGCATATTAATTCATCCATTAGACCAAAATGTGTTTTTACTGCAGATTCATGTCCATTAATAAAAAGTGAATATATCTTTTTATCAGGGTATTTATTTCTAAATTCTTTAACACTATCTACAAAAGAATTAATCTTATCTTTTGCACATCGTTGTTGTAATTTATCTTGAATTAAGATTGTAATATTAGTATTATTAAAAGAAAGAATATGATCTATTCCTTGCCCAGTTAGTTTGTATTCTCTTTTAATATTTGAATCACCGTGAATTTTTATTGAGTTAGTAATTGTATTTAAGAGTGTATTCATATGAATAAACTCAAATTCATTACCATGTTGTGCAGCACGTTGGGTTTTTTCAGCATTTAATCTCTGTGCATCAAGTAAATCAATCATATTTTTCCTAGGATTATTTTTAGGACGAGAAGAGTTATACAACTTTGTAACAAAATTTATAGCTTTTACAAGTATACTTCCTTGAGTAAAACTACCATCTTCTTTCATTTCTGTAGGATATATTGAGTCTTTCCATTCTCTGTAATTATTTGGATAAATCTTTACAAATGTTCTCCGTCGTTTATTTCCTATTAGATGACTTGAATCTTGTAGGTTGTGTGGAATAGGTTTTGATGTTAAAGGAATATCTCCTACATCTACAAAAATACCATCTGCAAATATCCCATCACGCTCAATTTCAAGTGAAAATCCCTTTTTCTTTTTAAGAGAATCTGAATAGCATTGAACATCTTCAGATAGTTGCCCCGTACGAACTTGAAAATCAGGCTGAAATTCACCAATTGGTTCACTTGATTTTGTTATTGTAAGGGTTTCATTACCTCCATTAACAAATTCTACACGCCCCCAAGCATTTCCATATTTCCAATGAAGGACATTTGGTGCCTTATCAATTGGTCTCATAAATGCAAATATCTCTTCTTCAGTAACAGCACCTCCTATTCCCTGAATTGAAATATTATTTTCATTTTTCATCTTACCAACTTGATAAAAAGCCTCAGGAAGTTGATTCAATGTTCCTGGTTTATAAGATGAAAAGAATTGTATATAATTAAGTTGTAGTTGCTGTATAAACTGATTCTGAAATGTTTCATCTATTTCACATCTTAAATAGTCAAATATAGACTTATCAGTACATGTATTTCCAAGATTAGGATTATAAAATACATAAAAGGTCTTATAATTCATTTCTTGGAAATGTTTAAGAAGATCGGTGCCCCAAATTGATTCCATAAAACAAATCATAGGATTATGATCTGGAATTACTTCTTCATATGTTGGAGAGGGAAGTGCATCTGATGGATTATTTGCACGTGCAATCTTCATAAAACTATCAATATTCATAGATAATCCTTGATAATCTTCATTTTTAACACTAAATTCATCATTTGCAGTAAAATATACATGAAAATGACCTCCTATCTTTAATGGCAATGCAATTCCTCCATATCCGTGAGTTGAAACAGTATTAATTGCATCATCGTCGTGTTGGTATGGAGTAAACTCAGCACAAAGATTTTCATATGTTCTCTTCATATTTGTAGCAAATAACAAATATCTATTTTTTTCATTTTTTTCTCTATAAAATAGACCAAAGTTAACAGGATTTTCATTTGTTAATCTTTCTTGCCATAAATCATTATGTTCCATATTATGAATATTTTCTACAAAATTCTGATAAAGCGTATGATTCTTTGACGCAGTTTCCTTACTCTTGTAAAATCCCTTTGAATCGACAAGGTTAGGCATTTTCTATATACGTAACTCGAGTTAGTTTTAAGTAGACAAAAACAAAAACATTTTTTCAGCCAATTTACATGATAACTCCAGAGCGTCGAGCCCAGCGTCTGAAATTGTTGATATCTACATTACATTCCTGTCCAGGTATATCTGAAAAGTTGCTCATATCCATCCACTCTGCTGACTCAATTTCAGCAGTGTGATGCGGAAAGAGTTTTGGCTCATTAGGAAGAAAGTAGAAGAAGTAACCTTCAGCACCACCACGACCAAGGTCATCGCGAGCAGTGAACTTCTTAAATGAACTGTAGGGTACAGAAGGACGGATTCCAGTCTCTTCAAAGAGTTCACGGAGTGCACATTCATTACCAGATTCGAATGGTTCCATATGACCCTTAGGAAAGGACCATTTACCGCTGAGACGACCTCTTACAAGAAGTATACGACCTTCGCCACTAATACAAATAGTACCATAGACCTTCTGATGACGCGGGCGAAACGACGAGAATGCGGTCGGAAACTGCGTCGCAGGAGGGGATTGCGCAGAGAGGCCCATAGTTAATAATTGAGTACCTTCAGTAAAAATCGGGTTTCAAATCAAATTTTTGATTATAGAGCATCGACAATAAAGGCCGAATCCAGAGGAGCCCCACTTGGATTAATGATCTTCTCACCCTCCTTATAGACAAGCGGCCTGTTATAGTCACCATAGAGCCCACTTTCAAAGGACCTATAACCTGTAGGAAAGTCATTTATCCCGTGGTCATATCGAATACGCTGCGCAGTGTTCATAATTGCAAGAGTGTAGGATGTCACCTCTTCACCTATTAGGATACGAGTCTCAGTGTGGTAATTCTCAAGCAAGGGGAATTTAAAAGGATGCCAGACATTATCAAACACATCAAACATGTCAAGAATCATTCTATTCTCATTCACACGATCTGAATGAAAGACAAAGACTTCAGAAGGTCTATCCTCGCGAGTGTAGCATTTAATGCCTACAATGAGCGGTTTCATCTCTGTCCAGCCGCTATGACCAAACTTACGAGCCATTGAGTCTAAATTTGTCTTGACACGAAATTCCTGATCCTCAAAGCGATTGACGGTGACCTTTACACAAAGGTACTTAGAGATATTATCTTCAAGTGGAAGATTGCGACGAAGCACATCAAACTCATTCATTGTTGTCATTTTGTGTGTACGCTTGGAAAGGATGCACACAAAGTTCAAATTTTTACGATATAAAGCCGCAAACAAATTTGATAGTAGCCCTATGGTTGATGTCTATCAGATAGAGATGGATGATCAAGGAAAGGCACTTTTATTGACCCTGAGACAACTCTGTAACCAGGTGTATGAAACTCTAGGCAAGGGATATCCTGAGGCTGTCTATCAGCGTGCACTTGGTGTTGAACTACAATATAAGTTCCTAAATTATGACTCTGAGATTACCATGAGTATTCCCTACAAAGGACATGTAGTAGGTCAGGTTCGTGCCGATCTAATTGTGCGAGGGGATACACCTGTGGTGATTGAAACAAAAGCAACGGCTGCAGCATTAAAAATAGAAGAGCGTTGGCAACTGAGTCGGTACATGAAGATTCTGGACATCCAACTTGGATGTCTAGTGAATTTTACACAATCATCTCCTTCTAAGGAGCCTCAAATTGAATTCTTCATATTAGTTGATGGAAATGCTCTACTTTATAATATTGATACAGGTGAAGCTCATGGATTTTGATGCTAATCCCATTTAAGTGTATACTTTTTTGTCTTATTATCGTATGATAAATCACTGTCTGGAAACATTTGTGTAATTGTAGTCTGTATTTCAGATACAATATATTCACAGGCTTCTAGACTAATTTGACTATCACGAGAATATTTGCATCCTTCAAAGGGTTCTGAGCTTATTTCTGTAAGACCATTTTTAGCCGCCTGAAATATCAACTGTTTGATATGGTTTACCGCTCCATTAATCTGTAATCTGTTATTTCTCTCTTCTTCTACTCTCTTCATATCACGAAGATAACTGCGCGAAAAGGATTCAGCCGATACAGTTGACAGAATACCAAGTAGAATATACATCAACATCTTTATTACTACATTGTATTTTATAAGTAAACTTTATCAAATTTTTCATATAATAAAGGCCCAAAGCCTTCGTACAATGTCTATCCATGCCAAATAAGTGGGTTGCCCCTCACATTACAGGAGGTCTAGGGAACAGACTTTTTGAACTTGCTGCTGCACTTGGTGCTGAAGAGAAATGGGGTCTTCAATGTGTGTTTTTTATGAAGATGTTTCAAAGCAATGATCATGATGATGCAGATACTATCACAAAACTCTTTCCTTATATCTTCCAAGTTAAAGAAGCCCCCTCCTATTATATTCATCCTGAACCCAATGGACATGTCTTTACATATACAGCATTACCGCAGAGCGCTCCAACAGATAGAGTTGTTTTAGGAGGATTCAGACAAACGGACAAATATTTTCCACTTGGCCGGGCCATTTCGCCCGTTTGGGAAAATATTCTTGAAATTCCAGAACAAGAAAAACTTCTGAAACTCTACAAATTGGAAAGTTCTCAAGAAAAGTTTTTAACTTGGTTTTTGCATTTCCGTCTGGGAGATTACAAAACTCTTCCGCATCACCAGATTCCAATTGTAGTTTATATGTTAGAATGTCTTGATAAGATCCCTAAGGGTTCTCGTGTATTACTCTTCAGTGATGAGCCTGAATTCTGTGGCCAATGGGTATTTCAAGAGACTCGTAAGCGTGAACTAGACTTTGATATATGTCATGAGACAAAGGATTACAAAGCATTGTGGCTTATGAGCCAGTGTTTGGGCGGAGCCGTTGTGTGTAATAGCACATTTAGTTGGTGGGGAGCCTATTTTGCAAGGCAAAATTCTCTACCAGTGCAAAAGTATACAGCGTATTATCCAGATGTATGGGGTCAGGGCCTACCTCCTGCAAAGGATGTAGTGCCCTCATGGGGAACTTCTATACATGTAGTATTACCAACTTAAAAATTTGAAATTAGCGAAGCCAATAATAATTACTACAGTTACAATGCAGCGTCCATCATTCATTGAGCCAGCACCAAAGGCCCCAGCAAAGAATGATGAGGCATTTGATATGAAGGCAATTGAGGCAGCAGATAGGAAGGCCTATGAGTCCTCACTCTTAGACAATCCAGATACTTGGAAGGCACATATCAGGGAGTTTTACTCACAGATTCATGCCATATATAGGAGAACGGGTATGCAGGGTATTACTGCAAATCAACTCAATGAGATTGAGAGACTTGAGGATAATATTCGAGAGTGTCTACAGATTATTCGTACTCTAGAGTAAATAATAAGTATATAATTTATTTTAGATCTGTACTCATTTAAAATTTCTTTTTTTTTTGATATTAAAAAAGCATTATTAGATTCCTCTAAACATACAAATATAACATGGCAAAAAAATTGAAATAGGTCGCCACCAAAACCCAAGTCATAAAAAAAATCCACAAATGAGGTATCTACGCGAACTTCTTATCCGTATTCTTGCTGGAGAGAGTGCCTTTGATATTCTTAAAGGCCTTACGCCACAGAATAAGGGACATGTTGGAGAGGCACTTCTACGCCTTCTTATCCTTCTTGGCATTCACCCAAATAACACCTCTTCTTTCGTAATCCCGTATCAATCTGTCCCTACTACACGCCGTCTGGAAGCCATCTCTAGTATATCAGAACGTCTTGACATCATCAATACAGGATTAATCAATGCTGGTGGTTCAAACAAGATTGATGTCTCATGGCGTGATAGAAGCCTGATTGCTGTATGCTCTTCTAAGATTGGCAAGATTCAGGTGAAGTCTATCGCAGACCTTGAGATTGGTGCAATGCTTACTGAATTTACTGAGAGTGGTGGTTATACGGAATGCGGTAAGCCTGTACTTCGTGAGTCTATCGTGCCATATGTGCTTGTAGATAACAAGTATGATGTTCTTCGCCTGGCCGAAAAGTCAAAGGCAAGCAACAAGGTCTCAAAAGATAATTTGAATCCCTTGGATATTTACGACTTAAATAGGATGTGTGCCGTCTTGCTTGAGCGTATTGAGCGGTGTCCTTCTAAGGACTTTGAGACCATTCTCAGCCATCTTCTATCTGATGAGAAGCCCTCACTTAGGACACGTCTACACCAGAAACTTATCTGCTCAAAGGTTATGCATGTTATTCGCTCTGGGAAGAAGACTATCCTTATTGGTGCCCTTCCACGCTCAGGAAAGACCTATATGGGTGCATTTATCGCCAAGCAATTCAAGAAGATTCTTATCATCACTACACGTCCTGGTGAAACCCGCACTCAGTGGAACAAAGTCTTTAAGGAGCACAGGGAATTCTCTAGTTACAAGGTGAAGGATCTAAACTCATCATCCTCTGCTGAGATTGCTCTTTCCAATAAGAAGAGTGAGGATATGGTTGCCGTTGCTTCCATTCAGTTCTTCAAGATGGATGAGCGTGATGCCCTTATTGGACTTGATTGGGACCTTGTGCTTCTGGATGAGATTCATGAGGGTGGAAGTACAGAACTATCTAACGCTATGCTTGATACTTACATCGGCTCAAAGCCCATTCGGGTTATGATGACTGCTACTTACACCAAGCCAGTAGAGTATTATACTATCCCATCTGAGTGCTGTTGTTTCTGGGATTTGGAGGATGTGCGTCTCATGCGTAGTTGGGGTGAGCCAGAGGTATTTGCTCGTCTCTGCGACAAGTATGGTGCTTCTGATGTGGCTATGGCCCGTGATGACACCTACAAGAGTGGAGAGACTGATGCTTCTATTCGCAAGTGCTATGCTGATGCCCCGCGCCTGGGTATTCTTACGAACATTATGCAACAGGATATATACGAGAAGTTCCGTTCTCTAACAGATTCTCCTGACAATGTGTATGGCTTCTCAATGCGGTCGCTCTTGATTCCTACCAAGGAGGGCAAGGCTTTCCAGAATCAAGGAAAAGTTGATGAGTTTCTGGCATGTGTATCTGGTTCGGATTATATGACACGCTACGGAAAACATGGAAATATGTCAATGCTTGCTCGTATTCAGCGATACTGGAAGACTATCGGTCATCGTGATTCTGACGAGTTTATGACGCAGATGTGGTTCCTTCCTTCTGGTGTAGGCCAACTTCTGGAGCATGTGAAAGCCGCTATGATTTCACGCATCAATGCGAACTCAGTCCTCAAGCACTTTGCTACGCTGACCCTTGATTCTGGTATGGGTGATATTAGTAAGGCTGTCGCCAGTGCTGTTGTAGATGCAAAGGCACAGAGTAAGAAGGGCCTTATCTTGCTTACTGGTAATGTAGGCAGTCTGGGTGTTTCTCTTCCTGAGGTGGATGTAGCATTCATGCTCCACGATGTTGAGAGTGCTGATATGAACTATCAACAGATGATGCGCGTGCTTACTGAGATGGTAAATAAAAAGTACGGTATTGTCGTTGATTTCAATGTCTGGCGTGTGCTTACTACGCTTAATACCTATTCTACAAGTCGCTGTGGTCAGGCAGAGAAGTCTTCTGCTGACAGAATTCGCTGGTGTGTAAGCAACCTGATTGATGTGGATCCTGACTTGTGGGAGTGCACAGAAAGCCCTGAGACATTTCCACAAGAGAAGATTGCGGATGAACTGACGAAGCAGTGGCGTAAAATGCTGGAACAGACTGGCACATCACTGAATACACTTGCACGGAAGCCAATTGATTTGGGTGACGACCAAAAGGAACTTGACCAGATTGCGAAGTATCTGAAGGAGGGATCTGGTAAGGCTAAACTTGAAGTAAATCCTGATCAAGAGAAACTGCCATCGGGTATTGAGCAGAGGGGTGGTGGCGATGATGAGGACGATGAAGAAGAGGAAGAGAAAAAAAACGACGACGACATTGCAAAGAAGGCTAATCTGAATGATGTCATTGCTCGTCTTATCCCAGAAATTGCCCTCCTTTCTGACGGTAGGCATGACCTGCTGGAGGCTATGGAGACAATTAACAGAAATCCCAAGCATCGCGAGGCTCTAGACGAGTTCCTTCTCCAACTTTATGGTTAAGAATACAAAAATGTCTCAACAAGACAAAATACAAAACCTATTTTTTTGACCAGCAAAAAATTGAACGCCCGGCACCGACTGACATGAGTCCATCAAAACAATGACTACAATGGCTTCAGCGCGAAATCCCGTTTCTGTACTCCTCAAACTGATAAGGAGGAACTACAAAAAATTGACTGACGCAAGGGAAACCTTTGAGGTTATTAGTAATCGCATGGGAGTGCTTGACAATCCTCAAGAACTTATAGCATTCCTTGGCCAACATCTGAAGCCAAAAGAGTTAGAGAAAAAGCAGAATGGAGAAGTCTTTACACCACCTGACCTTATTCAACAGAAGTTCAATAAACTTACTCTTGCTAACCCTCAGATTTGGTCTGACCCCTCTAAGAAGTTCTTAGATCCCGCGAACGGCATCGGCAACTATCCTGCCCTTGCGTTTCATCGCCTTATGGAGGGTCTCAAAAATGCTATTCCCAATGAAGCCGACAGGAAGAAGCACATCCTTGAGAATATGCTCTACATGTGCGAACTAAATAAGAAGAACATTGAAGTCAGTCGTAAAATCTTTGACCCCAAGGGTGTATATGCTCTTAACTTGTATCAGGGTAGTTATCTTGACTTAGATCCGCTTGAGGAGTGGGGTGTGCAGAAGTTTGATGTTATCTTTGGAAATCCTCCTTACCAAGATAAATCTGGAAATAAAGGAAGAGGTCATCGTCTATGGGTGCAGTTTGTATCAAAGAGCCTTCTTCTTCTAAAAACTACAGGGTTCCTTGTATTCGTTCATCCTGCGGGATGGAGACAACCTGGAAATGAATTGTTAGATCTAATGAAAAATAAGCAGATTCATTACCTATCGATTCATAATGAAGGGGATGGTCTGAAAACATTTAGTTGTAATACGCGATATGATTGGTATGTACTTCAGAACACTCCATTCTATAAAGATACATCTATTACTGCTCAAGATGGAAAGATATATAGTATAAATCTTTCAAAGATGAGTTTTATTCCTAACTATATGTTTAACGAAATTCAAGGCTGGACATCAGGAGATATGAAACTCAACATCATCAAGCAAAGGTCTGCTTATGGACATGATAAGAAACACATGTCAAAGAAGAAGAGTGATCTAAATAAATATCCAGCAGTCTATTCGGTGAATAGGCAAAATGTACCCTCATTCTATTACTCCTCTATTAATACAAATGGGCATTTCAAAATTCCAAAAGTTATCTTTGGGAGTGGTGCCACAGGGTTCATTTCGGATCCATCGGGCCAATATGCTTTAACACAGTGGTGCACTGCGATTGTTGATTCTCCTGAAAAGCATCAGCGTATCATTGATGTTCTAAACAATCCTAAGTTCAAAAGTGTGATTCTTGCATGTTCAGTGGGAAAGGCAGAAATTAATGCAGAGATCCTCAGATTCTTTCGGAAAGATTTCTTTGAGATATTTGATCTACCTAATTCAAACATGATTAAAAATCCTGTAGAATCTATACCGCCTCCGCATGTCTCTGTTGTAGAAGCAGTAGTTCAGCCAGTCGTTGTGCCCACAACTACCCATCCTGACTATAAGAAACTAAAGGTCGCTGAACTCAAGCAACTCTGTAAGGACAGGAAGATTAAGGGTATTACAGGTAAGACCAAGGAGGAACTGATTACGATGCTGACTGCATAAATCTAATCATTCATTATGTTTAGTGTGGAATACTTCACAATTTTTTCTTACTAAAACATGAGTTTAAATGAGTACGGGTCTAAATGAAATCACATTGAAACAAGTTTCAATATTGGAGTTTTACTCCAATGTGATTTCTGAAGTAAGATCCGAAAATAAAT
>SXGQ01456956.1_pt1 | contig 25107 bp, 23 predicted proteins | sample 3178371 | NCBI WGS metagenome assembly SXGQ01 (sample SAMN11356859, study PRJNA531348) | freshwater metagenome | isolation source: freshwater sample F1-20 | place: China: Fuxian Lake, Yuxi | collected 2017-12-25 | reverse complement strand
GGGCTAATTTGTTAGGCTACTTCATCAAATTTGATTACGCCTTTGGTATCGATAATGGTGAGGTTAAACCTCCAATTACCTATTTGACTTTTGGATATGATTTTTAATTATTTTGTTTGGTTAAATTTTAATCATTGACTATGTCTTTTTCAGAGAACGAAATTATCGAACAATTAGCTTTAACAAGAGAAGCCTCTACTTCTTTGGCTTTGGCTACGTCTGAAAAGAAAAATGAAGTTTTATTTCATTTAGCCCAATTATTACTTGAAAACTCTTCAGCCATCATCGCTGAAAACGTAAAAGATTTAGCTTCAATTGCTGCTGATGATCCTATGAGGGATCGTTTACTATTGAATTCAGACCGAATTACTAATTTGTCCAAAAGCGTAGTTGAAATTGCGAAACTTACCGATCCTACAGGGCAAATTTTAACCGATAAAATACTCTCTAACGGATTGAAATTAACAAAAATATCTGTGCCACTGGGGGTTGTAGGTGTAATTTTTGAATCAAGACCTAATGTTACGGTGGATGTGGCAGCACTTTGTATTAGGTCGGGTAACGCTGCAGTTTTGCGTGGAGGTTCTGATGCCTGGCACTCAAATGTTATTTTAGTCCAATTGATTCATCAAGCACTTGTTGCAGCAGGACTTTCTTCTGATTTAATTCGACTATTACCCACAGACCGCAATCATGTCTCTACCTTATTAAATGCGGTAAAGTATGTTGACGTCATTATTCCGAGAGGATCTGACGCTTTAATACAGCGTGTCAGAAGAGAATCGATGGTACCTACCATAGAAACGGGAGCCGGTGTTTGCCATACCTTTGTTGCCAAAACGGCTAATATTGCTATGGCCGTTTCTGTTGTTGTTAATGCTAAAGTTAGCCGTCCCTCTGTTTGCAATTCGCTTGATACCATATTACTGCATGAATCAGCAGTCCAAGAATTTTTGAAAGAATCTGTTCATGATTTATTGGAATATAAGGTGATGATCTATGCGGATGCAAAATCATTTATCGTTTTGACGGATCTAAATTATCCTTATTTACAAAAGGCGGAAGATGCTGATTTTGGCCGAGAATATTTAGATTTTGCTTGTTCCATTCGAGTAGTTCATAATTTAAACGAGGCCTTAGCGCATATTGACAATTATTCTTCAAGGCATTCTGAAGCCATTATCAGTTCGGATGAATCAGAAGCAAATAAATTTTTGGCTTCTGTGGATGCTGCGGCTGTATATTGGAATGCGTCCACTCGGTTTACCGATGGAGGCATTTTTGAATTAGGAGCGGAAGTAGGTATATCCACTCAAAAACTACATGCAAGAGGGCCCTTTGGACTTGAAAAATTAGTCACAGAAAAGTGGGTGGTCATAGGAAATGGGCAAATTCGCTAGCTTAAAATTCGTGGTCAAGTCCAAATCTTTGCTTTAACTCGGAAATTACTGGGTGTTTTTCGACTAAGAAATTGTATTTGTCTGATTGCGTATACAACATCTTCTTCTCACTTTTTTCTTGTTCTACTAAGTCTAATTCAATATCAATCAAATGATTTTTTAATTTAGTCCTTAACGTGGTAAGCAATTCCAACTTAATATTTTCGTTGAATTGCTGCATTTGAACTTCATTTTCAAACGATATATGTATGGAGTTTCCTATCACTTGAATAGGCCTGTTCATCATGACATATTTATTGATCAAATTAGCCGTTTTGAAATTATTAGCAATTTGTGTCCATTCACTTTGCAATTCTTCTAGTGTAATTTCATTTACTTCTTGATCGGCATGATGGTCGGAGTGCGAGTCTTTTTCACTCGTTTCATTTTTCGAATCCAAAATATTTTTCGCACTTCTTAAGCCTGAAGTTGAGATGGAACTTTTAATTACGGCAGGATCTAATACTGGCGCCTCTGCAGGGCTAGCTACCGATTGATCAGGCAAAGAAATAGGTAAATCAATTTCTTCTGACTCGACGATTTGGTCGGGTGCCATTTGTTCTAAATCGCTAATGATTTCGATCGTAGGTTCTGGTTGTAAGTCAGCGGCGGTTTCGGTAACTGCAGCTATTTCTTCTTTTGCTGGAAGGCTTGTTGTGGGGACGCTTTGAACTACAGTTTCATTTGTTTCAGTCCCCGTAGTGCCAACTGGGGACTCAGACTTTTTTCCGGAAGCGCCCTCCTTGGCAACTAGATTGTTCGGTTTGAATAAAGAGGGTAAATAATTTATTTTTAAAAGGCTAAGTTCTAAATGAAGTCTAGGGTTTTTGGAGCTTTTGTAATGAATTTCGCATTGCGAGCAAATGCTCATGGCAGAAAGCAAAAAGGAGGTTTGTGTCTTCTCACTTTGAACGGCAAATTTATTTCTCGACTCATCGCTTAATTCCATTAAAGCGAGCGTTTTAGGATCTTTTGCAAAAAGCAAGTTTCTAAAGTGCTCCATTAATCCACTAATGAATTGATGTCCATCAAAACCTTTACGCATAATTTCATCCACTAATAATAGGGTTTCGGTATGGTTTTGGGCTACCAAATGGTCTGTTAGTGTGAAATAATAATCGCTATCTAATATGTGTAGGTTCTCTAGCACATCTTTGTGTCTTAGTGAATTGTCGACCGAAAATGTAACATTCAAGTCAAACATCGATAGTGCGTCTCTAAGTCCCCCATCTGCTTTAATCGAAATTAATTCCAATGCAGATGGCTCAGCTGTAATATTTTCTTTTTCGGCAATGTTGGCCAAGTGTTGGGCCATGTCTTTCCATTGAATTCGATTAAAATCGAAAATTTGGCAACGTGAAAGGATGGTCGGTATGATTTTGTGCTTCTCCGTCGTAGCTAAGATGAAAATAGCATAGGATGGTGGCTCTTCTAAGGTCTTTAAAAAGGCGTTGAATGCAGCAGCAGATAACATATGAACCTCGTCAATGATATAAATTTTATAGCGACCACTTTGAGGAGGATACCTCACTTGGTCAATTAAATTTCTTATATCATCTACTGAATTGTTGGATGCCGCATCTAATTCGTGAATCGTTAAGGAAGTATTTTCTTGAAAAGAATGACATGAAGAACATTTGCCACAGGCTTCACCTTCTTGATTTAAATTCTCACAATTGATTGTTTTGGCTAAAATTCGTGCACAGGTTGTTTTCCCAACTCCCCTAGGTCCACAAAAAAGAAATGCTTGGGCTAAATGATTTGATTTTATCGCATTTTTTAATGTGGTTGTTATATGCGCTTGACCCACCACAGAGTCAAAGGTTGTAGGTCTGTATTTTCGAGCCGAAACAATAAAATTTTCCATTATGCAAGTTAAGGTATATGCCTATAATTCCAAAATCAAATTAGGGTAGATGTAGTACTGCACTTACTGGAAAATGGTCTGAAGGAAATTTAGATTCCCACGTTTCTGAATGGGTGGTATGTTGGCTACATGACACTCCATTTTTAACAAATATGTAGTCGATATGCTTCCCTAGTTGCTCAGATTTAAAGGCATTGAATGTTCCATAAGGACCATAGTGGCCATTTTTGCTAATCTTTTCAGCATCGGTCAATTTATCATCATCCTTTGGGTTTAGGATAATTTTTATAGGTTCATCTTCGGGTGTTGCGTTAAAATCACCGGTTAATATCACGGGAGATTTTCCGGCAATTTCTTTTATTTTCTTGAGAACGAGTTTAGCACTTTCTCTTCTGGCGACTTTTCCTAAATGATCAAAGTGAGTGTTGAAGACGTAGAATTTCTTGCCTGTTTTATTTTCTTTAAAATATCCCCATGTAACCACTCTTCGGCATGCGGCATCCCAACCAAAACCCACCTTGTCACATGAATCGGAAAGCCAAAATGTTTTTTCCTTCATGAGGGTAAATTTAATTTTATTGTAAAATAAGGGGGAAAATTCACCTGACTCTTTTCCGTCATCTCGACCTTTTCCAAACCAAGCATAATTGGGCAATTCCAATGAAATATCTTTTATTTGATGGATAAATGCTTCCTGCATGCCTATAAAATCAGCTTGGTTGTACTTGATTAGTGCAGCGCAATTATTAGTACGGAACTTCCATTGATTAACTCCATCTGAGGGGGTATCCATTCGGATGTTAAACGTCATCGCTTTTATTTGGCTGAACACTGGAATGGAAGAAGTGTTCAGTAAGAGAAATAATACTAAAGTTAAGCCAGTAATGGATTTGTATATTTTTTCAACTTGCGGCCAAATCACATCATTATGGCTATTTTTAATGATGAAGTCGGCATGCTCTGAATAGGTCTCTTCGCTGGGTTGGGCATTCATTATGGTGTTAATATCTGTTGTGTGCGATGTATCTCTCATATGAATTCTTTTTATCCGGTCCGCTTTGTCGGCATTGATGACGATTAATTTAGTGATTATTTCAGGTTTATTTTTACCATGTATCAAGGCACTTTCATATACTAGAAAAGGCATGTTTTTTTGGCTTAATTGCCATTCAATGGCTTTTTTTCTGACGGCAGGATGTACAATGGAGTTGATTAAAGGAATTAATCTGGGATCGTCTTTGATTTTTGCTTTCACCCATGATGGATTATACTCTTCATTATCTGTATAAGCTTGGTTCCCTAGCAATTCTTTGATTGATTTTTTGACCATTTCATTTTCATTTAAAATGATTTTTGCTTGTTTGTCGGCCTCAAAAACAGGAATACCTAAACATGAAAAAATCCGACAAATCATCGATTTGCCGGATCCAATTCCACCTGTAACACCAATAAAAGGGATCAGGCTATGTGTCATTTTTTATTCCTCAGTTAATCTTGATGATGCATCCTTTGAGATAGCTGTTTTTTCAAAAACAATTCTAACACCTTTGCTTGAATCTACTTCAACGATAACTGTTTTTTCTCTGATGGAAATGATGGTTCCATGAGCACCGCCGATGGTTACTACTTTGTCCCCTGTTTTTAATTCTTCAATAAATTTTTTGGCTTCCTTCGCCTTTTTTTGTTGCGGACGAATCATGAAAAAATAAAATACAACAAATATTCCTCCAAAAAGGATTATTTGCATCATTTGAGGGTTTCCTGCTTGTAAGATTAGCATATAGGTAAGGGATTAGTTTGAATTTCTTTTGGGTAAAACTTCTATTTTAAAGGCAACTGTGTTATCAGCTGGTAATGTATTGCAATAGGCAGTTACGGTTTTTTGAACTTTTCCTTGCTTGCCTTTGGAATCAAAGATGACTTTAATAAATCCTTTTTTACCTGGCTGAATTAATTCTTGGCTCCACTTGGGTGTTGTGCAACCGCATGAGGCATTAACGGATAATATTTTCAAAGGTAGATTTCCTTTATTTTTAAAATTAAATGTATAGGTGATGGAGTCTCCCTCGGTAATTCTTCCTAAATACACACTCGGCTGCTCAAAAACCATTTTCGCTCTCTTTTCAGGAGATGGACGCATGTCCATAGGTATGGCATTTTCTGAAGCATTTAAGCTCTCTTTTTGCTTGTTTTCACACGACGATGCAAAAAAGAAAATTGAAATGATCAAAAAAAGATATCCTCGCATTGAATTAAGGTTTCGTTTTAATTTGACTCATCATTTTTTCTACATCCTCCAATAACTTCTCTGCTTTGATTTTAGTGTCGTTGACTACTTTTTTGCCTTCAGATTTAGCCATTGAATCAGGTATTTCTTTACCATCCACCATGTCATTGATCAATTGCTTTAATTGGTCTCTGTATTTGTTTAATTGGAAATACAGTTTGTTTCTCGTGTTTTCACCTTTGTCTGGTGCATATAAAATGCCGACAACCGCTCCGGCTGCAGCACCCACGATAAATGCCCATAGGGTTTTTGAAGATCTACTCATATTATTTACTGGCTATGTCGATTAATCCTCGACCTGATTTTTGTATAATTTTTTCGCTCATGAGTCGAATCGAGATTTCATCTAAAATTCCGTTGATGAACTGCCCCGACTTAGGAGTGGAATAGTTTTTTGCTAATTCAATGTATTCATTAATACTAACTTTCACCGGAATGCTTGGAAATTTAATCATTTCAGCAACCGCCATTTTTAGTAGTATAAAATCGGTCATTGCTAATCTGTCTGACTCCCAGTTTTTCGTTTGTGCTTCCACCCAGCCATTTAAATCTTTATCTGAATCTAATGTAAATTCATATAAATCTTCAAAAAAGCTTTTGTCATCTTCCCACTGAAGGGCTAATGGCTGCAAACTTAAATCTTCCAAAGCTTCAATTTTGAAAGTTTTGGTTGACATACTTTTAACAACGTCCTTATTCAAATTCCAATTTAAATCTTTTTCCTCAAAAAATTCTGTCATGCTAGGATGTTTTAACAGAAAGTTTTTCAAAATATATTTAATGATTTCTAAATCATCCTCGAAATTTTTACCTGCATTAGGTAAATAATCTAAAAATATTGGGTCGACTAGAATGGCTTCAATAAACAATTTTTTCAATCTAGTTTCTTCATCTTCTGACCATCCTATGTGGTTGTCTTTAAAGGCAACCTGCAAAGATTTCCATTTGGGGAATACGGCTAATATTTTATTATTTTTTAATAAGGATGTTTTGGTTGAGTTCTCTAAAAGCCTTCTGTTTTCATCCCATTGAGCAATTTCTGACAGCGATTGCAAGTAAAATAAAATTTTTAAATACGTATTGTTGATGGCTTCGACCTCTGAAACCATGTCTTTCTTAAGCTTTTCAGCAATCTTTTTCGTATTGATTTGATATTTTTTGTATACCGACTGCGCTGCTTTTAAAGACTCTTCTGGGATTGTTTCTTCGGTAGGAATTTCTTGAAAAAATTCGGTTAATTGGATTTCGGCCAACTTTCTAAGTCCTTCTAAACGAGGCATTTGTTCCTCTTTCGCAATCATTAAGGATAGGTCGGGAAGGAAAATGTATGTTAACTCGTCAAACGCCAATTGGTGTTGCGCCCGTTCCTGGGTCCAGTAGGCATACATTTGTTGAAATGCTTTAACCCGAAGTAATCTTCTGTTTACCATCCGTAAATAAAGAGCGTTCTAATAATTTGAAAGCTTAAAATTAAGGATTTTAATTTATAAAGCCCCTATATTTGTTGTCTATAAAATTAGCATGGGAGCATTAGGTCATTTAAATAAATATTTTTGGAAGTATAAATGGCATTTGTTTCTTGGCATTTTTTTTACTTTTTGTTCTAACTTTTTTGGTGTTGTCCCTGCCCAATTAGTTCGATATGCCTTAGACTTAGTTACAGAAACGATCGATGTCTATTTTCTATTCAAAGGTTTTCCCATTCAATCCGTATTTTATGAGGTTTTCGCTTCCACTTTATTTTATTATGGAGGTTTAATTGTCTTAATGGCTTTCATAAAAGGTGTTTTTTTGTTTTTGATTCGACAAACGTTAATTGTCATGTCAAGACACATTGAATATGAAATGAAAAATGAGATTTATGCCCATTATCAAACGCTCCCCTTATCCTTTTATCGAAAGCAAAACACAGGTGATTTAATGGCTAGGATTTCCGAAGATGTAAGTAAAGTACGGATGTATGTAGGCCCGAGCATGATGTATGGGTTTAATTTGATTACTGTTTTTGCGCTGGTGATTTATTACATGGCCCAAGTGAATGTTACATTAATGTGGTATGTTCTCTTGCCATTACCTATTTTATCTATTAGTATTTATTATGTTAATTCGATTGTGATGAAAAAATCGGAGGAAATTCAGGCTGGATTATCTTCGATTTCTACGCTGGCCCAAGAAGCTTTCTCAGGGATTAGAGTCCTTAAATCATTTGTTCGGGAAAGCCATTCCGGTCAGCAATTTGCTTCGGCATCTGCTAACTATCGGAAGAAATCCCTTGATCTAGTTAAAGTAGACTCTTTATTTACTCCTTTAATTTCATTGCTTGTTGGATTTAGTACGCTTTTAGTTGTATACATCGGGTCAAAAGAAGTTATGGCCGGTGAAATTACCGTGGGCAATATTACGGAATTCATCATGTACGTATTTATGCTGACTTGGCCCGTGACTGCACTTGGCTGGACTAGTTCTCAAATCCAAAGGGCAGCTGCCTCGCAAAAACGGATTAATGAATTTTTACAAGCCAAATCAGAGTTGGAAACTGGTAAACAAATAGTAAAGTCAATTTCTGGCAATTGGGTGTTTAAAAATGTAAGCTTTACTTATCCTGGTACTCAACGTGAAATTTTAAACCAACTTACTTTTGAAATTGAATCGGGTGAATCAGTTGCCCTGCTGGGTATAACCGGCTCAGGTAAAAGTTCTTTGGCCCAATTGCTGGCCCGATTCTATGATCCCAGCAGCGGTGATATTCTATTGGATGGAGTTTCGCTGAAAGATTGGGATATTAAGCACGTGCGGCAATCCCTTGCCTATGTGCCTCAAGATGTGTTTTTATTTTCTACGACGATTGCCGAAAATATCAGCTTTGGTCAGGATGGTATGTCCAATGAACAAATAATGCATGCGGCTAAAATGGCGGATGTATATGAAAATATCATGGAATTTCCGGACCAATTTGAAACGATTTTAGGGGAACGTGGCGTAACGCTTTCAGGTGGTCAAAAGCAAAGGGTGTCTATCGCTCGTGCTTTGGCAAAAAATCCTACGATGCTTATTTTAGACGATTGTTTGTCTGCCGTAGATACTCATACCGAGCATAAAATATTGAATAACCTCAAGAAAATTATGGTGGGGAAGACAAGCTTAATTATTTCACACCGCGTTTCTTCGGCGAAATTAGCAAAGAGAATTATGGTATTGCAAGATGGACAAATTGTTGAGACAGGTAATCATCTCCAACTTATGAAACGGAAGGGCTATTATTATGAGTTATACCAAAATCAATTGAACGAGGAGGATACTGGCCTACAATAGATTTCCGCTCAGTCTGATTAATTCTATTTCAGCTGATTTGGCTGCAAATTTAGTTTCAATTAACCTTGTTTCAGCTGATACTGCATTTCTTTGTACTTCCCTTAATTCATAGGAAATTGCGATACCAACCTTAAATCGATCAAAGGCTATGTCAATATTTTGCTTGGCAATGGCATAGTTTTCGGTCTCCAACGAAATTAAATTCAATGCATTTTCATAGGTAACATATGCTCTTTCTAAATTGGAGATAAGTGTATTTTTAAGGTCATCAACCTGTAATTGAGCAATTTCTGCATTGATCTTTGCGTTTTGAACTCTTCGTTTTTGGTTATACCCGTCAAAAATATTGATGGTTGCCCTTAAGCCATAGTTTAACACATCACTAGTTCCTCTTTGCACCCCAAATCCCGCCCCATTATTTACTTGGTTCATATTGTAACCGGCCAATAAATCGATTTGTGGCATTTGTAAACTCTGAATACTTTTAGTATCTAAGTCTGTAATCTTTTTAGTCAAAAGCGCACTTATCAAAGTTGGATTCTGCTTTAATGCGAATTCCTTTAATTCAGGAAGATTTAGTTTAGGCAATAAATCAATTTTTGAATCTACATTAAATTCTTCTCGATGATTCCTGATTAATAATGTGTTATAGCTAATTTTAGTATTTAAATAAGACTGTTCTTGAGCGATTAATAAGGCTTTGTCCTCATTGTAATCTACTTGGGCTGAATAATAGTCGACTTTCGAGCCTTGGCCAACTTCATAACGATCTTTGGCTAATTTTAGGCGATCATTTGAAATTTCAAGTCCTTTTTTGAAATTATTAACACGTAAATTTTGTCTAATTAAATCATAGTAGGAAGATGAAATAAGTGATATCAAGTTTTCGATGGCGGTTTCGGTTTGCTTTGCGCCTAAGTTTTGTAATTCTTTAAATCGGTCTCGTAATATGAACATTCCTTTTCCATCATATAGTGTCCAAGCCATAGCCAGACCTCCATTAGAAGAATTTGAGTTTACACCACTTTGAACCAGGGGAGGCCTTAATCCTCCAAAAAACTCTTGGTCTAATCCAGAAATCGTATAGTTTTTATTTAATGTACCTGTGATCGTTGGTAAAAAACCTGCATTACCAGGTGTATTGTCATTTAATGCTTGCTTTTCTCTTTTCTTGGAAATTTGAATCGAAAAATGATTTTGTAACCCTAGTTGAATGGATTCTTCTAAACTTAAAAGTTTTTGTGCAGAAACTGAGCTATAAATAAAGGTAAATAATACGATTAAACACAGGTAAGAAAATTTCATAATGTATGGTTTTCAAATGATCAATAACAAATTTAATGATTTTGATTAAGAATTCTATGCCTTATACCTATAAGTCCCCATAGTATAATTTGGATCCTTTTTTTTAATTTGCGACATGTCATTGCTTAAGATTCATTCCATTATTATTTATCCCATTAAATCTTTGGGAGGCATTAATGTCTCAAAAATTATCATTGAGCCTCCTGGCTTGCAGTATGATAGGCGATTTATGTTGGTGGATGAAAATAACAATTTTATTACCCAAAGGACTAGACCTGAATTAACTAGGTTCCAATTAGAATCAAAAGAAGGAGGTTTTGAAGTTTTAGACTTTTCGACTCAAAGTACTAAATATCTTGGTTTCAATCCAACTTTGGGAACAACGGAAGAAGTTCAGATTTGGGATGATCGAGTGATGGCACACGAAGTCCTGGAAGACTGGTCGGTTTGGTTTACAGAAAAATTAGGTCAACATGTCCGACTATTTCAATTATCTACGAGTTTTTCTCGGGCCACAAATCCTGCATACCATACAGAAAAATCAAAGATAAGCTCTTTTGCTGACTCTCTGCCTGTATTATTGTGTTCCGAAGCCTCATTTAATTACATGGATTCGCTTTTGGATCAGCCTTTAGATTGGCGCCGATTTAGACCCAATATCATCGTATCCAATCAAATGGCTTTCGAAGAAGACACCTGGCATGAAATTTCAATTGGAAGTGATGTGAAATTGTTTGGGGCTAAACCTTGCGCTAGGTGCCAACTAATTAATGTGAACCCGAATGACGGAACCTCGGATTCCAATATTTTAAAGGCCTTATCCCAAACGCGAAAATTTGAAAACAAGGTTTATTTTGGACAGCAATTTGTTCCTATCTCCCTTGGCGAAATCAAAATAGATGACCTGATTACTATTCATAAACGTAAGGATGCGATTTTTTAAAACCTTACATTTTTTAAGTGTTGATGTCGTTTTGGGTGCTTGCCTTTTTCAATGTTTATTAACGACTATTTTTCTTCCGGGCCAATTACCACCCTTAATGGTGATTCTTGCTTTAGCCTTTTCGGTTTGGATTATTTATTTAATAGATCGAATGATTGACAATCAAAAGCCCATTCTCAATTCTGCGCTTCACGACTTTCACCGTCGACATAAATTTAAAATTAAGTGCTTGATTGTCGGCAATTTTCTAATTCTATTGAGTATTATTATATATTTGCCTAAATACCTAATTATTCATGGAATACTCATTGGTTTTTTAATAATCGTTTATTGGGCCTTATTGATTTATGGTTTTTTTGATCGAATAAAGTTTATAAAGGAAATATCGACTGCCATTATTTATTCCATGGGAATTTTCCTATATGTCTTTTTAAATGAATGGGAAGCACCTTTTGTATTATTGATCCTCATGACATCTCTGTTTTTTTTATTGGCTTTACAGAATTTAGTGTTGTTTACTTTATTAGCTAATTCAGGTTTGAAAGGGGATTTTATACTTAAGGGTATAGAAGGTGTATTTGTTTGTTTATGGTTGGCAATTTTATTTTTTAGCCACATATCTGTTTTTATGCTCCTGCCTTTTTTAATTACCTTTGTAATACACCTTTGGATTCATTATATTTCTAAAAGCAAACAGTGGGCATGGTTAGGTGAAGTAGCCTTTTTTAGTCCCTTATTTTATTATTTATATGCGATTATTTCAACATAAAGAAGCTTATCGCGCATTGGGATTTCCGGAATTTCGTGCTTATGTGATTGGTAATACGTTTTTTACGATTGCCTTACTCATACAAGAAGTATTAATTGCCTATGAAATTTATAAAATCACGCATAATCCATTAGCCTTAGGTTTAATTGGACTTGCCGAAGCTGTTCCTTTCATTTCATTAGTATTGTTTGGGGGTCATTTTGCTGATAATCATAATAAGAAGAGGATTATGCAGGTTACGCTATCCATTATTATTTTGGCCTCCTGCATTTTACTTTATTCCAGTAGTCAGTTGAGGTATGGGGATGCTCAAATGCACATCTATGTCATCTATTTTGTCATTTTTTTAATTGGCCTATCCAAAGGTTTTTTTAATCCAGCAGCATCTTCTTTGAATCCTTTTTTAGTTCCAAAAGAAGTTTTTGCCAATGCCGCCACTTGGAATAGTTCGTTTTGGCAGTTTGGTTCCATTATAGGTCCAGGGGTTGCTGGATTTTTATATGCTTATGCGGGAATTGAAGGCTCATTATTTATTGTGATTCTATTGCTTTTAGTTGTCATGATATGCATTCTGCAAATTAAAAGTAGGCCTGTCCCAGCTAAAAACATTGTTCATGAATCTATTTGGCAGAGTCTTGCAGAAGGGATTTCCTTCGTTTTTAAAACTAAAATAATTTTATACGCCATTTCTCTAGATCTTTTTTCAGTTCTTTTTGGCGGGGTTATTGCCATTTTACCCATTTTTGCTGAAGATATTTTGCATGTTGGAGCTGAGGGTTTAGGGATTTTAAGAGCTGCTCCATCTATCGGAGCAGTGATTACGATGGTCACGCTTATTTATTTTCCACCGCTGAATAAGGCTTGGCGTAATTTATTGTTGGCCATTGCCGGTTTTGGGGTGGCAACTTTGGTTTTTGCTTTGTCGACCAACTTTTGGCTTTCTGTCGCCGCATTATTTTTTACGGGGGCTTTTGATTCTATCTCAGTGGTTATTCGGCAGACAGTTTTACGTTTTTACACACCGGACGAAATGCGCGGTCGAGTTTCGTCGGTCAACGGCGTATTTGTTAGTACATCGAATGAAATGGGTGCTTTTGAATCGGGTGTTGCAGCTAAATTTTTTGGAACGATTCCATCCGTGATTATAGGAGGTTGCGTGACTTTAGTATTAGTCAGTATTGTCGCCATTAAATCTGGCGACTTATTTAATTTGAAAATTGAAGATGAACTGAAATTGCGAGAATAGTATCGTTGGAATTTTAGACCTTTTTTTCAGATTTAGCTCTTTCTTTTTCATCTATTTTCGCTTGCTTCGCTTCTTCCTTAATCCGTAATTCCTCTGCGATTCTTAGTTCCTCAGCAATCCTAATTTCTTCCGCAATTCTTTGTTCCTCAGCCAGTCTTTCTTGGATTTTAACACTATATGGTTTTAAAGTTGCCAACATGCTTTTTCGCGCATTTTGAGCCCATAAAATTTCTTCTACCGCTTGTATGGGAGAAGCATTTATTCCTAATAGAGTGGGCATCAACTTATAATAATGGCTTTTTAGTTTTTTTATTCCTTTTTTATTGGTGGAAATTATTTCTTCAAAGTGGACATGAAATATAGCTACAACTCCATCATCAGTACTTCCTTCTGAAATCTCAAATGATTCCATCGAGTTCATCGGAATTGTTTGCCCACCCACCACATTTGAACCTTGATAATGAATGATTTTAACCTCACTTTCTGATGCGGCCAAATATGAAATTCGATGATTGCCTGATTTACCCGCGAAAAAATCTCCTATGGATTGAAATATATTTCGTTTAGGTAGTTGCGTTACCGCTAAACTTAGCCAGTTATTTGGCATTTCTGAATTTAAAAAGGCCAACGATTTTTGCAATTTTTCACTCATCAGATCTGAATTTTTTGTTGAAATTAATGTAAAGCAAATGGATTCCCAAATTCATCAGGAACATTCATTATAAACGAATTTTAGGTTTAGGAAATTCAAAATACTGAGCAAATCCCTGGAACCAGCCATGAACTAATTCAAAGCCTGTTCTATTTAATGAATAAATAATGTATTGCCCCTTTTTTTCTGCAATGATGAGATCACCTTGCTTGAGTAAATCCAAATGATGAGAAATACTTGGTTTCGACATTGAAAATTGCTTAGCAATTTCTCCGGCATTTTGCGCACCGCCAATTAAAAAAACAAGTATCTCTCGCCGAGTTGGATCATTGATTGCTTTAAATGTTATTTCCATGGTTCAATTAAATATTTAAACGAATGTCTAAATATTTAATTGAATTTCCAAAAAAAATTAGCTAAGATCTGATTTTCTGTAGGCTTCCATCACTTTAATTTCTCCCTCTTTTCCAGGGTAGAAATTACCATGTTCCATGCCTAATACTCCTCTATAGCCCTTTTTATGCAAATGCTTGAAGATATTCGCATAATTTATTTCTCCCGTGGTAGGCTCTTTTCTACCTGGATTATCACCTATTTGGAAGTATGCAATTTCATCCCAAGTTAAATCGATGTTCGTAATCATGTTTCCTTCATTTTTTTGCATGTGGTACATGTCAAAAAGAATTTTACATGACGGGCTTCCTACCGCTCTACATATTTCATAAGTTTGGTCTGAAAAGCGTAAAAATAAATCTGGTGTATCGCTTAAGGGCTCTAATACCATCACTAATCCATGGGGTTCTAATAATTCAGCGCCAATTTTTAAGCTATCAATCACGTGTCCTGTTTGAATGCCGATAGGTAATTTTCTGTAGTAATTTCCTGGTACTACGGTGCACCATTTAGCATTAACTCTTTTAGATGTTTCTATAGCGTTTTTACATGCTTTTTTAAATGCTTCTTTCCATTCTTTGGTACCTGTTGTCATGGTTAGCCTATCTGGAAATCCTTCATGATTCAAGACAAATACTCCCATGGTCATGCCTAATTTCCCCATGGTTTCTCCAATTTTATTTTGTAATTCTGGTGTGCGACCCATTAATCCATTGTCCTCTAAAGACCTGAAGCCCATGTCATACATGAATTTCAATTGGTCTATCTCATCATTTCCAGCATGATTTTTAAACATGCCAAAATGCGGAGCATACAACATTTTGTAAGGTGCTTCCGCTAAGGCATATAAACTTTTACTTTTGGTTGTGGACGCTAATGCTTGAGAGCCAACCCCAGCTGTTAATAAACTTCCACCAAGCATGTTGGCAAATGATCTTCGATTCATCTTATCTCTTTTTTAATGTTGCTAAATATTCGATTAAATTGGTAAATTCTTGGGTGTTCATTTGATCCGCTAATCCTTCAGGCATCAACGAATCAGGTAATTGTTTCATGGATTTCAACGCTGAAGTTTTAAAACTTTGTGTGGATCCACCAGGTAGTTTCAACATCACATCTGTCTCATTTTTTGATACCACAACTCCCTGATACGTATCTCCTGATTTTGTTTTAAGCTCATAGGTTTCATACCCAAAACCGATTCCCGCATTAGGATGCAAGATCGATAAGTATAGTCCTTCCCTTGATAATTTACTACCTATTTCAGTTAGTTTTGGACCAAAATCAATTCCTTCATTGTATACTTGGTGACACATAGAACATTGATTAATAAACGTTTTCAATCCATCTTTGGCATTTCCACGTACCGCGACTAGCTCAGTTAGCGCAGGGTGCTTATTGATACTTGCCGATTTCTGACTGGAGCTTAGATAGCTAGCAGCCTCTGTCTTGATTGCTTTTCTTGACGTTCTGCTGACCGATTCAACCACTGATGGAATGAATTTTTCAGGAACCTTCTTGTTTTTCAAAGCCTCTAAAACATAATTTTCGCCAGCTAATGAATTTCCTAAAGATCTAGCCGCTTCTCTTTGTATCGCCAAACTAAATTTATCTGAAGTCATTGCTTCGTTAAGTAGGTTTATGGATTCTGTTCGACCTTGCCAACGAATACTTTCGATGATAGCTCTTTGGAACGTTTCATTTCCTGTTCTAAAAGTTTTGTCCATTAAATCAGACCCTCCATTTAACTTATAAATAATCTGACCTGCTTTTCTGCTTTGCTTGCCTTCAAGAATCATTTTTAGCAATTTAGGCGTAGCCTCTGTAAGTTCATATTTTTCAACTAACTCTAAAAAATCTAACTCATTGCTCGTTTTAGCCATCAAAGCTAATAACGTTTTCTTTGCTGCTGGGTTCGATTGAAGAACGGACAGCTTTATATGTCGCAAAGCAACTAATTGACCTGCTGGATCATTTTTAAACCGATTTGTTATCAAGTCGAGTAAGAATGTATGCTTGTTTTCCCCTGGAATAAAATCTAATGCTCTGAAATAAGCCAACTTTTGATCCAAAGTTCCATCAGCTTTAATCAGTTCTGCTACATATGGAAGGGCTTTCTCACTTCTTGCACGCCACATTAAATCATTGAATCCTGTAGGCTTTGCGCTCAAGGTTTTGATTGATTCCAAATAGTGATCCAATCTGTTTTCCCAAACGCCATCTCCGCCTATTCCTAAAGCTTCTAAAGCCCAACGATCCTGCCCATTGTGTTGCAAGGCTAATTTCGTCCAAATCTTATCTGCATTAGGACTTGAATTATGTCGCAAGGCGATGGCCAATTCTCTTCTAACTTGTGGATCAGAATCATCCACTAATTTTTCTCCTAATTTTTTCCATTGGCCAATAGGAAATAATCGGCTCATTGCACGAATAGCCGTCATGCGTATGTCTGGATTAGAATCTTCTGCCGCTTTTTGAATATAATCAAATCCCTTTGGGCTATTAGCTAATAACCAAAATGCTCTAGCTCTAAATCTTGGATTTGAATTAGTTGCAAAGCTGTTTTCAAGGACTTTTATTGCGCCCGCACCCAAATTTTGTAATTTCCGATAGGCTAAATACCTCGTTTCTAAATTAGGGTTTTCTAGGCCTTTTAAGGCTAATTCAGGGGTGGATAAGTCTAATTTCGCAACTTTGTACGGGTGGTTTTTAGGAGCTATTCGATATATTCTACCTCGAGTTTGGTCTCTTGCTTGATGTCCACCTACCCCTGGATCATACCAGTCGGCCACAAATATGGAACCGTCCGGTGCCACGCAAACATCGGCAGGTCTAAACCACTGATCATTTACTCCTTGAACAATATTTAAAATTTCAGCGGAATAACCAGCTCCATTATTTTTTACTGGGTAGCTTCTCAATACATTCGGTCCTGCATCGCAGTGGATAATTTGATTTTGGAATGCCGTAGGCAATAAGTTTCCTTCGTAGACTAAAATCCCTGTCGGTGATCCTGAACCCGTTTGCAATAAATTAGGCACGACACCTGGGTCGTTTAGGTGCCAATGTCTTTTGGGTATTTCAGGTTCTATATTAGTCCGATTGACTTGCCAACCATCATTCGTGATTTCATCTTTATATCCATAGTTACCGTATGGAAAAACATGATTAATCCGAACCCCCTTGTTCCCATCATCATCATTATCTGATTGCCATAGAGCCCCATATGAATCGACAGCCACCTCATAGTTATTTCTAAAATTATGACCTAAACATTCCACTTTACTTCCGTCTAAATTGCAACGAAACACCATGCCCTGCTTGTATTTGTTGGGTCCAATAATGTCACCATCTTGGTCTAAAACAGGTTTTCCTTTGGCATCTAAAAGTTGTTTTCCCTCATTCCCGAAGTTGAAATACAATTTTCCATCTGGGCCAAAAACAAAAGCATGCGCACCATGATCATGTTGTTCACCACCAATTCCTTGGAATAAAATTTCTTTGCGATCTGCTTTTCCATCGTGATTGTCATCAAACATTTTCCACATATAAGGACTTTGAGCGACGATAACCATCGAATCTAATACCGCAATTCCTAAGGGCGCATTTAAATCAGGAGATTGATAGAAGATTTTTCTTGAGTCTGCTACCCCGTCGCCATTAGTATCTTCTAAAATTAATATCTTGTCACCCGCTGGGTTGCTTGGATTTCCCGTGATCGCAGGCCGATAATTATAAGCCTCTAATACCCAAATTCTGCCTTTTGAATCGATGTCAATGTTCGTAGGATTTTGCAACATGGGCTCAGTTGCAAATGTTGTGATTTCTAAATCTGGATGAATTTTTAATCCCTTTAATGAATTTTGAGTTTCCCTTTTTTGTGATTCAGTTAATGAATCTAAAAGGTTTTGTCCCCAAATTGATTTTTGATTTTTGTTAAACGCTGAGCTAATTGCCAGCACGCCGATTAGTAGTATACTAGAAAAAAGCCAAGACTTTTTAGCGAATTTATTCATGAGTATCAATAGGTTTATGTTGTATTAACCTAAATTTCTATGAATTCTATTTAATATCCTACTCAGAAGGAAAATTTATTGAATTATTTGAATGAAAAACGTAAAAAATCGTTGATTTTTTTTCTGAAATTCAAGTATTTGAGTAGTGTTTTAGGAGAGATTAAGTATTCTTTTGCTAGGGTCTTTACCTGTTTCCAATTCGATGGATTTTGGTAGGCTAAAGCTTTCAAGAAAAAGACCAATTTTCTCAAATATTTTTTTTCGTTTCTCCTACTTTGAACTTTTAATAATAAGTATTCGTAGATGATATTTTGAATGAGCGCCTTATATTTAAACTGAGTATGTTCATTAATTTTTGAATACATGAAAATTCGGTTATTTAAAAACACCTCAGATTGTTCGCTATCCGTATAACTCATGCCCCCTTCGTTCTTTCGATAAACCGACATGATTCGGTCTATGTAGCCGATGGGTCCTTGTTCCGCTAAAATTACATACAAGGGAATATCGCCACTTTTAGATTTCAAAAACCATTCTGGTAATGTTTGGACGTATTTGGTACGCATCATTACGCTGGCAGTTGCCATAAACCAAGTCTCTTTTTTACCTAAAAAATCAGCTGAAGAAACCCATTTTTTTTGATCAGGTTGGTTAATTAATTGAGGTGCGAATCCACTTCCATCTTCAAAAATGATTTCTGCATTATGAAAACAAGCCGATGCACCTGGGTTAGCATCTAAAAAATCGACCTGAGTCTGAAGTTTTTTGGGGTCGGTCCAATAATCATCGCCTTCTATATGCACAATATATTTTCCTTTGCACTCAAAAAAACAATGCAAGAAATTGATTTTGGCACCCGCATTTTTAGGTCGAATAAATGCCTTTATTTTTTCAGGAAATTGCTCCGCATATCTTTTAACTATTTCCGCGGTTTTGTCTGGTGAACAATCTTCGCCAATGACTATTTCATAGGAAAAGTCAACTTCTTGATTTAATATGTTTTGTAAACAAGTATCTAAATAATTTTCATGGGCATACGTGATCAGACAAACGCTCACTTTGGGTTTTAAGGGAACATTATGTCCAGGATACACTTGATTATTTAGGTAGGAGAAATTCATTTTATTTCTTTAAAACAGCATATCCAACTCCACTTTGACCAAAATGATTTCCATTATAAAATAAGATTTTCTCGTCAAGATGGTTGATGACCAATGGGTATTCGATCATTTCATAATCCCAATCGGACGAATTTTCACTCACATCAATTCCCGCTTCCGCATCCTTTCGGGTCCATTCGATTCCATCCGCGGATTCAGCATAATAAATGCGATAGGAGCGATCTCTATTGGTTCTATAATCAGTTTTGGCACGGGCAGAAAACCACATTTTGTAGATTCCATCTTCGATAATGACTGAGGGTCTCGAAATCCCTCCTTCGGTTGAATCTCGATATTCGATGGCAACTTTCCCTTCTCTTTTCCAATGTATTCCATCACTTGATTCGGCATATTTTATGTGATAGCTAGGCTCCATTAAATCCCCATTTTTAATCCAATGGGTACAATTTAAGTACCAAACTTTAAATTTTCCTTCATGCATGAGAAAACAGGCAGATCCGTTGAAATACGGTTCAGTGGCCGTCGTACTAATGATGGGACCTTCAAATTTTTTGGTAAAATTGATTCCGTCTATTGATGTGGCCAAACCTAAAGCATTGTGATAGGGGATGGTACTTCTTACGGTCCAACCAATGTAATAAAGCCATTTTTCAGCTCCATTTTGTAGGAACCAAGTAGGCATAATTCCACAATCGTCGAAAGTGCCCGGCTGTCCCAAATCCAAAATAGGAGTTGGGTGAACATAAATAACTTCTGATAGATTTTGAGGATTTAAATCGATGAAGGAAGCCTGACACCTTCCTTTTTCATCTCTCGCCGAGTAATATAGTCGGAGTTTATCTGGATCGCTATTATCTGCACAGACTACGTGTGCGTAGCCTTTTTTATTCCAAAATTCATTGCCATTTTGGCAAAAAATCAATCCTTTTTTAATCCATTCCATGGAATCTTGTGGCGTAATTGTATGAGTAAATTACGCCACAAAGATATCACTTTATCGGATAGTTGAAAAGCTTGTTGGGTGCATAAACACAGATTCTACTTTGTCAACAATTTTTCCATCTTTTTCAGAGGCCTCTTTTACCTTGATCCAATTAGGATCTTTTCTGAAATTGTCGAAAGAAGCTTTTGCTGCATCCTCACTTGAATGAGCTAATAAGTACAATAACTTCCCTTGCTTAGTCGGATCCTTATCGATCGTCGAAAAATAAGCAATATTAGTCATGCCATGCTTCTTAAATAATTTCAAGGTATGGTCTCTAAAACGACTTAATACATTCGGTAATTTATCCGTAGACGGCGTGTAGGTACGTAATTCAAACGTACGATCTTGAGATCCTTTTGACGCTTTGATTTTAGGAGAGAAATCCGTCGCATTCATGAATGTACTGACAACTTTCGCAACAATTTTACCTGATTCTTCTGATTTCTTAGCAACCTCTTTCCATTCTGGATCACGGCCAAATTGCTTCCAAGAGGAATCTCTTGCCGCCTGGTTTGGATAGGATAAGATATAATAAAGTGCATTTTCATCATTTTTATTCGGAATCCAATATCCGACATTAGTCATCCCAGTTCTTTCGAAAATCTTGGTTGTATGATTCGTAAAACGCTGAATTAAAGCATCTAATCTTCCTGGATGACAATAGTAAACGCGTAATTCAAAATAACGCGAATCAGGCTTTTTAGAAAATCCTAAAAAGGACAAACATAAAAGAGACATTAGCAAAAAATTTTTCATCAATTTGATAGGTTTAAATATGTGTAATTAAGTGGGCAAAGCTAAATATTTTTTTTTACACAGCACCTAATCGATGTGAAATAATGTGGTTAATGGACAAAAATATTAGCTCCGGTTTCAATGTTCTCCATTGCGGTAAATATAAGTTCCCGCCAAAATTAATGTAGTAGTCGATGTGGTATTTTTCCCATTCCCTTTCTACAAATTCAGCAAAATTAATGCCAGTAATCCAGCCATCTTCCACCTCCTCAAACCATTCAGCATAATAATCGTCTTCGATGCTTCCGTGAAAATTAAAAACATTTTCACCGACCAATGTGAAATATTTAATTCCCTCAGCTAATAAATGATCAATGACATTTCGCTTCAAATGCATGATGTCGTTATGAAGGGTATCATTCCACTCGCCAAATAATTCAATGATGGTGAATTTGGCCTCATAATCGGTAAATAAAATCTTGCAATAGAGGGTTTCAGAATCGATTTCGTCCCAATTTGGATGAATGTAATAGCCATAAATATCATGCTCATATTCGGTTTGTGAATATGATCTACCAAAAAACGGCGACTTTCGGTCTTTGGATGCTTCGTATATGTTTTCCCACTGGTAGGAGGGTTCAATTTCCTGCATTAATCTATCTTTTCTACGAAACTAAAAACAATTTATAGATATATATTATTTGTGAACTAATAACATGTGTTTTCTGTCCAAAATTAAATTACACTGGATAAAATATGATTGGATCGTTTTTTCAATTTTATCCAAATGATCAATCATCTAAGTCCCAGCTTTCATGTGAATATTGTAGAAAAAAAACTTAATTTTGAAGATATCGAAATTCTATTTTTATGATCTTTTGTTCAATTGACTGGAATCCTAATCCTGAAATTTTTAAAATTTTCGAATTCCCTGTTCGCTATTATGGTCTATTCTTTGCCATGGCTTTTTTGGCGGGGTTCCAAGTGATGACGTATATATTCAAAAAGGAGGGTAGGCCTATCGAGCAAGCGGACCAATTGCTTTTATATGCGATGGTGGCGACGGTGGTCGGTGCGCGAATGGGGCATTATTTCTTTTATGAATTCCCTTTATTGCAAGCGGATCCCATGCGTTTTTTCATACAAATGATTACCCCTCCATTTTCAGGTTTAGCCTCTCACGGGGCGGCAGTAGGTCTTTTTTCGGCCTTTTATTTGTATGTGAAGAAAAATCCAGGCCAGTCGTATTTGTATGTGACCGACCGGATGGTGATTGTCGTTTCCTTGGCCGGATTCTTTATTCGCATGGGGAACTTGATGAATTCTGAAATCATAGGAAAGTCCACAGACCTCCCTTGGGGATTCAAATTTTTCAGGGATTATGAATTTAATCCTTTGGGTGATCCTGCCATGGTAGTGGCCAGGCATCCCTCTCAGTTGTATGAAGCATTATCTTGTTTGGTGATTTTTGTCCTATTAATGTGGTTTTGGTCTAAAAAGAAGGCGAAAACTCAAGAAGGGTTAATGACCGGATTGTTTATGGTGGTGTTGTTTGGACTTCGTTTTTTCTATGAGTTCTTGAAAGAAAACCAAAGTGATTTTGAAAATCAAATGGCGCTTAATATGGGCCAAATCCTATCGATCCCCTCTGTTATTTTTGGGCTCATTGTTTTGTTCTACTCGTATAAGAAGGCAAAAAGTAATGGCTAATTGGGTAAACGGAATTCACCTTTAAATGGGATAGACGTATTATTCAACCCAACCATGAATCTTTTTTCTGATCGGCCTGAAACTTATTTTATCAAAAACTCGGCATCATCCGTAATACTTATCGCATCTTGAGTCAATAAATCCCCTTTAAAAGATTCAATTGGCATATAGCTGCTGGCGTGAACGTCTTTGTAGGGTTTATTGCTGACCAAATTGTATGCTGTAATAATTGACCAGCGAGGCTTGTCCGACAGGTTAGCCGCAGAAGCGTGTAGTGTATTGCAATGGAAAAACGCCGTATCCCCGAAATCCATCTCCAAATATTCCAAGGGCATGATTTTGAGCGCTTCATTCACTTTTTCCATATCTGCGCCAACTTGCTCCCCCGAAAATCCATGCTCAACTCTACCCAATTTGTGCGAACCTCGAATCATTTGTAAACACCCATTTTCCTTAGTTGCAGGCGTAAGTGCGGTCAACACACTTAGCATATCAGGGAATAGAAACCCGTTGTTTTTGTACCAATACCCATAATCCTGATGCCACTCCCAAGCTCCGCCCGTTTTAGGTTCTTTCTGCATGAGCTTTGAATGATAATGTGCTGCTTTACCACCCAAAATTTGCTCCAAGGCATCTACAATGCGCTCAGAACGAGCAAACTTACTATATAAACTTTCATCCAGTGAATACCAAAGCGCTAACTTCGTTTTAAGGCCAGAGGCATCTGTCCGGTCAAAACTTTTTTTACTCATTAGGTCGTCGTCAATGGCTATTTTATACAATAAATCTACCTCCTCATGTGTGAAGAAATTACGAACTACCACATATCCATCGCGGTGATAGGCCTCAAGATGTTCTTTTGTAAATTTCATGATCTATTTTTTTAAGATTTTACAGCATCAATATTGGGTACTAATAAATGAATAATGACCAACGCTATGCCGTACATAGACGCAGCAATGACAAAAAGGATTTTATAACTACCCGTGGCTTCAAGTAAATGTCCCGTGGCTGAAGCCATGAGCATCCCACCCACAGCCCCTGCCATTCCAATAAATCCAACGACAGTTCCCATGTCTTTTTTTGGAAAAAAGTCGGTTGCCAAGGTGTACATGTTGGCAGACCAACCCGTATGCGCGGCCATGCCAAGGCCAATTAATATAACGGCAGGCCACAAGTCATCAATGCCCGAGGCCCAAAAAATAGGTATCACCATGATGGCGCAAATGAGCAAAGTGGTTTTGCGAGCTGCGTTTATACTCCAACCCATTTTTAGAAAATGAGATGAAAGCCAACCGCCTCCAATGCTCCCCACGTCTGCAATCAAATAAGCGACAATGAGTGGCAAGCCAATTTTATCCAATTTTAACCCATATGTGGTATTAAGAAATTTGGGGAGCCAGTAGAGAAAAAACCACCAAATAGGGTCAGTTAAGAACTTTCCGATGGCTATTACCCATACTTTTCGGGTACGGATGATTTTCCAAATGGATGTCGGTTTTTCAAGATTCTCCTCCGTATCTGCTTTAATCAAATCCAATTCAGCCGCATTAATTCCGGGGTGTTCTTCGGGGCGGTTCATTAATCTAAGCCAGAAAAACAACCAAATAAAACCTAATAAACCCGTGAAGATAAAGGCTGCTTGCCAACCAAAATTAAGTGCAATAATAGGTACAAGCAATGGAGCAACAATCGCACCAATATTGGAACCCGAATTGAAAATACCCGTGGCCAAAGCCCTTTCCTTACGAGGAAACCACTCGGAAATGGTTTTAATTGCAGCGGGAAAATTACCGGATTCACCAATCCCTAGCGCTAATCTTGCCAATCCAAATCCTATCGGCGTACGAGCTAAAGCATGTGCCATTGCTGCCAAAGACCATACGATAATGGAAAGTATGAATCCTTTTTTCGTCCCTAAAAAATCAATCAATTTACCCACCAACAGCAATCCAATGGCATAAGATAATTGAAAGGCCGTCACGATGTACCCGTATTCTATTTCAGACCAACCAATTTCGGTTTGAAGTTGGGGTGCTAAAATCGCAAATACCTGTCGGTCAATGTAATTGATGGTCGTGGCAAAAAATAACAGCGCACATATCCACCAACGCATTGCTGTAGGTTTTTGATCAAGCGATGGTTGGTTTATGATCATCTATTTTCAGTTTCCAATCGTGTCTTATACTGATTCCAAACGTACATGGTGTTTTTAATAAGCTGGGGTTTATTCCCTTTAATGTTGTAACACTGAACGCCAATGGGCTTTTTATATTTGATTGTTTTGACCATGTATTTCAACAAGTCATATGTGTCAAAGCTGCCTG
>SXGQ01874503.1_pt1 | contig 25116 bp, 25 predicted proteins | sample 3178371 | NCBI WGS metagenome assembly SXGQ01 (sample SAMN11356859, study PRJNA531348) | freshwater metagenome | isolation source: freshwater sample F1-20 | place: China: Fuxian Lake, Yuxi | collected 2017-12-25 | reverse complement strand
GGGGTCACAGGTTCGAGTCCTGTAAGCGGCACCAGGTCTTCCAGAAGGAAAGCAGCCAGGACCCAACGCAAAGCGCGTTGGCGTGGGAAGCGCCGTGGGTCCCACGTGGGAGCCTCTTCGCTAGCCATCCGGACGACGACGAGGGCCATAAGACCCAATTGTGGACGTTCAGCGTGAGGGCAGCGCGCCTCGGGAGCGGTCACTCGTTCATCATTGCTCGCCCTGCTACGACGGCTAAACCGATCCAGCTGGCCGCACCTTGCGACGGTCCGCGCGCCGATGTCCGACGCGGGTTCAGGCGACGGCGGTCGGACCCACGAACCGATCGTGCTCGTTGCACCCCACACAGCGACGAAGCGGAGACGGCATGAACAAAATCGAGCGCGGTACCGGACCTACGTTGCTCCTGATCCACGGCCTGGGCGGCAGCTGGCGATCGTGGGGCACCATCTTGGACCCGCTCAGCACCTCGCGGACGGTGATCGCGATCGATTTACCCGGCCACGGCGCCACGCCTGCGGAATCGGACAGCGGCACGTTCGACGGTCTGGTCGGCAGCGTCGAGCGGTACATCAAGGAAGCCGGCCTCAGCGGCGTTGATGTCGTCGGCAGCTCAATGGGCGCGCGGATCGTGCTCGAGCTCGCGCGGCGCGGGGTCGTCGGCAACGTGGTCGCGCTCGATCCCGGCGGCTTTTGGCGCGGCTGGGAGCGAACCTTTTTTAGGATTACCATTGGCGCCTCCGGTCGCTTGCTCCGTGCAATTCGGGTGGGCCTGCCTGCACTGAGCCGAAACGCGGCCGCGCGCACGGCACTGCTTGCACAGCTCTCCGCGCGTCCCTGGGCGCTCGATGGGCAGGTCGTTGCCACCGAGCTGGAGGGTCTCAGCAGAACGCCGACATTCGACGCGCTGGTTCAAAGCCTTGCGACCGGGCCTGAGCAGACCGGCCCCGCCGCTGCCGGCACCGGTCGGGTCGTCATCGGGTGGGGCAGGCACGATCGCCTCTGCCTTCCAAGGCAGGCTACGCGGGCGCAAGCAGCGTTCCCCGCCGCCGAACTCCATTGGTTCGAAGACAGCGGCCACTTTCCGATGTGGGATATGCCAAAGGAGACGGTCGACATCATTCTCGACGCCACTCGATAAGGTCTCCAATAAATGGACGGATTGAGTGGAGCTCTCACGGCAGCTCCGACCCACAAGGCGACACTCAGGACACCTTATCTGCTCCCCAACTTCCGACGTTCGTTCACCTCGGACATCGGCGGCTCATAATGATAATCAGCTCGTGCAAGTCGGTCAGCCGTTCCGGTTCGCCCAAAGCTCGGCCATGTCGATGGTCGGTAGCGCCTCCTCCATCCGACGCTTGGCGTTATCGGAGAAGCACGGGATCTTCTGTGCTCCGAACTCGAAGACGTGACAGCAATTCGGGTCGTCGTCGATGCCGAGATGGGCACGTAGTACCTTGGCTTTGGGCGGGCTGAGGCCGACCTTTGTGGCAAGCTCGTTCCGCTGAAGGTAAAACTTTTTACGCAGATCGACTTCGCGGACGGCTGCCGATGCCGTCGGATCGTCGCCGCCGACGTAATGCACCGGCGCACCCTGCCTTTTCGTGAAATGGACGATCAAGTTCACGCCCTCACCCTCTGTGGTGGTGCCAACGGTTGCTAGGCGCGGGAACACGGCGGTGAACCCAGCGCCACCGCGCATTGCTTTCTCGATCCGGTCGATGTCGCGTTCGGAAATCTCGACTTCGTCGGTGACTATCGCCTCCATGGCAAGCATCGCGCGAATTCGGGCACGCGCCTCGTCGCGCGCGCGACGTCCGGGTTGCAGCAGCTCGTTGACGTAGCTGAATTCCTTATCGACCAGAAATTCGAAGTCGCCGGGCGGCTTCGTCGAGATCGGCAGGACTCGGGGCGGAATGTGCTCCTGCAGAGCTTCGTCCAGCTTGCGCTTCAGATAGGCGTCGAACGCGGTGATCAGCGCCCGGAGTTGCATGTAGAGCAAGTCCTCTGACACGAAGACGAACCAGTGCTGCGCCGCATCCCGCTGAGCGTCGATCGCCCGCATTATGCCGGCCTCGTCGGCCGTGAGGTCGTGGTGCGCCTGGCACAGACCAAGGCATTTCTCGAAGCCAATTGTTTTGCCGCTGTCCTTGTCGAAAACCTTCGCTTTACCCTGGACGAGGACAGCCTTGAGCAGCATTTCGCAGGCGTGTTGGGTGTGCATCAGGACCGTGGTCACGCGTCCCATGTCGTCGTAGCTGTTGAACGCCGTCATTGCGGTCCGAAGCGACTCGATGGCCTTGGTCTTGAGCGTTCGAGCGTCGCGTACCAGCTTCATCATGCCCCCCCAATCTGTTCCCCGCAGGCGCAAGATGGCTGGGAAAATACACTATGTCGACGCAAGCTCCTCAAACCGGTAGCTTCAATCGCCAACGACCCCAGAGGCTTGGCGGATTTGTAGGCTAGCAGAGCCCTCTCGCTGAGCTTTGGTCAGCGGCGACCCATAATCAGTCATTCAGAGCTGCTATAGACCTCACTCATTCCGGTCATTTGTTCATTTAACGGCGATGTTGGCGCAGCGGCCGAGCAGGAGTGAAGCGGCTCGCGCCTTGGCGGTCTGGGAGATAATGCTGCGACGTAGTTGAAGGCGAGGGACGTGACGGAATGAAGGCTCTCTACGATGAATGGGTTAAGGTCGACGACCTAGCGATCAAGGCCATCGAGCTCTCACCGCCCGAGCACGCGCAAGAGGTGGTCAAGCGGATCCAGCTCGACTACGCACAGGACATTGGGATGGTCGGGCTACTTCGACGGACGCACGTCGAGACCGGCTTTCACGCTGCTGCGCAGCTGTTTTGGGCAAGCCGCCGCGAGCCTTCAAGCCCGCGGCTGGAGACGGTCCTCGCCCAGCTGCTGCTCAACATCGCCGCGAGCGCGATCTACGACGTCGTCAAGGAACTGGCTCGCGACCCCGGCCAGGTCGATACGTTCATCGACACGCGCAGGATTGCGGCAAGCGCGCTGCAGGCGGGAGGCTTCGATGTCGCGACGGCCTGGACGCACCTGCGAAGCGTCTGGCAGCTGCATCGCTGGCGCAGTAATAACCACGTCGAGCCGGTGCAGACCTTCATCACCCAGATGCTGGGCGGCACCGAGGTCAGCATCGCCATCGACGGCGCGACCGCCGCCGAGGTGGAGACTGTCCGCCGTAACCTCCTCTACGCGGTCCGCGGCTTGGTGGTAGAGGAGATCGAACGCAGCGGCGAGGTCCTACTGCCAGCCAACGGCCGGACAGTCCTCGGTGTGGCCGCCTCCAATGGGCTGGGATTCGGCGCCCCGATCGCGTGGCCGGCCGCCAGGCGGCTGAAGCCCTCCGGCGAATTTGTCCTGGTGGTTCCCCAGATTGGCGGCCTGGTTCCCGACGCTCTCACCGACCTCCTCAACCGCTGCCAGGCCGCGGTTTCAGCGGATCAGAGCTTGGTGGGGCATGTTCCGGTTTACTGCCGCGGCATCGGGAAGCCGCTCGTGCTGCTCGGAGAGCGTCAGAGACGTGCGATCCAGAAGCATAGCTTCGTCGTTGTTGACGGCACCGCTGGCAGGATCAAGCTCTTCATCGAACGGGCCGCCTCTGGAATTTAAGGTCGTCTCACGGACGTTTATCAGCGCGTAGCACGTCGACCCCAGGGCACGTTGAACTTGGCCCAACGGAGATGCGTTTTGCGACGACGATGCCGGTGAAGACGCGGCTCGTCGATGCGGGCTGCCATCCGGGGCTGCCACGACCCAATCATGGCCGTTCGAGGCCTCCTTTCGCATTCTCAAGTTCGGCCGGTCTTTCACCTCGGCCGAGCGGCAGCATCTAAACTGCTGACCCCAAGTTTAGTGATGCTGTTTGGCACGAAGGCGACGCCCAGAACGGGTGGGAGCACAGCGCCGCGCGTTGGACCGGGCTTGGTGGTCGACCGCGTTTCGTAGCCCGTCTGATCGCGGTGGCCGTATGCACGCTCTGTGACGCTTTTCCACGGGAACCTGATCCGGGTCGCATCGGACCTACCGACGACACCTTACGGTCGGCGTAGCATTTGCTATGAATGCGGGTCTGCCGAATCCATTGTCGTTGGTCCGCGATTTGCCGGAAGACGATCGCGAAGGAGAGTTACGATTTCGAGGCCCAGCATCTGGTCCGATGTTCGCCGCCGATATGACGAGTCCGACAAGATTGTCAGCGAACGTGATTCGTCGGAAGGCGATCGATCGATCTTCCAGCAGGACTATGATCGACTGCTGTTCTCGTCGCCGGTGCGCCGCCTGGCCGACAAGACCCAGGTTTGGCCCATGGATGCCAATGACGGGGTTCGCACGCGCCTGACGCACTCGCACGAGGTGGCCAATCTCGCACGATCCATCGCCACGGCGGTGGCGGGCGCAAGCGGTGGTGCGGCATTCGGTCGACAGGAACTTCACCGCACCGTCCAGCCGATAGTTTCGGCCATCGGACTATCGCACGACCTCGGCAATCCGCCTTTCGGGCATCAGGGCGAGGTGGCGATAGGGAGCTGGTTCGGATGCCGGCCATGGATATTCAGCCATGAGCGCGAAGGGGAAGGGGCTAACGAGCTCGAAGAGAAGGTTCCGGCAAACCTGATCACCGAGTTCGTCGACTTCGACGGCAACCCTCAGACGATGCGCGTGATGGCGCGCCTGCAGACGTCGCATCACAACGTCGGGCTGGACCTGACTGCAGCGACGTTAGCGGCCTCGCTCAAATACCCGGTCCATGCCGATGCGCGCGACAAGAATCGCGACCACATCAAGAAGGCAGGTTACTTCGAGTCCGAACGAGACATAGTCGAGTGGGTGCGCGCAGAGACCGGATTAGAAGAGGGGCAGCGTCACCCGCTGACGTGGATCATGGAGGCTTGCGACGACATCGCCTATTCGGTGCTCGATGTCGACGACCTGCTAAAAAAGGGTATCATCTCGCCCGACGATGTCCTGACAGTATTGAAGCATACCGCCGGTGTTCGTGATCTGAGTTCGGTAGCAAAGCTCGAGGAGAAGTTTATTGAGGTGAACGACAGCCCTCGCCGCGCCGAGATCCGGCGTGACATCAAGGAGCAATTTGTCCGAGCCTACATGATGAAGGCGCTGATTGCGGATGCTAGCGACGCCTACGCGCGAAACGCTGATGCGATCATGTCGTACAAATTCGAGAAGCCTCTTATGAAGGGCAATGCCCTTTGCGACATAATGAAGGACATAGCCAAGAAGTATGCGTTTGCGAACCCGGCCGTCCTGCATTCTGAAGCGATCGGTGCTGCCGCAATCGATGGGCTGATGTCGGTGTTCTGGAGCGCGATCCAGAACAGGAAGAAACCCGAGGACCTTATGTCGAAGCGGTTGGAGGCTCGCGACAGCTACGCTTTCTCGCTTATTAGCCCGAACTATCTCGAGGCGGCATGTCGCGAAGCGGCAGCGACCGGTGGTGGGGGCCGCGTCCGTCGTTATCACGAGCTGCGCCTGCTGACCGACATGATCTCAGGCATGACGGACGGTTTTGCGGTCAACACGTGGCGGAAGCTGAGCGATGTCCCGATTATCGTTCGCGCGTGACAGTCGCGCCTTAAAGGGGCGGCTAGACCGGTTCGTGTGGGGGAACACGACGCCGGAGGCCGTCTTGCTGCGTGAAATCTTGAAACAGCATTTCATGCCTTTCGAAGGCGTCGGCATCATCGGTGGCTTGGTCCGCGATTTCGCGCTCGGCGGTCGCTACGCGTTCAAATCGGATCTCGACCTGGTCATTCAGGGCGAGCCGCGCGAGGTTGCGCAGCTGGCGTCGCGCGTAGGCGCGGCGGCGAACAAGTTCGGTGGATTCGGCTACACTGAAGGCCCATGGAAAATCGATTTCTGGGCGTTGCAGAACACGTGGGCAGCAACAGCCGGTCATGTCGCCATTCGCGATCTGGGCGACGTCGTGCGGTGCACGTTCTTTGATTGGGACGCAGTGGTCTATGACCTTCGCAACCGTCGGGTCGTGTGCGACAAGTCCTACTTCCAGCGCATCCACAGCCGCCAGATTGAGATCAGCCTTCGATCCAACCCTGGGGAGATGGGTAATCTGCTGCGTGCGGCGCGCCGGATCATTCGATGGCGCCTGACTCCAGGGCCAGTGCTGGCTAAGTTCATCGTGGAACGGCTCGACGAAGGTACCTTTGCGGCGCTGAAGGCGTCTGAACGCCGCAAGTACGGCGACAGGATGCTGGATGAGTTCTCCAACGCGGCTCAGCTTCGCGCGGTGCTGCTTGACGGCACGCGCCTTCAGCTCGAGTTGGCTGGACAGATGGCGTTGCCGTTGGAGCCGTCGTCGTAGCCGAAGGGGACGATTCCGCGGACCGAGGATCGCAACGGAGGTTGCTGGACGCGGTGCCGACGATCCGGGTGTCCTGAGTCGTCCTCGGCTTCCGTTCCGCGAGCAGCGGCGCCAGATCACGCTAATCACCCTTATCAATGCTTCGGCTCGGGAGCTTCCGGCATATGCGCTGTGTAAGGGGGAAGTCGCCTCATGATCGACCGCGAGGATCGATGGATACATAATTTACCACCGCGAACATGGCTGTCGATCGCATAGGCGATGATCGAGCTTGTTGCGCAGCGCAATGCGCAATAGCCCGAGTTCGCGCGCGGCATGGTTGTGCCGCATTGCCGCCCCGCCCGGTCGCCTGGCGAGCGGACGCGTCTAGCAGCTGCCGTACGGCCGCACGACCCACGCGAGCGTGGCGAGCGTCGCGATAAGTCCCGGCGATGGAGTCGCTCAACGTGGCGGCTTCCCTTCTCTACTATCGACTGTGCCCGTCGAGCCACGCCGTGGTATCTAAGCGGCTGTCGCGCGAGGCAGTCCTTCAGCGGTTGATTGCCGGCGACCAGCCGCCGGCTCAAATCGCCTCCAAGCGGAAGAGAAAACCGTTGAACGCTTTCGCGACGATGCTATTGCACATCAAATTATGTGCCCATACACATTGATTACTGTGGAGAGGGTCTCGTGGGGTGCTCTACGCCGACTTCCTGGTCGAACTGGAACGCGCAAGGCTGACGGTGCGCGGCTTCGCTCAGCTGATCGGCATGAACCCTAACTCAATCACCAACTATGCCGGCCGGGGCGAGGTGCCGCAGCATATTGCGATTATCGCGGTGCTCGTCTCCGAGATGACGGCGCGCGGCGTGGGCTATGTCGACGCGATCGCCAAGGTCGCCCCGGGCCGTCAGCCAAGGGGCAGGCCGCGCGGCCAGTTTGGCAGCGATCGCCAATCTGCATTTGATCTAGCGCCGTTGGCGCCGCGTGGCGCGGAGGCGGCTGACGGTGATTGACTGGTTCGCCAATCTCGCTCCGTTCGGTGCCGACCCGGAAGCGCTCCACCGGCTCGACGACGTCGGCCCGGAGCTGCTCCCCTATGCGGCCTTGACCAACGCCCGCCGCGACGAAACCTCCCCGCTTTTAAACGTGGGAGCGGTTTACGAATGGCAGGGAGCACCGTTGATCTTCCTGGCCGATGCCGACCGCATCAGCGGCCCGGACGAGGTGCATCAGCTACGCCGCCTGCTAGCGATGCGTGGCGATGCACCCTACCTCGGCGTTGTCGCGCCGGGCCGGATAGACGTCTACGTGATCGCGCTCGATCGCAAAACGCCGGGTAAGGCGCGCGTCGCGGTGCCTGCCGCTGGCGAGGCGGGCAAGGACTTATTCGCGCACCTGGCCAACGCGCGCCCGCGGGCTGCTCGCACGCGACAGGGCTGGATCTCTAACGTGGTGCTTAACCTGCTGACCGGCGCGATCGACAGCCTTGTCGCGCTCGGGATCGCGAACGGCGATGCGATCTCTCTTGTCGGGCGGGCGCTGTTCACGCGCTTTCTTGGTGACCGCGAGCTACTGCCGGACAAGCTCGCAGCCTCAGCCACGGTCGCGAGCTTGTTTGACGATGCCTCCGTGACCCGCACGACCTGCGCGTGGCTCGATCAGACGTTCAACGGCGACCTTCTGCCCTTGTCGGGCGACATTTTCGACGCGCTGCCAGAGGCGGCGTTTCAGGTCCTGGGCAACGTGATGATGAGGGCTCCGGGCGGCCAGCTTTATTTCGATTGGGCGGAACGCTGGGACCGGCTCGACTTCGCCCACATTCCGGTCGGGGTGCTGAGTCAGGCCTACGAGCTATATCTGCGCAAGCACGCACCCGAGCAGCAGCGCAAAGAAGGTGGCTATTACACTCCGCGACCTATCGCAGACCTACTGGTGCGCGCCTCTTTCCGCGCGCTTGAGCGCGACGGCGGGAGCGTCGGTGCGCGGGTACTAGACCCCGCGGCGGGCGCCGGCGTGTTCTTGCTAACCGCATTCCGGGAACTCGTAGCGGCGCGTTGGCTGGCGGACGGCGTGCGTCCCGATACGGGTGTGCTGCGCACTATCCTCTACGACCAGGTGACCGGTTTCGACATCAACGAGGAAGCGCTGCGCTTCGCGGCGCTCGCTTTGTATCTGATGTCGATCGAGCTTGATTCCGAACCGCGCCCGGTAGACAAATTGAAGTTCGACAACCTTCGCGGCCGCGTCCTGCACCGCGTCTCTAGCCTGGACGAGTTGCCCGGCACCGGGCTCGGCAGCCTAGGCGAGCGGATTGGCGAAGAGCACCGTGGCCGCTACGACATGGTCGTCGGCAACCCGCCCTGGTCGAGCGGCACTAAGCTCGCGGACTGGTCACGAGTGGTTGCCCGGGTGTCCGCCATTGCGAGTGCGCGCGCCGGGGTCGACCTGGCTCCACCTCTCCCCAACGAAAGCCTTGACCTACCGTTCGTGTGGCGAGCTATGGAATGGGCCAAGCCGAACGGCCAGATCGCCTTCGCGCTACACGCCCGCCTCCTATTTCAGCAGGGCGACGGGATGGCCGACGCGCGCCGCATGCTGTTTCAGGCGCTCGATATTACCTCGATCATCAATGGCGTCGAGTTGCGCCAGACCCGGGTTTGGCCGGAGATCACCGCGCCATTCTGCCTGCTCATCGCCACCAATCGGAAGCCAGAGCCCGGCGCCGGCTTCCGGCTGATCAGCCCCAGGTTAGAGCATGGCCTGAACGCCGCCGGCGCGATGCGGATCGACGCACACTCGGCCGAGATCATTGCAACCCAGCGGATGATCGCCACCCCGGACATCCTCAAAATTCTGTTCCGCGGCACCAGCGCAGATCTGGGCCTTGTCGAGCGAATCCGTGAGCGCGGCTTCTCGACGCTGGAGGCATTCTGGCGGGACGCCATCGGCATTGGGCCGGGGGACGGTATGTTTCGCTCCGGGCAAGGCTATCAGCGGCTGCGCAAGAGCAGCGGGCCCGTACGCGCCGATGGCCAGCCGCCCGGCCGGGATGCCAGCGAATTGCACCACCTCCCCGAAGTAACAGTGGCAGCGCTCGACGATGTGTTGGTCGACATCGGTAAACTCGATCTTTTTCGCGAAACGCGCGTCCACCGCTTGCGCGATCCGAGGAACTACGATGCGCCTATAATGCTGGTGCACAAGTCGCCGCCTGCCGATCGTGGCCGGATCAGGGTCGGCGTCGCGGACGAGCCGGTCATCTATAACGAGACGTTCTACGGCTACAGCGCCCGCGACTTCCCGGGCGGTAGGACGCTGACCCGGTATCTCGCGCTCGTCGTTGGTAGCGAGCTTGCGCTCTGGTTCGCCCTGATCACGAGCGGCGAGTTCGGGTTCGAGCGAGAGGTAATCGAGAAGCTCGCCCTTGATCGCATGCCGCTGCCGGACTTCCGCGAGCTCGACGAGGCTGCACGTGCGGAGATCGAGGAGCTTTTCGATAAGGTCCGCGCCTCGCCAGACGCCTGGCCAGAGGTCGACGCTTGGGTCGCCGACCTCTACGGGCTGGGCGCTGCCGAACTGCGCATCATCCGAGACACCCTCACCTACAGTCTGCCCTACGCGAGGACCAAGGCACGCGCGCAAGCGCGCCCTGACGCCAAGGCCGGACACATCTTTTGCTCACGCTTACATGATGAGCTCGCGCCTTGGGCGCGACGCTTCACCGAAAATATAAGCATCGAGTTGATGGAAGGCCGCCCGACCTCGCCCTGGATGGGTTTGGTGCTGCAGGTCGGCCCCGACGCCGGAGCCTCTGTCCCTGCCAAGGACTGGGAGGCGCTGCTCGCCGTCGCCGATGCGACTGCTGCCACTGAACTTGTCGCGGAAGGCGGCCCCGGAACGCTGTTGATCGGGCGCCTTGCGCAGCGACGCTATTGGAGCGACACCCAGGCAAAGCTGCTCGCTCAGCACCTGATCTGGTCGCGCCTCGATTTTTTCAAGGCGCAACGCCGCGTATGAGCCCGGCGGCTCCGTCTCCCCGCCCCGACCAGATCGCGGAGCTGACCCGCGGCCTCGCTCTCCCGCTCGGCGCAATAGACGACGTCTTTCTTGAAATCTTGGCGGAGGGGATATCGGACGCGTTCGATGCGATCCGCCACACCAGCCCTGCCACGGTTGCCACGGGCAGCGAGGCGGAGGTGACAGCGCTCCTCGTGACCCGGCTCAACAGCATGATCGATGAGGAGGACGGACTCTGGCGGCGGCTTGTGAATAGCGTGACGAGAGGTGCGGAAAGCCTGAACTACGACGGTAGCCTGCTCGAAAAGCGCCCGGACGTGTCGATACATCTCTCCGATCGGACGGCACGCTTCCCATTGATCGCAGAAGCCAAGCTCATCGACCAGGCCGCGGGCGAGCGCCTCTACTGCGCCAACGGGATACGTCGTTTCGTTGAAGGCGAATACGCCTGGGGCTGCCGGGAGGCGTTCATGATCGCCTATGTCCGCGACGGCACCAAGATCGCAACCAAGCTGACGCCGTATCTTGCTCGAGCCGCCAACGCCGCGACTTACCTCGTCGAGGCTGCACCCACCGCGCTCCTGCCGGCGGTGGCAGACGTCGCAGCATCGTCACACGATCGCGCCTTTCGCTATCAGCATATAGCTGCGCCTCACAACGCTCCCGGCACTATCATGCTCTGGCATCTATGGCTCAGCTAGGGTGAGGGGTCGTTGCTCAAAGCATGACGATGGCTATGACAGAAAGAAAGACGGCGGCGACGAAGATGGTCGGCGGCGGTCATATGAGTGGCAACGGGCCGCGATTCCTCTCGCCTGCCGAGATGATCTCGATAGGACTAGCTCTCCCATCTTTTGTTCCGGTGAGCGTGGTTCCTAGACGTTAACGAACGGCCGGAACGCTCATCTGTTACCCCACAGCGGCCGTTCCGCTCTCCCCCCAGAGCGCACCGCTATGCGCGTCACCGCTCACTCCAATCATGCTCGCTTCCGCCGCGAAAAGCCGACCATCTTATATGAAGGAGCGCCTGAACCGCCGCCGGACAAGGCCTATTGCGGTCGGACAGCGAACCTTCCAAGATCGACCTGCCCTTCGTGAAAGCCGAGGGGCGGGGCGTGGAAACCCCAACACACGAACTCGGTCGCGGACATTCAGCGGCCGGGTGGCATGCGCGTATGTCCAGCCGGCAACGGTAAAGGCGCATGCGCCTGGACGTGTGTCAGGTTTCCAACATTCTCTAGCTGAGGTCCCCTGTGGCGGGGGTGACGCTGGCAGTTGCTACATCATCATGGTTCGCCTTTTGTGGCAACGTCCTTGTGTTCGGTGTTGATCAACCCGGGGTGCAACAGTCTCTTCGGGGTCATACGACGGCTGTCGTGGCGCAGCCTTCAGATGATGTCGCACGCCGCATTGGGGTCGGTTCGTATCGAAGGGTGGCGCTCCAACAACCGTAGCTCGGGGTCATCGCTGCCCCAGCGTTTAAAGCGAAGTCGCCGGTCCCTCCGCCTCCCGGGAGGATCGTACCGTCCATGAGGACGGACGGGTGAAGCCTCGTCAGGCGCGGGCCGCCTGCATCATCTGGCGGTGCGGCTCGACCGTCTCGGTCTTGAACTGGAAATGGGTGCCGTCCCGCCACATGCCGAACAGGATGATGGCGAGCTTGCGCGCGACCGCCACCTTGGCCTTGTTGAAGCCGACCTTCTTGGCGAGCCTGAGGCCCCAGTCCTTCAAGGACGAGAAGGTTTTGGTGGCGGAGAGCATCACGGTGGCGGCGGTGACGAGGTGGGTGCGGGTCAGCCGGTTGCCCATCTTGCTGATCCTGCCATGGGTGAGGCTCTCGCCCGACTGGTAGACCCGCGGCGTGAGCCCGAGATAGGCCGCCACGTCGTCGGCGCGGTGGAAGCGGGACGGCTCCTCGATGGCGGTGAAGAACGACAAGGCGGTGATGGCGCCGACGCCGGGCACCGCCATGAAGCGCCGGCAGATCGGGTTGGCGGCCGCGAGCATCTCCAGCTCGGTCTCGATCCGCTCCGCGTCCGCCTGGAGCCGCTCGCACAGATCGAGCACCGGCAGGATGCGCGGGCGCAGGTTCAGGCCGTCGCGATCCTGGATCTGCATCAGCTGCTCGACCACCCGGTCCCGGTAGGTGGCGGCCGACTTGGCGCCCGGCTCGACCCGCCCGCCATAGACGCGCAGCAGCCCGCGGATCATGTTCTCGTTGGCGAGCCGCTGCTGCACCAGCCGGTGGCGCATGATGAGCTGCGCGCGCACCTCGTAGCAGGCGGCGCTCTTGACGTAGACCTCCGTCAGGTAGTCGCGGCCCGTGCGGGTGATCTCGGCGATGCCGCGGGCGTCGTTGGCGTCGGTTTTGTTGCGCTTGAGCGACAAAACGCGATGCACCTGGAGCGCGTCCATCACTGCCACCTGGTAGCCGAGCCGACGCAGGCCGCCTGACAGGTGCACGGACATGGCGCCCGTCTCCATGCCGACCACTGCCACGTTGGAGGTGAAGTTCTTGGCCAGGTAGCGCCCGATCTCGGTCGGGTGCGTCTTCATCGAGCACTGGTGCACGACCTTGCCGTCGCCATCCAGCACGCACACCGCCGTCGATTTCAGTCCCACGTCGAGACCGACCCAGACGCGGCCCCGTGCGGGGTCTGCCTCGGCCGCCGCCCGCACCGCCAGGATCTCGGTATTGCTGATCTTCTTGGCCATCGCGCTCTCTCCTTCCGCGACACCATCGTGCACCCGCCGGACAGAGAAGACCTCAGCTAAACCACAACCGGCTTCGGCCGCTGCCCCGAGAGGAACATAGGGGCGGCACGAGGTTGAGCCGAAGGTCGTCCCGCAAGCGGGGCGACGAACACGACGGCATCATTACGCAACGTCGGCGCGATCTCGCCCCGGCGCGATGTCACGCGTCCAACAATCAGCAAAAAGGAACAAACCATGAACTTTGTGACAGTTGCAATGCTCTCGCTCGCCTTGCTGACCTGCGCTTGCGGGAGCGACATCACCCCCGCGAACGCGACGACGGAAGCGGCCTCACCTCCGGTCGCTCTCGGCGCCACCGGCAAGGCGACGGGCGTGGACTTCACCGTCACGGAAGTCACCACCCCGAAACAGATCGGCCCCGACGGCGCCGGCCCGAAGGCTGAGACCGGAGAGACGTTCGTCGTCGTCACGTACACTCTGAAGAACACAGGATCGCAGAACCTCGGCTTTCTTGAGCGTCCGGCACTGAGCCTCGTCGATCCCGCCGGGCGAACCTACAGCCCCGACGAGATCGCGGGTCCGCTGGCGAGCGCCACCATGGAAGACCCGACCGGTATGTCGTCGGACCTGAACCCCAACGTGAGCGCGAAAGCCAAAGCCGCCTGGAAGGTGGACGTCAAGGCCTTCGACAAAGCCGCGTGGCGGCTGGTCGTCGCAACCGATCCGCAGCTCACGTTCAACCTAAAGTGAAGCGCAAACAAGGAGACCAAAGATGACCCGGAACACATTTATGCTCGTCGTTGCGCTCGCCGCCGTCCTACCGTCGCTCGCCTCCGCGCAGCTGACGGACAAGGAGCGGATCAAGGCGCGAGAGATCGCGCGCATTCAGGCAAAGGCCGACGCGGAGGAACGGGCAAGAGAGCGCCAGATGCGCTCGAACTCCGCTCAATCGGTTTGTCGAGTGAGAAGCCGTCAGTGGGACGTCGCCAACCAAGTCTGCAAACCCCGGTGAGGGTCTCGGCTCCGGTCCTCGTCTTTAGCCATCTCGCGGTGGCGGGCGGGGTGTACGCGTCCATCGATCGTCGACCGGTGGACACCGAGGTCAAGAACTCAGGCTTTCTGCAGGTGGACACCACCCGGATCCTGTCTGCCACCGTCGAGAGCCTGCGAGAGGAGAATCGGCTTCTGGTTTTCACATATAAGGGGAAAGCTGAGGTTGAGGTCGAGCGAACAAAGTACTGGCTGTTGCGGGCATGGCAGCGACTCAGCGTTCCCGCCGTCGTTCCTTACCAACTCGATCTGGCTGACCTGACACTTGCCGACGTCACCTATGAGGAGCGAGCCAAGCTCGTGCGGGTCAAACTCCCGCGCATTACCCTTGGCGACATCGCGTTCGAGCCCGAAAAGGCCACCACCACCAACGGCGGCATTTTGACCTGGGACGACGATCAGGTCGAAGCCTTGCGCAAACTCAACTACGCGTCGGCTCGGAAGGCGATGGTGGCGCAGGCGCAACAGAAGGGGTTGCTCAACGCCGCCAAACGGCAAGCCGTCGAAAACATCGAGAGCTACTTTTCGATCCCGCTGCGGATCGCGGGACAACCGGACGTGAAGGTTGTCGCCACCTTCGATTGATGGGCTGAGAAAGCCAGCGGTGTGATGTCTGCCGAAAGGATGGAGGCAGCAGGAACGGTCGGAGCAGACCCCGTTTACTGAGTCCTCAAAGAGGACTGTGGCGCGTCCACAGGGTCACCCCCAACATTAAGGCTCAACAATGCACATTCTCAATCTCACTCCTGCCGTCGTGGCTTCTGGCGTGGCGGCCTTCAATACTTACCTTCGCGGTTCCCTCGCCTCACCCGCTTCGGCCGCCCATTCCGATGCGGCTCGCCGTGCAACCGGGCTCCCGGTCGTCGTAGGGGCGATCGATGCCTGCATCGACCACGGCATCAATGATCGGCAAGGGATCATCAGCGCCGTGGCCAAGGTATCGCGGTGTCGCCATTCGACCGTCGCGGCGGTGCTGGATGCGTTAAGCGCAGGCGCTCCGAGCGACCGACGCTGGTCCTGTGAGGGAGGCGCTTATCTAGCCGCCTCCGCAAGCTCGGGTCCGGTTGCCCTTCTCGCCGCCTAACTCACCAACAAAGTTCCTTTCACTTCAGCCCTCGGCCTCACGGTCGGGGGCATTTTTTTGGCTGGAGAAAACAACATGATCACTATCAGAACAGACGTAGACCTTGAGCAGGCTATGGCCGGCGCCCTCGATCCCGGTCTGCGCATGCTGCTTTCGCTGCGACGATCGCAGCTTCCTGGCCCGCTTCATGAGCAAGCCCACTTCATCATCGTGGAGCGGGGCGACAGCCTCGCCGCTGTCGAGAAGGAAGCGGGCTATCCACTGACGGTGGACGCACCCCCTTGGGATTGGGTTGAGCGTCATCCGGGAGGCTGGATCGAGGCTCCGATCATCACCGACGACGATGGCTTCGCGGTGATCATCCTCGCGCGCGACTGCATCACCACAAACCCTGCTCTGCTGTTCGCCCTACGCGCGCACGCCTGACCTAACCAACCACCCCTTCGAACCAACCCGCGAGCCCCGCGGGGGGCTTGCCCTCCAAGGAGTTCAAGCAATGTACCATTTCTACGACCGCGCCACGATGGCGCACGCCCTCACACTCGATCTCGACCCGCCCCTTCGCAAGCTGCTGGTCCAGCGCTTTGGAGCCCTCACCACCGAGCACGGTGACCTCACCGACCACACCGAGTTTCTCGTCGTCGAGCCCGGAGACGACGAAGCCGACATCATTCGCGCCATCGGCCTCAGCCCACTGGTCGAGCCGATCGAAGGGCGACGCTTCGGCGAGGACGGCTTCCACCCATTCTGGGATTGGCTCGGACGACACGATGCTTACTACGAGCTAATCGTGACGTTCGGCGGCGCCTTTGGCTACGTGCTGCTCATTCAGGACCGCAGCGACGAGCTGGGCGATCTCTGCAGAGCCTACAGTTGAGTCAGGCGGCGCACCGAAGGCCTTTGCGCCCATCCCGCCGTTAACCATCGCATTCGTTCGACTTAGGCCTCGTCGGTGCCGCCCGGACGACCGGAACCGGTATCTGTGGCCGGCGGGGCCGCACGTCTAAGCTTTAAGTGCCTTAAACAAGGAAGCTTCCCCTCGACCCTTCTGTAAGTGCCCTTCGCCTTACATGATCCAGTTGCCCTTCCAGAGCGGCTTAAGAAAGTAGATTGTTACCTCCAAGCGGAGAAGCACATAAGGTCTAAGAAAAATACTTTGTCTTAGCTATACCGCGTAAAAAGTAAAATCTGGCTGATCGCTGACATTTTCGCAAAATGTCCATTGAACTTATTTGAAGTGATCCCTTTATACACGCAGCGCCTTTCAGGTGCAGATAGCGAGACCGTGAAGAGGGTCTCTAAGAATTAGGGCATTTTATGACCCCCACTATATACAAGCGAGCGGACGTCGTGTCGCACCTTTCTCTTATTAGGCCGCTGCTGGGCCATGCTTCGCAGGTGCGACCAGACCTTTCCAGGGTACGCAAAGCCGACCTCGGCTTAGTTGTTTTGGCGTTGATCAATCGAGGGTATCGCACTGAGGACGCGGTCTTCGATTATTTGATCGACCACGGCTTCGTCATCACCCGACAGCAGATGTCGCGCACCATCGATTATTATTCGACCACACTGGAGGTCGAGGAAGATGAGTTCGATGGACTTTGGCGCTTCTCGGAGGACGGAATGCTGATTTCGAACTTTGAGGTCTACGAGGAGTCGTCATTCTTTTGAGTTTGGCAGGAGGTGGTTTCGGCCACCTCCCACTCGCGATCTCAACCATCCGCCCCACCGGGGGTGAAAAGCTGGAATCTGGAAGCTGGCGCCCGCAGCCGGACGTCAGGCCCACAAGGAGATAATTATTATGGCATTCGAATCGGCGCGGAAGAGCGCGCCGACACCTACACCCAACGCGAATCCGCTGCTTGCCTATACGCTACAAGGCGAAGCAGCTGCCCTGGAGGAAAGTGCGGTCGCGCAAATTCCTCTTCTCGGCACCTTCCTGCTCATGGGCCAAAGCACCGTCATTGCGGCTCCCCCCAACGCGGGCAAGACGCTGATCACCATCGCGACACTGATCGAGGCCGTGGATCAGGGCCGTATTAATGGTGGCGACATATTCTACGTCAACGCCGACGACAGCACACAGGGCGTGGCCGAGAAGGTGCGTATCCTCGACGAGTACGGCATTCACATGCTGGCCGAGGGCTACAAAGGCTTCAAGGCTAACAAGCTAGCCCCCGCTTTAGAACAGATGATTGCGACGGGAACAGCGCGGGGAAAATTCCTTATCCTCGACACCTTCAAGAAGTTCACGCAACCAATGAGCAAGCGCGACGCAAGCATCTTTTTGGAGGTGGTTCGTCGCTTCGTGCTTGAGGGCGGAACCCTTCTCTCCCTGGCCCACGTGAACAAGCATCAGGATTCTGAGGGCAGGAACGTGTTCGCAGGGGTGAGCGACATTATCGACGATATCGACTGCATGTATGTCCTCGATGCGAAGGCGATAGCGGACGGCGAAACCCTCGTCCTCATGACGAACAAAAAGCGCCGCGGAAATAACCCTGACCTGCTGGCCTACGCTTACTCGGCCGCGCCAGAGCTGCCATATCTCGAGCGCCTCACGTCGGTCCATGAAACTGACAAGAGGGGCGAGCTTGCGGAATCCGAGATCGACTACCAAACGGACGACGAGGACATTCTTGAAAGCATCGGTCTGTCCATCAAGCATGGCCCTGGGCGCGGGAAGATGGTGCTGGTACGCCTCACCGCCGATATTCATAAGGTGTCGAAGCGGCGGGTGCTGAAGTTGCTTGAGGCACACACCGGCGACGATCCATCGCGGCATCGCTGGCGCTTCATCGTGGGACCGCGAGGACAGCACCAATTCCGGCTTCTCACCGATCCGTCGCCCGCGGGCGACTGAGGGGCAACCGGCAGCGTCCAGTTTCCAGTTTTGCGGGGGCTGGACGCGCTCCCCTCCCTCGCCGGCGCGGGGGCGGGGCAGCAGCCGACGCTAGACGCCCTCGCAGAGCCGTTTCGCCGAACCACACAGCGCCGTTTGCCGCGCTCGTGGACCCAACCCCCGCCGTCGCCCCGCGCCCTCTGACGCGCCTGGACGAACGGCCTTTCACAAGGAATTCAACTCATGCCTAAGGTTAAGATGACGTCCGCTTTGGCCGCGTCGCTTCATTGCGATCCTGGCCGCTCGAAGACGGACTACTACGACATTGCCACCCCGGTGATCCTGGAGGTGCGACGGTCAGGTCAACGTACCTGGTACGTTCGCTACATCGACCCGTACGGCAAGACACGGCAGGTGAAGATCGCGCGCTTCGGCGAGTTGACCCTGGACCAGATTAAACGCCGGGCGCTCCAGATAAGATCGGAGGCGCTGCTGGGCGGCGATCCGCTGGCCGACAAGGCGGCGCGCAAGGCCATCGCGACCTACGCCGAGCTCGCCGCCGAACACCTCGCTTATGCGAAAACGCACCTGCGCGGCTGGGGAAACGTCGAGGTCAACCTGCGCGTCCACATCTTGCCGCGCTGGGGTAAGGCGCGCCTCACCGAGATCACGCCCCAACAGATCGGCGCGTGGCTGGCCGAGAAGGCGAAGGCGGGACTGGCACCGGCCACGGTCGAGAAGCTCAGGGCGACCATGTCCCGCTCCTTTTCGCTCGGGATCAAGCTCGGCGTCCCCGGCTGCGACCGTAACCCGGTCCACGCGGTGCCCCGAAAAGCCTTCGACAACGCCCGTACGCGCTTCCTGAACGCCGACGAGGTCAAGCGCCTGCTCGACGCGGCGGAGGCGTCGAAGAACAGGCAGCTGCTGCCGATCGTCACCCTGCTGATCGCGACCGGAGCGCGGCGGTCGGAAATCCTCGGGGCCGAGTGGGCCAACGTCGATTTGGAGCGTAAGACACTCTTCGTGCCGATGGCGAAGAACGGCCGATCGCGACACATTCAGCTCTCACGGCCGGCGGTGCTGACGCTGGAGGCGCTCCAGGCGTCGAGGAAGCCGGGGGCAAAGTACGTCTTCCCCTCCCGGTTCGACCCCAAGAAGCCGCTGGGTTCGATCAAGCACGCTTGGCAGACGGCCTGCCGCGAGGCGCGCCTGCCGGACACGCACATCCATGACCTGCGTCACACCGCGGCGTCGGCCATGGTCGCGGCCGGCTTCGACTTGTACAGCGTTGGGCAGGTGCTGGGGCACCGGAACCATGCCTCCACCGCCCGCTACGCCCACGTCTCGAACACCCGCCTACAGGCCGCTGTGGAAGCGGGAGCCGCGGGTCTTCTCGCCGGCTGATGCAACACCCTGGCCCCCACCGCTCAGCCGGTGGGGGCCTTCCTCTTCCCTGCCCTTTTTTTTTGCCGGCGAGGTCGAACCCTGCTCTGTTCAAGCTCACCTCGGCCGCGTTACCATGCGGCCGCAGAGGGGGCTAAGAACATGATGGTGGGCGCAATGACGGCCGCGACGCCGGGGGTGGGCGTGCTGTCGCAGCTGTACGGCTTTGCGGGCAACGCGGCGACGTTCGCTCTGGAGCACGTCGAGACGCTGAAGGCGGCGGACAATGTGCTGGCCAACCGCTGCGGCCAGGTCCTCGAGGCGGCAAGTATCGGCTTCGGGGTGGGCGCCGAGACCGCGCTCGTCCTCATCGGCGTGGGGCAGAGCCTACTGGGCAATCCGCTGACGACCGGAGCGATCGTGACCGGCCCCGGCAACCCCATCGTCATGACCTGCGCGGCCATCGGAGCCATCCACTACGGCTGGAAGGCCTTGAGCGATAAGGAGCGCGACGTCCTGCTGGGCACGGTCGGCACGGCGTTCAACGTCGGCGTCGAGTTCGTGCGATCAATCGCCTCTTTCGCCTTGGATCTTATCCAGACGCTGATGTCGCGCGAGAACATGGAGGAGTTGAAGCGGATGGTGGCGGTGGCCGCCGAGACGTTCGGCCGACACCTCAGCGACATCACTCGCCTGCTTTCCGACCGTCTGCGCGAGGGTGCTCGCCTGGTTTACTCGACCGCCAACGGTGCAGCGACGACGGCCTGGGCTCATGTGCCATCCCTAAGGCGTGCCGGTGCGAACGTGACCCCGGACGAGCAACGGCCGGGTGAGCAGTAGGTGAAGCAACGCTGGCTCTCCTCATGGCCGGCTAAGGCGTCATTCTGATGGCCTTCGTTGTCGTCGGCGTCTTGCTCCTGGTCCTCGGCCTGCTCGCGCTGCTTGCCATCGGGTTGCTCGTGCGCCTCGTCGACCTAGCCCGCGCGGTCGGACAAGCGCTCTGGCGGCTTGTGCGGGCCCTTGTCGTACTTGCTGCCTGTGTTGCCCTCGGAGGCCTCGCAGGGGTCGCGGCTGCCGCCATCGCCAGCACTGGTTTGAGCGATCCAGCGCTCACCGGGTTGGCTGTCGGAGGCGCGACGGCCGTATCGCTGGCGGTCTACAGTCTGCGCCGGCTAGCGCGGGAAACGCGAATACCGGTCTACGGTCCGCTACGGTGGGATCGCGAAGCCCCACTGCCCCCCGCTGCCCCCGCGAGGCCTCAGCTCCCGCCCCACCCGCTTGAAGACGCATCTCTTGCAGCCGCATGGTCGCAGGCGGCGAAGCTGTTGCCCGGCAAGCTGGAGAGCCAGTTGGTGGAGGCACGCTTGGCGTGCCGGTTGAAGCTGCAGCACGCGGAGGACAATCCGCACGATCTTGCCGCGATCGACGGCGCAACCCTCGTCAGGCGGCACGTGCCCGCGCTTGTGCAGGACGCCACGCTGCTTTGCGAAGGCGCCGACCCTGCGGCGCTCGCGCAACACCGGGCGGACTTGCTGTCCGGCCTGACCATGATCGGGCTGGGCGCAGAGGTGCTTAGGGAAGAGCGGCGAGTCAGGCTGACGGAGAACTTTGAAACGCGGCTCGCCCACATCCGCCATCAAGCGACCACCATCACGGTGCCGCTGCAAAACGCAAACGAGACCCGATGACGGCGAAAAGGCGTCCTAGCGATTGGGCGTTTCAGTCTCGCTAAGCTGACGCCGCCATGGCTGCCTATAAAGCGGTGGAGAGCCGAGACACGAGCGGACATGGTCTGACGCAACGACCCCGGTTTCGCTCGTTGCCGAGCCGCCTGAGGACCCTTGGGGTATGTCTCCCGCACACTCATCCCACCACCTGCGTCACACGGAGACAGTGGCCATGATCGCGGGACCTGCGACAGCTACCACCTGGGTTCCTGCCTCGGGGACGCCGCTAGTAGCTTCGGAGTCCGATCTCATTCACGCGGCCTCCTGTAAATGTGCGGCACGCTGCACCAGATCGGGACAAGCCTTGCGAATTGTAAGGAACGCCATTTGGTCGCTTCGTTAATCTAAGTGAAAGTCCTCCGATCCGGCGCGCGAGTCGGCATGAGGGGGACCAACGATGAAGACCGTTCTACTTGCTACCGCGGCGGCTTTGCTCACACCTGCAGCCGCAAGTGCGGCCACCTATGACTTCGCGGCGGACTTTGGATCGAGCGTGTTCAGCTACGGCTACGGTCAGGGCACCACCTTCACGCCGTTCACCGGCAGCTTTTCGGGCGGCTGCTTTGGTGTCGCTACCCTGGCATGCCGCACGCCGGGCGGGAACAGTGATCTGCCCTACATCGGGGCCACTACCGATGGCTCCGGCTTTTCCGTCCAAACGGTCGACGTGCCGGCGAACACGCTCCTGTTTCATCCTGGATCGGCGGTCGCCAATTCCGACGCGATCCTGATCTTCACCGCGCCCACGAGCAGGCTCTACACGATCGCCGGCGAATTTCTCCGTCTTGATCGCGTCAATGGCGGCGGCAACGGGGTTCTTCTACAGGCGTACGTCAACGGCGGTTTTGCAGATAGCACCACCCTGCCGAACGCGCCGCAGTACGTGAGCACGTTCCTCAACGGATCGGTTTTCCTGAACGCGGGCGACACGCTGCAGATCAACGTCGGTAACAACGGCGAATATACCTACGACACGACCGGACTTCGGGGCTCGATCTCGTCCGCGGGCGTGCCCGAGCCCGCGACCTGGGCCCTGATGATCCTCGGCTTCGGTGCCGTCGGCGGTGCAATGCGTCGCCGCCAGTCGGTCGCCGCCAAGGTCCGCTTCGCCTAAGCATCTAGCCGGCTACCCTTTCCGGCGACATGGAGCCGCCGTCAGTCGAGAGGCTGGCGGCGGTTCTCCAATTAACCCGCCTGAGAAGCGCCGGCCCGACTAGGCAACCCGTTCTGCAATATGCATACTGTGTAATTTATCGTCGCCGCCGTTCAACAACCATTCCAAAGCGGCAGATCGGTTTCGAAACACAAACATGTTCGATCGATTCTCGCAAATTCGTTCCGCCTGTCGCTTTGCCAACATGCCTTCTGTGTACATCGCCACGCGCCGGTGAACCATCACTGGGTTTTCAGCTAGCGCCTTCATGGCAGCTACCACCTCCTGAGTTTGGATCGTGGCGTGCGTAAAATCGTAAAGGGTGGCGGGCGGCTTTGGCCCCTTCGGGAAATTTGAGATCGCCGATCTCAGCTCCAACACAAACTCCTCAAACTCATCCATGGAGCAGAGGCCCGTCAGCTTCACTTCAATAAATCGCTGCTCAACGTTGAGCGAGATTGAATGTGCCACGGCTGCTCCTGTGTCCGAATCGGCCAGATTTTCTGCGCCCCGATCGTCAACGCTTATTTACCCAGAGCCGGCCGGCCCGACGTCCTGCGACTAAAGTATGAAGCCTCTGAGCGGCGCCCAAGCCGGAAACAGCGCTGGCGAATCACGTTTTGTTCTCGCTAAGCCGACGACATGGTCGGCGCGCCCAAGAACCTTTCGGACCTGTACCGCATCGAGGCGCAGTTGCGGGTGACGTGCCGCGGTTGCAACGCATGCGAGGTGTGGGAGCTGGATGCGCTGATCGCCGAGGTGCGGAAGAACGGCGCAATACCGACTGGAATGCCGCCCGCTAGTCGCTGAAGTGCCCGCAACGATACGCGGCGCCCAGGATCGACCTGCTACCGCTTCCGTATGGAAAGCAGGGAGCCGGGCGCAAGGCGTACCGACACACCCTCATCACCGGCCGCTTCAGGTGCTGCATGAGGCCGCTCAGCGCTCGGGCAAGGAGACGGCTCTTGAAGCGTAGGCCTGCTCAAAGACGCGACCATGACCGAGTTTAAGGGGCATCAAAGCGCTCGAGACCGATAGAGTCGGCTCGCCCCCCTCCGCCCAGTCTAGTTCAGCTTGCTGCCGGCCGCGATATGCTGATGTGCTATGGAGTGGTCGACTTGCCTCGCGGCAGGTTGCAACATCGGTGCGACGCCATGCCGCTCGGTCGTTCAGAGAAGCAACCCGGCGATCGAATGAGCGGTACCGGATCGAACATTCTGTTGGCTGTTTATAGCAGCCATAGACAAGAACTTGCAGTTGACCCACACGTAACGAACGCTCTCAAATCGCCACACGTATGACCGAAAGCGCGCGCATGCGCCTCGGCTGCACCTTTGTATTGAGTCTCATCAGTCTTGAAACGCATCCCTCTTCGGAATGAAAGCTCCTGCGACAGATCTTATAAAAGCTATCCCCTGGTCGCACAATGTACTTTCCTGGGATATTCGCAACCTTCCATAAGGGAGGAATAATTATTCTGTCTCCGACTCCGATTTTCGACGAGATATTATTTCCAACTTGATTGGCAATAAGTGCATCGGCCAATAGTTCGGTGCCATAATATTTACGTGCAATCGAACGCCAAGAATCTCCTTTTTCCACCGAAACCTCGGCCTGCCCTTCCCCATAAGATCGCAATTGCCGGAGTGTTTGATTAGCCCCATCTATTGATGCTTCGACCTGCCCCCTATCCGGAATACCCGCCACAAATAAGATTTTTAAAAACACCCGACCATCTTCAGTCGTAAAACGAGTACCTGCAGGGTTCATTTCCCATTTAGGTTGAAACCCCCAAGCGACCGTCTGAGAAGTGGCTAAGGTCTTATTGTATTCCTCCGAACTAACGTTCCTGCGCTCACGAGATAAATATACCGCAGCGTCTCCAGCTCTTCCTCCCATTTCCCTTAATTGGCTGTCGATTACGGACGATAGCGCCCAAGCGGGGAGGCCAGCACTAGGCAGCACCAAAGCTGATATCGGTGAAGCCGAAGATCCCAACACGTCGTTCAAAATGTGCCCAGCTACTGAGCTTACGTTAATTCCTAGAATGCTGTTCGCATTTACATTGATATCAATAACAGGATCATGTAGGTCTATTTTGCCTTGGAAATTGGGCACTGCATTGGACGGCGAAACACCAAATTCCAAGAACCCCGTCGCCCTTCCGCTAATTGAAGCTAAATCGGTGGCATAACCAACACCCAAAATCTCACCGCACGTGCGCTTTTTTCCGTTAAGCTCGACTAAAAAGTCTATTCTTTTATCTCCAACCGAAAATACTGGATCGCTCGGATTTATGAAAGAGCAGCCACCCTTCCGCAGTCCTGACAACCATGTTCGCAATGACTCAATAATCCCATCACTATCATAGTCTTGAATCATCTCCGCTAAGACAATTCCCTCGGAATTACGATATATACGATATCCCCAGGTTTTCAGATGTGGAAGCACGGTGTCGGCATTCGGTGGCAAACGAGCCAGACCGTCCGGTCCTGAGTTCTGCAGAATATCGTCACGAAGAGCGGCAATCGCGCTCGGCTTGGCGAATGGGTACTCGACAGACTCGTTGAAAAGATCTTGCGCCAAGGGGGCAGTTGACACAGCGCCATTCACGAGAACTGCAAATGTTAACAGAATCAGCCAATAGCTTCTCATTTTGTGGCCTCGTCCACCGCGATGCAGCCGTTCTCAGTCTGCAGGACACTTTGGGTCGGCCTACCTGGCAGCGAGATACGTGATAAAGATTGCAAAGCCCCGCCGTAAAAACGGTTAAGCTTTTCGGCGCCTGGT
>SXGQ01866794.1_pt1 | contig 25116 bp, 26 predicted proteins | sample 3178371 | NCBI WGS metagenome assembly SXGQ01 (sample SAMN11356859, study PRJNA531348) | freshwater metagenome | isolation source: freshwater sample F1-20 | place: China: Fuxian Lake, Yuxi | collected 2017-12-25 | reverse complement strand
ACCGGCATCTCCATCGGCCAGGGTCTCGCGCTGGCGCGTGACGTGCGTGGCAGCAGCGAAAAGGTCGCCGTGGTTGTTGGCGATGCGGCACTGATGAGCGGCCTGAGCCTGGAAGCGCTCAACGACATCGGCCATCGCGGCACGCCGCTGCTCATCGTTCTGAACGATAACGAGATGTCTATCTCGCCTACCGTCGGTGCGATTTCCACCTACCTCTCTAAGGTGAAGCTCTCTGGACGCTGGCGCGAGAGCAAGAGTTGGTACGACCGCACCATCTCCCGTGTACCGCTCGTTGGTGCGCAACTCGCCGCATGGTCCAAGAGTTTGCGACGATCCGTTGTGTCGCTCGTGCAAGAGCCAGGGCGTCTGTTTGAGGACCTTGGCATCACCTATGTGGGCGTTCTCGATGGGCACAATCGTGCCCAGCTCGAAGAGGCATTTATGAAGGCCTTCACGATGAATGGCCCAGTGATTGTGCACGTGCGCACCCAGAAGGGTCGCGGCTATCGCCCAGCAGAGGCCGATCCAATTACCTTCCACGGCGCGGCGCTCCCCAAGATGGAGGTTGGTGCTACCGATAGCTACGGCAAGGCGGGTGCAGATCCGATCGCAACGCCAGCGAAAGTGCCGAACTACACCGCCTTCTTCGCCGCCGAGGTTGTTGCCGCAGCCGCCATGGACCCGCGTATCGTTGCGATTACGGCAGGCATGCCAACGGGCACTGGACTCGATAAGTTCGCCGCAGCCTATCCAGATCGCTTCTACGACGTCGGAATTGCCGAGCAGCATGCAATGGCTGCAGCGACGGGAATTGCCATGGGTGGCGGTCGGCCAGTGGTCGCAATCTATTCAACATTCCTGCAGCGGGCGTGGGACCAGATTGTTCATGACGTCTGTCAGAACGATCAGCCGGTGCTCATCGGGGTCGACCGTGCCGGCCTAGTTGGTGAAGACGGCACCAGCCATCAGGGGATGTTCATGCTCACGGCCCAGCGACAGATCCCACGACTGCTGATCGCCTCGCCGAAAGATGAGCAGCAGCTGCGCTCGCTTGTTCGTACCGCGCTTTCACAAGATCACCCCTTCGCTCTGCACTACCCACGCGACAGCGTGGTCGGTGTTCCAGAGGTAGCGCCAGCGATCCTCCCCGTCGGAGTTTCCGAGGTGGTTGAGGAGGGGAACCAGATCGCGATCCTGGCCTTTGGGCCGATCATTCAGCGAGTGGCCCCGATCGCTGCACGTCTGCGCGCCGAGGGGATCTCTGTCGCTCTGGTCAACGCCATCTGGGCAAACCCGCTCGATCACACGATGGTGCAGCGCTACGGCGAGACAGTTGACCTCATCGTGACGCTCGAGGAGAGTGTTGAGGCTGGCGGCTTCGGTGGTGCTGTTGTGGAGTCGCTGGCGGCGCACGAAGCGGCCACTGGGCGCCGCATCAAGGCCTCCATCGCCACGATCGGGATCCCGGCCGGGAGCTTCGTCGACCACGGCAGCGTCTCAGATCTCCGCACACTGATCGGCCTTGATGAGGCTGGGATCGAGCGCCGAATCCGAGCCGCCTGGAACGCACGCAAGCAGTAAAACCTTCTACTCGCTGCGCCGAGCGACCCCGTGCGGGGAACGCGAACGCTGATTCCCATGTGCGATGATGTAGTCATGCGCCGCTTCGGTTTTGTCTACAACCCGACCAATGACCTTGCCCAAGAGGCTTGGGATGAGGCCGCTGGTTGGTGTGCCGCCAACGGTGTTGAGTGCTGGGGGCATGCTGCCGAAGACGTTGCCGACGTGCGGTCAGCGCTCCCCGGCACTGAAGTGCTCATCTCATTCGGTGGCGATGGCACCTTCTTGCGCGCCGCCTCTGCCGTCGCCGGTACCGCTACCCCGCTCCTTGGCGTGAACCTGGGCAAGATCGGCTTTCTTGCGCGTGCCGAGGCATTTCAGATTGAGCCAACGCTCGACGCCCTTCATGCGAAGCGCTGGACCACCCAGCCACGCATGGCACTCCGAGCCACCATTCACCATGGCGACGGTCGTAAGGAGCAACTAGACGCTCTCAATGATGTCGTAGTCGCTCGCGGTCACCTGCCACGCGTCTTGCGACTTGATGTCGCTGTAGGAGAGAGTCACCTGGCAACCTACATCGCTGATGGCGTGATCGTCTCCTCGCCGACGGGCTCAACCGGCTACTCGTTCTCGGCAGGAGGGCCAATCCTTGAGCCAACGAGTCGCAATCTGATCGTGACGCCGATTGCCGCCTACCTTGCAACCCTGCGCTCCGTCACAGTCTCGGCAACACAGACGGTGACTTGCACGGTTGTACAGGGCGAAGATGCGGTGGTCTCAGTTGACGGCTGGATCGATATGCCACTCAAGATCGGCGATCGTGTCTCCGTTACCGAAGCAGCGCAGCCAATCAACTTTGTCGAGCTGCAGGGGGCCGCCCCATTCTGGGATCTGGTCCGCCAGAAGGTTGACCTCCTCCCACGGTGAGTGCACCGAAGGGTTCGCACATCCGCGAGCTTGGCGTGGCGGGCCTTGCGATCATTGACGAGGTACGCGTTGAATTCGGCCTTGGCCTCACGGTGCTCACCGGTGAGACCGGGGCAGGCAAATCACTCCTCGTTGACGCTCTCGCACTTGCGCGTGGAGGTCGCGGTGACTCGGGAGCGGTGCGCGCCGGGTCAGACCGCCTCCGAGTCGAACTGCAGATCTCCGCGCAGGGTCGCGACCAGATCGCGGTCCGTGAGGTGTACGCAGAGGGGCGATCCGTCGCCCGCATTGACGACGAGCTTGTAACGATCGGTCGCCTCACCGGCGAGATCGGGCCCCTTGTCGATATTCACGGTCAACACGACCAGCAGCGTCTCGGCGATCCAGCACGGCAGCGCGAGCTGCTCGATCGATGGTCAAAGGCTGAGGGGCATCGCGCCGAAGTTGCCAGCCTGATTCAGCAGCGCGGCGCTCTGCATGAAGAGCTGCAAGCGCTCGGGGGTGACGACTCGCGGCGCCTCGCCCTTCTCGAGGTTGCGCGGGCAGAGCGAGACGACCTCGAAGCCGCCGTGATTCGCGAAGGGGAAGAGGCTGAACTCAAAGAGGAGCTGCGCCGCGCCTCAAACAGCGAGCGCATCTCTGCCCTCCATGACGAACTGCGCGAGGCGTTGAACGAGGATCGCAGCGGCTTGCGTGCTCGCGCGGCAGCAGCCGAACGAATCGCGCGGGAGTTGGCACGCCTCGATGGTGACGCCACCGCACTGCAGGAGCGGGTGAGCGCACTCTCCATTGAGATTGATGATCTCGGCCGTGAGGCGGCGGCCCTCACACCATTTGCAGGCGGCGCGCGCAGCTTGGGTGAACTTGAAGAACGGCTGGCACTCCTCCTGGCGCTTCAGCGGCGCTTCCGCACTGATGAGGCGGGACTCCTCCTTGCATTGGAACGCGCACGTGAGGAGGTGGTGCGTCTTGAGGGTGCTGAGGAGCGCCGAAGCGAGATCACGCAGCAGCTCTCGGCGCTCAACGTACGCATCGGCGAGGCCGCTACGGCTCTACGAGCTGTTCGCCGAGCGGGTGCTGCGACACTGACCTCCGCGGTGAATGCGGCGCTGACGGCACTCGAACTTCCCCCAACGTTTGCGATCCCACTGGCACCTCGCGGTGGCGGAGATGGCGACCCACTCGTTGAGGGGCAGCCATGCGCCGTCGATCAGGGAGGGGGTGATGACGTGTCGTTCATCTTTGCCCCAAACGCAGGCGAACCGGCGGGACCACTCGCCAAGATTGCCTCAGGTGGTGAGCTCAGTCGCGTTTCACTCGCCATCGAAGAGGCGCTTAGCGACGCAAGTGAGGCGCGAACCCTCGTCTTTGATGAGATTGATGCCGGACTTGGAGGGCGGGCAGGGGAGACTCTCGGGCGTAGCCTGCGCCGCATCTCTGCGCAGCACCAGGTTCTTTGCGTCACCCACCTGCCGCAGGTAGCCGCGCAGGCTGATATCCATCTGCGCGTCTCTAAGCGCGAGGTGGATGGTCGCACCCTGACCCCGGTGCAGCGCCTCACCGATGAAGAGCGAGTCACAGAGCTTGCCGCCATGCTGGCTGGCGAAGGGGCCGGCAGTGGTGCAACCGCCGCCGCTAACGAGCTCTTGGCCAACGCACGTCGCGGCCGTTGATGCCCACGGCGTCACGGAGCGAGATTGATCGACTGATTGACTCCTGCATCCTCTATCTCGGAGTAGAGCGAAACCTCGCCCCGCGCACCCTTGCCGCCTATCGTGGGGACTATCAATCGTTTGCGGAGACACTCGGCACGAGCGGTGCCTGGAAGAGCTCAGCCAAGGCGGCGCAGGAGTGGATCGCCCAGCCTGGCAACGCTCTCTCCACGATGCGTCGGCGGGCTGCAGCCCTGCGCGTCCTCTATCGATTCGCTGAGGGTGAAGGGATCATCGCGCGCTCAATCAGCGATGAGATCGACCTGCCGCGATCACGCCGCACTCTGCCAACCGTGCTAGGCGTCGAAGAGGTTGAGCGTCTGCTGACTGCGCTTGGTACTCCACTTGACGAGAGTGACCTGGCACGCGCAAATGCTCATCGCAACCGCTCACTTGGTGAACTGCTCTACGGATCAGGTGGTCGCGTCAGTGAGATCGTCGATCTGGACTTGGAGTCCGTGGACCTCAATGATGGTTCCGTGAGACTCTTCGGTAAAGGCCGACGGGAGCGCATCGTGCCAATTGGGGAGCCAGCGCTAGATGCGATCCAGGCATACCTTGGCCACTGGCGTGCCGTCCATCAGCAGGCATCTAGCCAGTCTAGTGGATCCACGCCCGAGCCGAAAGCGCTCCTCTTATCGCGCGGTGGCGTGCGACTTCGGAGGGAGTCAGCCTGGTCGGCGATTCGCACGGCGGCCGTCGCGGCAAACCTTGGGCGCGAGATTCATCCCCATACGCTGCGCCACTCGTTTGCAACACACCTCCTCGACGGTGGCGCGGACCTGCGCGTGGTGCAGGAGCTTCTTGGGCACGCCGACATCGCAACGACCCAGCTCTACACCCACCTCCTCGGGAGCCACGTGCGTGATTCGTATCGGAAGGCCCACCCAAGGGCCTAGGCAGCCCGCGAGGCGGTAGGATTCGGGTGTGAATTTTGCGACTCGAGCCCACCGTCTCCAGCAGGTGCTCGCGCATCTGCAGGCAGTCGGCCGTCAGCAGCTGGCCCGCCTCGGGCTCGTCAATCCCGTTGGTGCCGAAGGCGACGCGCACCTTCGTGCCTTACGTGCCACGCCGCGGGCACGTCGTGCCTTTGCCGCCGCGCACCCTGCCGACCAGGCCTCTGCAACGCGTACCGCTGCCAGGCTTCGTTGTCACGGTGCCGAGAGGGATGATCAACTTGCAGCGCTTCTACATGACCTGCCGAAGGGTCAGGTCGGCCTCCTGCCTCGAGTGATTCATGTGCTGGAGGGTTCGCCAGTGAACGGACGGGCACGCGGACTGCTGGCCCGTTCGCGACAGACACTCCGTCTCCATGCCTCGGTTGCGCCAAAGCTCGCTGACAGGCTCGGCGCTCCGAGGGGCACCATTACGATCCTTCAGGAACTGGCGCGTCAAGAGTCGCGCACCACATCTCGAGGGAGGGCCACTGGAATTGACGCGCGCGTTCGCCTCCTCCTCGATATCGACAGTGGTGTAGCGCGATGAGCGTTCGCGGCATCGCAGAGGGTTTTGAGCTCCCTGACCCATCGGTCCCTGATATCGAGGGTGTGATCTTCCGCAGAGAGCAGGGGGGACTCTTCGGGCGAACACGCTCATATGTGGCGCTCGGGGAGTTCAGTGGGCCCTATGGGCTCCTCCTTGCGCTTATCGAGCGTGATGAGTTGGATGTACGTCGTGTGCCACTGGCCGGGTTTGCAGATGAGTTCCTCCGGTACTTTGCGGAGATTCCCGACGATCGCCTAGAGACGCTTTCATCATTTGTTTCGGTCGCTGCACAACTCATTGTGCTGAAGAGCCGAGCGCTGCTGCCACGTCCGATCGCGGCGGCACCAGACCTCATCAATGATCTCGACGTTGAAGATGAGGCCGACACGCTCCGCATTCGACTCCTGCGCTACCGAGTCTTCCGCGATGCGGCGCGGGTCCTTGGCGATCGCCTGATGCGGCCGCTCTGGTATCGCGAGCCGCCGACCCGCCAGCTCCCTGGCCCAAAGGCGATCGCAGTCGAACCGATCGTGCCAACGAAATCAGACCCTAAGCGTCTCCTCCGTGCCATGGTGCGCATCGCCCTGCGACGGAAGCCACTCGCCGCCCTCTCTACGGCACCAGTAGGAATCAAGGTCTCGATTAGCGACCGACTCTCTGCGATCCGTGACGCGGTTCGCCTCAGCGGTGTGGCGGGGGTGGACCTTGAGACCCTTCTTGGCGATCGGCAAGACCGGTCATTCATCGCCGTGACATTCTTAGCCCTTCTTGAACTCGCCAAGCGCCGAGAGGTCGAGGTGCGTCAAGATGCGCTGTGGGGACCAATCACAATTCTGCAGGGGGTGAGCGAATGAGCGACGAGGGACAGAGCGCAGCCGCGGCGCCGTGGGTGGCCACGGTCGAAGATCTCGAGGCACTCCTCTTCGTCGTTGATCGTCCGATCACCCGGCGAGAGGCTGCGAAGCTCCTTGAGGCATCGAAGAGCGACGTAGACCGACTCGTAACGGCGCTCACTGCAGATCTTGCAGAGCGTGGAATCACCCTGATCACGCATGGTGACGAGCTGCAGCTCGCCAGCGGCGCAGAGCAGGCCCGAGCGGTGCTCGCGTGGGTTGGCACCGGGGGCTCTGATCTCACGGCAGCCCCGCTAGAGACGCTTGCAGTTATCGCCTATCGCCAACCGGTCACCAAGGGCGGCATCGAAGAGATCCGCGGCGTTGACGCCGACTACGCACTCCGCGTGCTCCTTGAGCGAGGGCTCATCGAAGAGGCTGGGCGCCTTGAGACTGCCGGCCGCCCGATTCGTTACGCGACAACGCTTGAGTTCCTCCGTCGATTCGGGCTCGGATCGCTCGCTGAACTCCCCGCGCTTGAAGGAGACGCCGAGGCGCTTCGCCACCTTGAACTGCGGAGCGAGGCGGCGGACTCTTCAACGGAGCGTAGCGATAACGTCATCGCAGAATCTAAGGAGCCCGACGCCCCATTAACCCCTGCGCAAGAGGATGCCGCAACTGACTGATTTGATACGCGTCAACGTGCTCGTTGCGGAACGCTCTGGCCTCTCCCGACGTGGCGCTGACACGGCCATTGCTGAGAACCGTGTCACGACCGCCGGGCGAGCCGTAGCACTAGGGGAGCGACTCGATGCGCTCGCCCCACTTGAGTTAGACGGGAACGTGCTCGTGGCTAAACCTCGCCTATCGACAGAGTCGGGCGACGCTTTGGGCGGCGCAGAGGTGTTCGCCTGGTATAAACCGGTGGGTGTTACCACCACGCATGCCGATCCCTACGCAACGGTAACCTTGCCCCAAGCGCTAACCCCAACTCTTGGGGCTGAACGTGCAGCGCGCATACTTTCAATCGGGCGACTCGATCGCGAGAGCGAAGGGCTGCTCCTGCTGACCGAGGAGCGACGAGTTGTCTCACCACTTGCGCACCCACGTGCCGGACTGCGCCGAGCCTATGCTGCGGCAACAAAGGCCATGGTTGGCGAGGCTGAATTCCAACGGCTGCGCGCTGGCATTCGGCTGACTGATGGCTGGGCGCACGCCATTGAGGCGCGAGGCGTGCACCGCGACGATGATCTTCCAGAAGATGTGCGTGGCGGCGACATGGATCCGGGTCAATGGAGCTTCATCTCAATTGGCGAAGGCCGACATCACGAGGTTCGCCGTCTGTATGGCGCAATCAGCCACCCGGTGCTCCGCCTGATTCGAGTCGGCTATGGGCCAGTGCGCCTCGGCGGGCTAACCCCAGGTGAACTACGGCTCATTACCGAATCTGAACGAGCAGAATTGACGCGTGCCCTGGTTGCAGTGCCAAAGAGCAAGTCGCGACCGGCCGCACCTGCGAGCAGATAATGCGGATCGCCATTGACGGTCCAGCCTCAAGCGGCAAGAGTAGCGTTGGCCGACTCGTAGCAGAGGAGCTCGGGTTTGGTTTCCTTGACACAGGTTTGCTCTATCGAGCGATTACTCGTCGAGCGATAGATCTCGGCTGGTTCCCTGCGCCGACCACGGCGGCTGAAGTGGCGGGCGTTGCATTTGATCAGGCACGCCGCGACCTTACGGATCTAGCCTCTGCAACCGATGTTCAGGGAAGTGGGCTGAGTGTCACGATCGTCGTTGATGGCACACCGCTCTCGGATGCGCAACTTGAAGCGGCAGACGTCGAGCTGGTCGTTCCGGCGGTCGCATCAATTGAGACTGTGCGCGATGCCCTCCGTTCGGTGCAGCGAAGCGTGGCGACCCGTGGAGGGTCAGTGCTTGCCGGTCGTGATATTGGCACCGTGGTACTCCCTGACGCCGAGTGCAAGATTTTCCTTGACGCAACAGCGGAGGCGCGGGCCGCTCGACGAGCCACGCAACGCGGCTATGCCATCGGTTCTGCAGAGCATCAAGCGATTCTTGCCAGCCTGATCGCGCGCGATGCAGAGGATCGATCTCGCGCTGTGGCGCCACTGATTGCGGCGACGGATGCGATCACGATTCACACAGATGAGATGGCGCTCAACGACGTGGTCAAGCAGGTCGTGGCAGAGGCGCGCAGGCTCGCACGATGACGCCGGAGCGCATCCCGCTCGGCATGCGCCTCTCAGAGCGCTTCGGCCGCTGGGCAATGCAGCGCTTGGCGGGCGAGATCGTGGTCAGTGGACTTGATCACATCCCTGCAACTGGGCCTGTACTGCTGGCTTCAAACCACATCTCGTGGGTTGATCCGGTGCTCTTAGCCTGTTGGCTCACTCCAGCAACCGGTCGCCCAATGACCTGGATGGGGAAGGCGGAGGCGATGCGCTGGCCGCTGGTCGGTTGGTTCCTGCGGGTGAATGGTGTCTTTGGAGTTCGGCGCGGCGCCGCCGATCTTGAGGCGTTCCGTCTGGCCGAGCGCATCCTCAGCGAGGGGCGCATCCTCGGGATTTATCCAGAAGGGACACGCTCACCTGACGGCATCCTGCGCCCCTTTCGTGATGGGGCCGCCCTCCTAGCGCTGCGCAGCGGTGTCCCAGTGCTGCCCGTCGCGGTCACGGGCACGGATGGTCTCTGGCGCAAGGGCTCGCTGATCCCTCGTCGCGTCCCTCGCGTCACGCTCACGATTGGGGAGCCGGTGGTGATTCCACGCGGCGAGGGGCCACGACCCGAACTTGCCGCGGTGAGCGGCGCCATCCACGACGCTGTTGCAGCCCTCCTTCCCGAGGCGAATCGGCCCTAGGGGCGGGGTGGGCGATAATGCCCGCATGGGAAGTGTCGAGAACATTGTCATCGCGAAGCGAACAGGCGTCTGCTATGGCGTCCGTGAGGCCATTGATAAGGCCAAGATCGCCCGCGCCTCTGGAAAAGAGACCCACACCCTGGGGCATGTCGTACACAACGAGGGGCTGATTGCCGACCTCCGCGCCCGCGGAATCAAGAACGTTGACCAACTCGATGAGGTCGCTTCTGGGACCGCCGTCGTCATTCGCGCGCATGGGGTGACCCCCGAGGTTCTCGGTCGTGCAGCAGAGCGTGGGCTCGAGGTGATTGACGGCACCTGCACCTGGGTGACGCAGGAGCATCGTGAACTTGCGCGGCTGGTAGAGGAGGGGTACGAGATCGTTCTCCTCGGCACGCCGAATCACCCAGAGGTCGTTGGACTGCTTGGATTTGCTCCCAACGCCATCTTGGTCGACGAAGAGGAGGACTGGGTCACCATCCCGCGGCGCAAGCGCATGGCACTAATTACCCAGTCCACCCAACCGCCATGGAAATTTGAGCGCCTGGCGGCCTTCCTTGTTTCCCGCTGCCATGAGCTAAAGGTAATCAACACGGTCTGCCCGGTCACGATTCGACGTCAAGAGGACACCATCGCGATCGCTCGTGAGGTTCAGCTCATGATTGTTGTCGGTGGCACACGGAGCGCCAACACCAAGGAGCTCACGCGCCTCTGTGAGATCAGCGGCACGCGCGCCGTGCAGATCGAATCTGCGCAGCAGCTGACCGAACCGGACCTGTTTGCAAACATCCAAACCGTTGGCATCACTGGCGGAACGAGCACCCCCATTGAAGACCTTGAGCGCGTCGCACTCAGGATTGCAGAACTCGGTGGCACTGATAGCGTTCGCACGAATGCCGCTTCCATTGCTCGAGCGGCGCTCGAGGCCGCTGCCACCCCGCAATACCGCACCACGTCAATCACGGGCAGTACACCAGCATGAGCGAAGACGAGGTAGCGGTCGAAGTCGAATCCTTGCCGCGCCGGCTCCCACTGGTGGCGCTGGTTGGACGACCGAATGTTGGGAAGAGCACTCTTTTCAATCGCTTTGTTGGCGAACGACGTGCGGTCGTGGAAGATCGCGCTGGCACTACACGCGATCGCCTGATCGGCATTGTCGAATGGAACGGAGAGCGCTTCCGTGTGGTCGACACAGGGGGTATGCAGCCCGCAGTCGGTGATCCGATCGAGATTGGAGTGCAGGACCAGGCCCGTATTGCAGTAGATGCGGCTGATCTGATTCTGCTCCTTGTAGATGCAGCTACTGGCCCGAACCCAGGAGACGCCGAGGTTGCGCAGCTCCTGCGCCGCAGCGGCAAACCGATCATTCTGGTCGCGAACAAAGCAGACAATATTGAACGCGATCGCGCCGCTCAGGAGTTTTCTATTCTCGGATTCGACCGACTCCACACCGTAAGCGCGCAACACGGCATCGGTTCTGGCGATCTCCTTGACGTCATCGTTGAGCGACTCAAAGCGCTCCCAAAAGATGCTGGTGCCGCCTATGTTGAGGGTGAGGTGACCGTGGCGATTGTTGGTCGTCCGAACGTTGGTAAGTCAAGTCTCCTCAACAAGTTGAGTGGTAGTGAGCGAACGGTGGTGAGCGCCGTGGCTGGTACGACGCGCGATGCCATAGACGAGACGCTCCTGCACGCAGGACGCCAGATCACTCTCGTTGACACGGCAGGCATTCGTAAGCGCGGCAAGGTTGCCTCTGGCCCTTCTGCAGACAAGTGGGCGACGGTTCGCTCTGTGCGCGCACTCGATCGCGCCGACGTCGCGCTGCTGCTGATTGACGCGTCGACAGGCTTGCAGGCCCAAGATCTGCATATCGCAGGCTCCGTGATCGACGCGGGGAAGGGTCTCGTGCTGGTGCTGAACAAGTGGGACCTCATTGAGAAAGACGGCTTCACCTTTGACGAGATCGAGGGGAAGCTCCGGCGCCAGGCGCCGTTCCTTGATTTTGCTCCGCTCGTCTCCATCTCAGCGGTGACTGGGTTGCGAGCGACGAAGGTGCTCGACGCTGCGGTGGCTGCCGCCGACGCGCGTAATCTGCGTATTCCAACCGGCGTGCTGAATCGCCTGATCGCAGAGGCGGTGGCCCGCCAGGAGCCGGCCCACAGTGGCAGCAAACGCCCCAAGATCCTCTACGCCGCTCAGGCCTCCACACCGCCCCCAACCTTCGTGGTCTTCGCACGAAATGCCGCCCAGGTGCACTTCACCTGGCAGCGCTTTCTCGAGAATCAGATCCGCGAGAAGTACCCCCTTATGGGTACGCCGATCCGCATCGTTGTCCGCGAGCGGGAGGCCGAAGAGGGGCGCGAGCGTGGACGCCCCTCTCGCGCAACCAAGCGGGCGCCCGCAAAAGCGAAACCAGCCGCACGCGCATGAGCACGATCCGCATTCTCGGCGCAGGAGCATGGGGGACCGCCCTCGCGCTCCTCTGGAGCCAAGAGCAGGGGGAGGGTCGTCCAGCCCCGGTCATTGAACTTCTGGCTCGAACAGCCGACGACGCGGCGCTCCTCCGTAGCGCGCGCATCAACACGCGGCGCCTCCCCGGCGTAGCCCTACCCGTGGCAATCGACATCTTCAGTACTACCGACCCACTCGCCGCACTGCGTGCCGAAGACACCTACGTAGTGACCATTCCCTCTACGGAGCTTGATCCAGCAACAGCGAAGCAGATTGTTGAGGCCGCGGGAGATGCGCCAATGGTCATCGCGTCAAAAGGTCTGTCGCTGAACGGGGCTCGCCCCTCAGAGCTTTTGATTGCTGCTGGTGCGGAGGTGGAGCGCCTCGCCATCTTGTCTGGCCCAAACCTCGCCAGCGAGATCGCAATCGGCAGGCCCGCAGCCGCAGTCCTCGCTGGACCAGAACCCTTGGTAGAGACACTTCGTAGCCGCCTCGTGCGACCTGCCTTCCGTATCTATCTGACCGACGACGTCGTCGGAGTTGAGATTAGTGGGGCACTCAAGAATGTCATCGCCATTGCCGTAAGTGGTGTCCGTGCGCTCGGATACGGTGAGAATGCCGCCGCGGCGCTTCTATCACGTGGCGTTGCCGAAATGGCGCGCCTCGCTGAGGCGTGCGGCGGGCGCACAGAGACTGCCTGTGGGCTCGCTGGCGTTGGCGACCTCGTTGTCACTTCGTCAAACACCGGTTCGCGCAACGCAAAACTCGGCGCGCTGCTCGCGAGCGGTATGAGCGTGCAGGCTGCCGTCGATAAGATTGGCGCAACAGTGGAGGGGATCGGCACCGCACACGGCGCGCTGCAGCTAGCAGCGGCACACAAATTAGAGATGCCTATTACCGCAGCAGTTGTTGCAGCGTTGGATGGCGGAACGACCATTGAGGCAATCGCGCGTGCACTTCTCGGCCGATCTCCAGCGGGGGAGTGGCGCTAGGGTTCCTGATACACTGCCGCAACTCAGGACCCACTCGGGGCGTAGCGCAGCTTGGTAGCGCGCTTGCATGGGGTGCAAGAGGTCGCTGGTTCGAATCCAGTCGCCCCGACCACAGATCTGCTCAATAGAAAAGGCCCGGGGTTTCCCCCGGGCCTTTTCCTGTATCCGAACCCGACGGTTTCCCGTCGGAAGGGGATTACTTCGAAGAACCGTTCTTCAGGGTTGCGATCTTCCAGATGAGGAGACCGTAGCCCGGCTTGGCCAAGATGTCGGCAATCGTGTAGCCGACCTGCTTCAGGACGATGCCGTCATTGGCGGTAAGGCCAAGGTTGCCGGCAACGGCTGGAAGGAGGTAGGCGATTGGGTAGACACCCCACGTCGCAATAAGCACGACGCGAAGGATCTTGAAGATCCCCTGGATCTCCTTGCTCTGCTTCTTGATCGAGGCATCGATGCCACCGAACAGGTCGCGGAGAATCAGGACGAAGAAGACCGAGCTGATCGCGCCCCAGATGGTGCGCGGTGAAGCCAAGTCAACCGACGTGATGTTCGTCATCTCGCCAACGTAGCCCGTAGCGATCATGGCGAACGCGTAGAACACGTTTCGCTTGAGCAACGTGCTCTCAAGCTTCTTGTCGAGCCTGAGCACGAGCACGAGCTCAGCAACGAGGAGTGGCACCGTCAGGAGCCAGTCCACGTATCGATACGCCTCGTTGAACGGAACGGCTCCACCCGAGGTGCCGTAGGCCACCCACGAGTCGAAGATTCGGACGTAGTGGTAGAACGCGATCAGCACAACTACGGCTGAGAGCGTTACCGCCATCCGGTTCCCCTCCTTCAGACTCCCGCGTACGGAGACGAAGAAGAAGAAGCTTGCGCCCATCGCCGCGATGGCGAGGGACATAAAGTTGTAGACCAACTGATAGGCATCTGCTGCGCTCATCAATGGCTCTCCCTTACTGCTTCTGCGACCTCTTTGGATCGCTGTGGGTAAGTATCGCAAGTTTTAGGACCTGATGTTGCGAAACCGTAATATTCTGCAACTGTTACACGTTCGTGTAACAAATCTGACACTCCACGTGTCCACGGGAGGCGCTAGGCTGCGAAGTAGAAAAGGGGGAGCCATGCCAGCCATAACACAGCTCACGCGGATCGAGCCAGTCCACCTGGCGCGCCTCGAGGCACAGGGAATCTTCACCACGGGCCTGCTGCTTGAGCGCACTGAGACTCCAACCCGCCGCCAGACCCTGGCGGACCAGACCGACGCCACGACCGCGGACGTCGCCGAGTGGCGCGATGAGGCGCTCCTGCTCAATCTCGCCTTCCTGGGGCCCGCCGAGCACGAGCTTCTAGCCCAGGCGGGCTATGGCGGCGTGGAGACCCTCGCGGCAGCCCCGTGGGAGCAGTTTCAGGCTGGGGTGATCTCAACCGCACAGACACTCGGTCTGCCACTCCCTGACCCGCTCTCACTCCGTTCATGGTGGGAGCAGGGGCAGGTCCTCGCCGACGCGTGAACTCCCTCCGCCGCCTCTTGCGGCGGCTACTTCTCGCCCTTGCCGCTGTGGCACTGGCCATTGGCGCAACGACAGCCATCTTCCTTACGCCCCCAGTTGTGCACTCCCTCTTGTTGGTGAGCGACGCCCATACGGTGCTCGGGGTGGAGCCGAGGGTTGCGGAGGCCCTCTCAGACGACCTGGTCGGGGATCTCCTCACGGACGGCGCATTTGATGCCCCGCTTGGCGACGAACCACTCCTCTCTGCGGGGGAGCGCTCCCACCTTGCCGATGTTGGCGCGCTCCTCCGGGCCGTCCTTGCTGCTGGGCTTGGCGGGTTGATCGTCTTGGCCCTCGCCCAGGTGCGCCGCCGCACCTGGTTGCGCGTGGCCATTCGCGACGGGGCGGCACTCATCGTTGGCGGGGCACTTCTTGCCGCTGCCGCCTTCGCGCTGGCGTTTGATGCCACATTCGCCTTCTTCCATGGCCTCTTCTTTGCCGCGGGCACATGGACCTTTAATCCGGCCACCGACCGGCTGGTGCAGCTCTATCCGCAGGACTTCTGGGTTCTCGCCGCGCTCCTCTTCTGTCTCGTGCTAGCGGTGTTCTCCCTTCTTGCCTATCGCATGACGGCGCGATCACAATGACTGGCGCCCTCTACCTCGCCTGCATCGTGCTTTCGGCGATCGGGGTGTATGGCCTGGTGAGGCGATTCTCCCTACCTGTGTCGCGCCAGGTGCTTCTTCCAGTCGCGGTGATCACCACCGTGGCCTTCCTGCTCGTCGATGCTGTGGGGATTTGGCGCGGCTGGTTCGCCACGCCGCTCTCGTCGACACTCCTGATGCTTCCTGGCCGCGGTGCACTTGATGCAGGGCTGCCAATTGAGGAGATTGCACTCCTTGCAGCACTCGCCGCCTTGGTCGTGGTGCTCATGAGCATTCGCCCGCCCCGTCCAATGAAGGGGGAGGGGGAGCTCTCACTGCAACGCATCGGTGCAGCCGCCCTCGGCGGGACGCTCGTCGCAGCTGGAGCGTTCGTTGCAAACATCGGCGGCGAATACACAGCGGCCACCGCAGGGCTTGCCGCCGGTGCACTCCTTCTCACCGCACCACTTCTTGCCCGGAGTGCAGCGAGTCGCTTGAGCGTTGCAATATTCCTTGGGCTAACGCTGGTTTTCGACAACATCATGTGTGCGGCGGAGCTCTTTTACTATTCCAGCGCGCCACGTTCGGGGGTGATGCTGGGCTACGCGCCGGTCGAGGACATCCTCTGGGCAGCGGCCTTTGTGCTCTTTACGGTGCAGCTCACAGCATCAGCAGGTGTAGGGAAGGATCGCTGGTGGCGGTTGCTGCTGGCCTCTCGCCCTGTCTCATGGATCAACACCGCGCTCCCATTTGCGGGCGGTGCACTCGCAGCTGGAGCGGGGGAGGCGATTGGCGCATGGTTCCTGCCGTTGGTGATCTGGTGGGGCGTCGCCTACAACCTCTATCTCTATGGCATCAACGATCTTTATGATTTGGCAACTGATAGAAAGAATCCGCGGAAGGGTGGCGCCGAAGGTGCGCTACTCCAGAACGGCGATCTGCCAACGTTACGACGACTTCTGCTCTTGGCCTCTGGAGTGGCTGTACTCTTCTTGCTGACCGGCTCCGCTGAGGTGGCGATCACATGCGTTGCTGGCATTGCCTTCGCCACGTTGTACAGCGCCCCATGGTTCTTGCGCGCCCGTGCCGTGCCGATCTTGGATGCGGCTGTCTCTGCGACACACTTTGTGATCCCTGCAGTTGCTGGCCTCGCGCTTGGGGGTGAGTTTCAGCAGGCGTGGGTTGCGCCACTGGCCGCCTTCTTCTTCTGGAACATGGCGAGCCACGTCGTCGGGGCGCTTCAAGACGTTGACGCCGACCGACGGAGCCGAATCGCTACGGTCGGAACGCTTCTCGGCGTTCGCGGCGGAGGATGGTTCGCGATTGCTCTCTATGCCGTGGCGGGGCTCCTCCTCGTAATCCAGGGTGAACCGCTCCAACGCATCGGAGCACTCTTGCCGCTTGCGAGCATGCTCTCGCTGCTCCCGCTGATCGCTGGTCGCCCGACACACCAGGCTGCACGCGCCGCATGGCGCCGCTTCATGTTGTTGAACCTCTTCCTTGGCGCGGGGGCTGCCATGTTGATCATTCGCAGCCTCATCGGCGCTGCGTAGTACTACTATGCGCAAATGAGTGACACGCCGCGATCGATTCTGGTGCTCACCGTCAGCGACTCAATTCATGCTGGCGAACGGGAAGACAAGGCGGGCACACTCGCCGCGGCGGCCCTCGTCGCGCACGGATGGGAGGTGCAGCGCGCGCAGGCCCCCGACGAGCTCGATGCCATTCGCGCTGCGCTCGAACAGCACATCGGTACGGTTGACGTCATCCTGACCGCTGGCGGAACCGGGCTCAGCTCCCGGGATGTCACCCCAGACGCGACCACGCCACTTCTGGAGCGGCTGATCCCGGGGATTCCTGATGCCATACGTATGCTGGGGCGCTCCCAGACGCCCGCGGCGATCCTTTCGCGCGGGGTGGCGGGAGTGGCGAAGGGGACCCTCATCGTGAACCTCCCTGGCGGCAGTGGTGCGGTACGCGATGGGTTGGCGATCCTCCTCCCCGTGCTTGAGCACGCCAGCGACGCAATCGGAGAGCGCGACCGCTCGTAGCCCTCTCAGGCGCGCCTTCGCACACAAGATCGTGTGTAGACTCTCCCCGAGACCGCAACCTGCGGTGGCCCCGCGCGCTGCGGTGCAGAGGTGAGGAGGAGCGAGGGTGCGTTGCCCATCGTGCAAGGAGCCAGACACGCGCGTCGTGGACTCGCGCGATCTTGATGACGGTTCCGTCATTCGTCGCCGTCGGGCCTGCCGTATTTGCGGCACACGCGTTACCACGTACGAGCGCGCCGAACTTGCCAAGCTCTACGTCATCAAGCGCTCGGGCGAGCGCCAGGAGTACGACTCCCAGAAACTCCTAGAGGGGCTGCGCCGTGCGTTGACGCGGCGCCCGGTTCCGGTTGATGCCCCAGAGCGCGCCGTTGAGGCGATTGAGGCACAGATTCGAGCTAGCGGCGCAACAGAGCTCTCCTCTGCGCGCATCGGCGCTTTAACGATGGCGGCGCTGCGCGAGATCGATCAGATCGCCTATATCCGCTTCGCGAGCGTTTACCAGTCGTTTGAAGACCTCGAAACGCTCAAGCGAGAGGTAGACGAGCTGCTCACCGAGAAGAGCGCAGGGAAGGGGAAGCGGCGAATCCGATCCGTGGAGGCTGAGGTATGAGTGTTCTCTCTGACCGCGACATCTTGGCGGCGCTTGCTGCGGGTGAGATCGCCATTGCGCCATTTGATGCGGTTGATGTGCAGCCGGCTTCGGTTGACCTCCACCTCGACGGGATGTTCCGCGTCTTTCGCAATAATCGCTACGGGTTCATTGATCCACGCGTAGAGCAGCCTGACCTCACCGAGATTGAGCGCGTTGCCGATGGGGAGCAGTTCATGCTGCACCCAGGAGAGTTTGTGCTTGGCCAAACGCGCGAAAAGATTTCACTCGGCAACTCACTGCTCGGGCGCCTTGATGGGAAGTCATCGCTCGGGCGACTCGGACTACTCATTCACTCTACCGCCGGATACGTTGACCCAGGCTGGGTGGGGAACCTCACCCTGGAGCTGGGGAATGTTGCTCGTCTGCCAATAGCGCTCTATCCAGGGATGCGCATCGGTCAGATCTCCTTCCACCGCATGTCTTCAGAGGTCGAGCGCCCATACGGAAGCAGCGAGCTGCGCAGCCGCTACCAGGGCCAAACGGAGCCGACCGCGTCGGCAGCGCACGTTGGCTTCGATGACGAGCAGCAGGCGCATGACGGAGCGAGGATCACCAAGCCTCGTGACTGAACGTCGCAGCATTGATCTCGGGGGGATCACGGTCGACCTGCTTCGTATCGGAACCTTCTGGAGCGATGCAGGAGCGATCTTCGGCCCTGTACCCCAGGAGACGTGGGCGCCGATGGTAGCGAGCGAGCTTGATGCACGATCCCGCCTCTTGCAGGCGCTCAACATCTTGCATGTCAGTGACGCGAGTGGCGCGGTGCTGCTGGAGACTGGCGCGGTGCCAGCCGGCGCGCAGGTGAGCGATGCAGATACCGATTCACGCTCGGCACGTGAGGCACTCGTCTCCGCTGGCTTCGATATCGAGCGGATTGCCACGATTGTGCCGAGCCACCTGCATCGTGACCACGCCGGTGGGCTGGTAGACCAGCAGGGTGCTGCTGCCTTTGCGAACGCCCAGATCGTTGCCCCCCAGCGTGAGATCTCGGCGGTGGCGAGCGGATCTCTTCGCGCGCGCGCCGCGTACGACGTTCCCGGCCTCACGCGCCTCTTTAGCGCTACTGCACCACGCTCATTCGACGGCACGCTGGAGCTCACCCCATCGATCACGCTGCGTCGGCTCGGTGGGCACACGCCCGGCTCTCAGGCCACCATCGTGCGCGGACGTGAACGCACGCTTCTCTTTCTCGGCGATCTCTTCATGCGTCCCTGGCAGGCGAACCCGCGCTGGGTAACGGCATACGACGACGAGGCGTGGGTCTCCGTTGACGCGAAGGCCTCCATCTTTGCGGAGGCGGCGGCGGGTGAGTGGCTCGTGGTCATGAGCCATGAGGTACAGACTCCCGTGGGTCGCATCGTCGCTGACCGCGATCGCTTCCGATTCGTCAGCGAGTAGGGAGTAGCTCCTCAACCAACGCGGTTGCCGCTTCGTTGGTCAGTGGCCCAGTAACCACGCGCAGGACGCGCCCATCGGCATCAAGGATGAGCTTCGTTGGGATGCCACCAGCGCCCGCTGCGCGAAAGAGCTCGCTTCTGACGTCAACGAGGAGGAGGTAGCCGAGCCCATAGCGCTCTGAATACGCGGCGACAGTCGACGGAAGTTCCCCGACGGAGATACCGATGACCTGGAGGCCGCGATCGCGGTACGCCGCTGCGAGCGCGCGCAGCACCGGAGTTTCCTGCTGGCAGGGCGGGCACCAGGTGGCGAAGAGGTCGACGATCACGAGACGCGGGGCTGGGAGCGCCGCCTGTGCCTCTGCAAAGACACCACCACCTGCGACAGGTTGCGCTGCAGGGATCGTGAACGTTGCACCAACCTCGATCCCAGTGGCGTTTGGGTCAACGATGTAGAGATCACTTGGGGTTGCGGTTCCGGGGGTGATGTTTGTGCGCGACAGCAACAGCAGGAGTGCGAGTAGGGCGGCCGCCACCCCAATTGCTCCGATGCTGCGGCGCGAAAACGGTCCGATCACAGGCCAGGGAGCCCAGGCATGATGCGCGAAAGCAACGTGAGGCCACCAGTTGCAATGAGGATTCCAATCGCTGCAACGAGAAGGCCACCAACGACGCCAGCGATGCGCGTTCCGCCGCGGAGTCGACGCAGTATTCGCTGCAACGCAGCGGGGCTGCGATCTGCTACCGCGGCTATGGCCAAGAACGGGAGTGCGAGACCGAGGCTGTAGAGCGCCAGAAGAAACGCAGCACCAGCAGGGTTGCTCCCAGTCGCCGCGATTCCGAGGATTGCTCCCAGAACCACGCCGATGCAGGGGGTCCATGCGATGGCAAAGGCGGCACCGAGCAGCAGGCTTCCCAGATGGCCGCCACGTTCAATGACTGCGGGTGCGCGCATACGGTCGAGTTGCGGAATGCGCAGAAGACCAGCAAGGTGCAGGCCACCGATGGTCACTGCAACGCCAACTGGGATCTGCAAGATTGGGAGGAGTCGGCCAGCGGCGCCTCCGACGTAGCCCGCGCTAACGCCGAGGGCGATGAAGATCACGCTAAAACCACAGGTGAAGAGTAGGGCGTGACGCATGCGTGATGTTCCGGCACTGAGCGCGGCGAGACGACCGAGATAGGCGGGGACGATTGGAAGGACACACGGCGAGAGGAAGCTCAGTGCACCCGCGAGAAGTGCAGCAAGGGCGTTAACGCTTTCCATCAACCGCTCCTATAGCGCTGCGCACATGTGCGGCAATCTGCATCCGGCTGAGTGCGAGTGGCAAGAGTTGCCCCGCAACTTCAAGGGCGGGGATCTGCTCAAGAAGCCGGGCATGCATGGTCGAGTCCTCCTCAATGTTCACAACCCTGAGGGTGAGGCGAGAGCCCCCTTCGGCGATGAGTGTGCGCACGATCGCCTCTGTGCTCTCACAGAGTTCGCACCCTGGGCGACCGTAGAGCGTGATGAGGTCCTGCTCCATGCGGGTATTCTCCCACGCCGCGTTCAGATACCCTACGGGGGGCCCCTGTAGCTCAGTGGATAGAGCGCCGCCGTCCTAAGGCGGGCGTCGTCGGTTCGATTCCGGCCGGGGGCACCACGAGTCGAGCAGGGAACAGGCGAGGAGGTCACGATGAACGAAGCATCACGGATGCAGAAGGAGATCCCTGACTTCCAGCAGCCACCCGATGTTGGGGTGCTTCGCAACGGCGCGTTTTTGCGCCTCTGGATTGCCCAGCTCTTTACCCAGATCGGTGGCAACGTCGTGCTCTATGGGCTCACAGTGCTCGTTGCCGAGCGTAGCGGCTCAACCTCAACGCTGAGCGCGCTCTTCTTAAGCTTCCTGGTCCCCGCCGTTCTCCTTTCGCCAATTGCCGGCGTTTGGGTCGATCGACTCGACAAGCGATTGGTGCTTATCGTGGCCAACCTGACCCGAGCTGGCGCCTTCTTCCTCATGCTGGGGAGCGTCGATACTCTTGGCATTGTTCTCTTGCTGAACATCTTTGCGAGTTTCATGACGACCCTCTTCGCCCCCGCCGAACTCGCCATGATCCCGCTCCTGGTTCGTCGTGAACAGCTGACCTCGGCGAACGGGCTCTTCACCTTCACGCTGAATGCCGCGTTCGCATTGGGGTTCGCTCTGCTTGGTCCAGCGGTGGTGCGTATTGCTGGCCCGGAGGCCTCAATCATGCTGGTGGCGGCGCTCTTCCTACTTGCGGGTCTACTCTGCTTTGGACTTCCGGCGGCGCCACCGCCGGCGCTTGCCGGCAACCTGCGAACCAATACGACACAAGCGACGCGGACGACGACGAGCGAGCTGGTTGAAGGGCTGCGCTTCATGTGGCGCCACAGCTCCGTCCTCTGGTCGCTGGCGTATCTCGCCATCGCTGCGAGCGTTGTCGGCGTGATGGGGGTCCTCGGTCCCGACTATGTGCGTGATTCACTCGGCCTCGATGCACGTGATTTCTGGTTGGTGGTGCTGCCGATAGGTCTCGGCGTTGTCACGGGCATATTGGCGCTCAACAGCTGGGGGGCGAGCCTGCCCCGCCGCCGCCTGATCGAAGGGGGACTCTTCGGCGTCGGCGCAGGCCTTGCGCTGCTCGCCCTCGCGGTACCGATCAGCCGCGCGATCTCTGATGGGGCGCTGCTCCTTGGAGAGCTCCCGCTCGATGCTGGTGCCTCGACGCTCGCGACGGTAATCTTTGTCGCCTACTTTGCGGGCGTTGCCTATGGCCTTGTGGCGATCCCAGCGCAAACGGCGCTCCAAGAGGAGTTGCCTGAGGAGGTGCGTGGGCGCGTCTTCGGCGTCTTGAACATGCTCGTCAGCCTCGGCAGCTTTGTGCCGATCATTGCGGTCGGGCCGATCGCGGATGCCGTTGGCGCAACTAACACGCTTCTTGGAGTAGGACTCGTCATTGTGCTCGTGGCGGTGGCATCAATCGTGCGCGGGCCGCGGCGACCCGTGAACGCGTAACGGCTAGCCCGCGCTATTGGCGAAGTAGGGCAACAGCAATCTCGGCCGCGAGGCGGGCGTTTGATTCCGCGAGCGCCAGGTTTGCGGGAATCGAGCGCGAATCTGTCGCAGCGGCAATCGCGGCCAAAATCTTCGGCGTTGCCTTAGGGCCGATTGCACCAGCCCGTCCGGCCTCAGCAAGTCCCGTAGCGATGGCATCGGCGATGTCCGCTGCGGGGATCTCTGCATCTGCTGGGATTGGGTTGGCGACGAGCATGCCGCCACGCCAGCCGAGCGCGGTATTCGCCTGTGCGATTGCAGCGATCTCTGTTGCGCTCTCGACGCGATGACTGAGTGCGAGGCCGCTGCTGCGGCTCCAGAAGGCGGGGAAGAAGCTCGTTTGGTAGCCGATCACGGGAACACTCAGCGTCTCAAGTACCTCGAGTGTTTTCGGCAGGTCAAGGAAGGCCTTGGCGCCAGCGCTCACCACGATGACTGGATGGCGCGACATCGCGCCGAGATCAGATGAGACATCAAAGTTCAGTTCGGCACCACGATGCACGCCGCCAATACCACCTGTGGCAAAGACGCCAATGCCTGCAAGTCCCGCAATCGTGACCGTGGCCGAAACCGTGGTGACACCGGTTCGCTTCGCTGCGATTGCGACTGGGAGATCGCGCTCGGCGAGCTTTTCATCGGCGGCGAGAACGAGCGCTTCGTGATGTGGCTCAATGCCCGCCCAGAGTTCGCCATGGATGACAGCAGTTACCGCAGGCACAGCGCCAGCCTCTCGAATCGCAGCGTTGACGCGGTCAAAGCATTCTCGGTTGTACGGGGCGGGGAGGCCCATTTTTGAGGTAATCGTTGATTCAAGGGCAACGATTGCTTGGCCTGAGGCGAGTGCGGCCGCAACTTCCGCTGATTGACGTACCTTCATTTCGCCTCCCGCTCTTCGCTCTGCGCTGCCTGTCTTTGCAGATGCCCAGCAGCCGCATCATGGCCTGCGGCTAGTGCATCCTCCCACGATGTGCCGCGGGCTCGTGCAACGAGGAGACCGCCGGCAAACGCATCACCGGCGCCCGTGCTGTCGATGCCCACTGGGAGTGGATGTGCAGGTAGCGCCGCAACTTGCTCGCCACTCGCCGAGCGCACCTCGGCGATCCCAGCCCCATGTTTTGCAATGAGGATGGAGCCAGGGAGTGGGCGAGCAATGAGGTCGAGATAGTCACACTCCTCTTCATTGGCGAATAGGAGTGTCGGGGCAAGTTCCGCAAAGCGGCGACGGCTCTCCGCAGGTCCCCACGTACTCAGCGCTCCCACAGACGAGGCATCGAGTGATGTCGGAACCCCTGCGTTGCGTGCGTGGTTGAAGAGGCGGCCCGTGGTCTCCCCAAGAGGCTCGCCCAGCAGTGAGTAGGCGGGGGCGTGGAGCCAGGCACCGCCGGCGAGGGAGGCTGCGCCTGGATCGCGAAGTGAGAGGGCGGCTGCACGGTCAGGGAGCATGGTTCGCTCACCGTCCGGTTCCACCACGACCACGATGCTGGCGCTGCGGCCACCCCGTTGCAGGAGCGGCTCAACACCAGCTCGCACCAGAGCCGCCTCAAGGGCCTCGGCGGTGGCGTCATCACCCACCGCACCAATGAAGCGTGCCGATCCTCCAGCGGCCACGGCCGCCACCGCTACGTTGGCAGCGCTGCCGCCGCGTCGTCGCGTGATCTGGGCGGCGGCGTCGGAGCCGCGTCGCCACGGTGCGTCCAGCCGTACGGCGATCTCGTCGATCAGGTCGCCCACACAGACGATCAGTGGGGTCGAGGCGGCTGGGCTCGCTCGTTCAATCATGCGGGGGAGTGTATCGGCTATTCTCTGGCTCCTTGGGCGGTTAGCTCAGTTGGTTAGAGCGCAGCCTTGACATGGCTGAGGTCACAGGTTCGAGTCCTGTACCGCCCACCAGAACGTAATGGCGCGGAGAGGGGTCCAAGGGATGGCAGAAGAGGCAGCCGCAGCAGAGGTCGTCGAGATCGACGAGATCCTCGAAGCGCCCGCGCGCGGCTCGGCCGACGAACTCCTTGATGCCGGTGCGAGCGACAACCTCAGCCGAATGCGGCACTCCGCGGCGCACGTCATGGCCGAAGCGGTCATGCGCCTCTTCCCCAGTGCAAAGTTGGGCATTGGCCCGGCGATCACCGATGGCTTCTACTCCGACTTCCTTCTGGAGCGCCCCCTCACACCTGACGATCTGAGCGCTATTGAGGCCGAGATGGCCAAGAGCATCGCCGCGAACTACACCTTTGCGCTCGCCGAGCACACCTTTGACGAGGCCCGCTCCACACTCGTGCGCTTCAACCAACCGTTCAAGATCGAAATCATGGACGACCTCGCCACGGCTGCCGCAGCGGAGGCGAAGCCCGCGCCGAACGTCACCACGTACCAGCACGGCGAATTCCAAGATCTCTGTCGCGGGCCGCATGTTGAGAGCACTGGCAAGATCGGTCCGTTCAAGTTGCTCTCCATCGCGGGCGCGTATTGGCGCGGCAAAAACGATCGCCCGATGCTGCAGCGAATCTACGGGACGGCGTGGGAGACCCAAGAGCAGCTCGACCAGTACTTGTGGCGCCGCGACGAGGCACGGAAGCGTGATCATCGAAAGCTAGGCGTCGCACTTGACCTTTACTCGTTCCACGACGTTTCACCTGGGAGTGCCTTCTGGCATCCGAAGGGACAGCGCCTTTGGCGAACCCTTGAAGGCGCAATGCGCGAGATGCAAGAGCGTCGCGGCTATCAGGAGATCTCTACGCCGATCGTCGTGAGCAAGCACCTCTGGGAGCAGTCGGGCCATTGGGATCTCTATCGAGACAACATGTTCATCATCGAATCCGAGGGTGAAGAGTTCAGCCTGAAACCGATGAATTGCCCTGAGAGCACCGTGATCTATCGCACCAGAACTCGAAGCTATCGCGACCTACCACTTCGGCTCTCGGAATATGGTCGACTCCATCGCAACGAACTTTCGGGGACTCTGAGTGGCCTGACACGCGTGCGTCATTT
>SXGQ01189127.1_pt1 | contig 25124 bp, 24 predicted proteins | sample 3178371 | NCBI WGS metagenome assembly SXGQ01 (sample SAMN11356859, study PRJNA531348) | freshwater metagenome | isolation source: freshwater sample F1-20 | place: China: Fuxian Lake, Yuxi | collected 2017-12-25 | reverse complement strand
TTGAACTCGGCACTGAATACGCGACGCGTGCGCCGCCCGGATGATTTGCTCATGTTGGTCTCCTGCCACGGCTCCTTTGCCATGGCGCAAAACCCCAATAATGCACTTATCCGACCTGTTCAGTTTTGCCGAGCCACTTCTTTCAACAAATGCAGCGTAGTTGATACTGGCTTCTTCCCCAGACTTGGGGGGTGATCGCATTAAATTCGTCAGTTCTTGAACTGCTGTTTCCAGTCCTTTGTGAACCACACATACGATCGGATCATCTTTGGCCGTTTGTGTCGATTTAAAAAATGCAGGTGTGTAATTCGTCAGTTCAATATCTGGAATGGAGGGGTTGAGCTGAGCACTGGATATGTGGATGTTATGACTTGGCATGATCGGAGTCCTTTTTCATGAGTGACTCCGAATGCTGCTTTGGTTCCGATGTTTAGCGCCTTTTGGGCTGTTTTTGAGGTTGGTTGCGGATGGTTACGCAGTTTGATGTTACGCTGGGGTGCAGTATGACCGGCTCTGGTGTTTGTTCGGTTGGCTTATTTCAGCGGTAATGATGATTATTCAATACGTCATGCACCACATGCAAAACCTCCGCGGAAAACGGCATGGACATATGCGGAGTCTGAATTTCGACGTGCGTGACATTGTCCGAGAAACGGTCGATGCAGGCCTCCCAGTGCACGATGGAATCGCGTTTGCAGTAAAGCGCTGTGACCGGGGTGACAAGCGGCTTACGGTAGCGTGACAGCACGGTATTGGCTGCGCGTTCCATGTCAAATCCTCGCTTTTCAAACAGACGCTTGAATGCGGTGAATTTTGGACCCCCTACGACGGGGCTGCCCAAGGTAATGATCTGGCTGACGCTGTCGGGTTGTTCGCGCGCGCATTCGCGTGCCATGGTACCGCCAAGGCTCCAACCGATGAGACTGACGGGTTGGCCTGCTTTCTGGACAATGCGATCGATGTCGGCCTGCACGAGCGGTAGCGAGCCTTTCATGTCGCCGTTGTTGGTACCCAGCGACCAATCGTGCAGGGCGAACCCCAGACGGGTGAGATAGCGCCTGATAAGCCCCATGGCGCGCACATGCATGCCGTAACCGGGCAGCAGCAAAACCGGTTGCTGAGCGCCTACGGTCTGGGTGGGTAGGTTCATCCATTCAATGGCGGTTTTACCAAGCACGATAGGTAGTGTGAGCTCACCCAGCAGGTAATGCAGAGGCGGGGGCGTTTGCAGATTGGGGTAACGTTGATGAAATTCTGACGGGTTCATGCGTCGGCCAGCCGTGGAGTTCATGTTCGATGGGTATCGATTATGGCCGGATTTCGGGTAAAAATCCGCTACTCCGTTTTGCATCTGCGCTGGGTGGGCGCACATGCAGACTCAGGCTGCGGCGGCAAGACCATTGCTTTGAGCCCGGTGAGGGCGGGTGATCTGCCAGGCTGAGGCATGAGGCTTTGACTCTGGTCTGGCGCAGCCTCGCCTGGCTTGATTCCGCAGGGGCCGATTAACGCAGGTTGCCGCGGGCAAAGGCACCATAAATGCCTTCTTTTTCCATGGCTTCGAACAGGCCGCCGGATGCCTTGTTCTTGTAGTTGCCCAGCATGCTGGTGATCATGGGCAGGGTGGTCATGATGGGAATGCCTGCACCCTTCAGCAAGTCGCGGCAATTTTCCGCTGCGATTTTGGTGCAGGCAGCAGAAATGTCGAGCAGGGCAACCACTTCAAAACCTTCGTCGCGCGCCGACAGAGCCGGCGGCACCAGACACACGTCGGTTGTCAGACCTGCCATGATGATCTTGCGTTTGCCGGTGGCACGTACCGCGTTGGCGAAGGCAGGGTCGTCCCATGCATTGATGACACCCGTGCGCTTGATGCGGGCTGCGTATTCTTTGGGCAGGATGGTTTCAAATTCGGGCAACAGAGGACCTTGCGCTTCGTTTTCGAGGCTGGTGGTCAGCACGATGGGCAGGTTGGCGCTTTTGGAAAAGCGTGCCAGCAGGCGAACCCACATCTTCAGGTCGTTGCGTTCCTGTTCGGTGGAGAGTTCACCCGCCCAACCGATGGTGCCCACTTGATGGTCGACCAGTACCACAGCGGTGTTGTCGAGCTTGAAGGTACGGTGGTCGATGCGGTTGCCTCTCGGGCCGCGTGCCGGTGCATTGCTGCCAGCGCCGGCTGAAGGCGATGCATTGGCAATACCTGTGGTGGCCAGTGTGGCGGCTGCGCCGACGCTGGCAAGGGTGAGACTGTCAGAGAGGAATTGGCGGCGGGGTGTTGTGCTCATGTATGTGCTTCTTTCTTTCATCGGTTGAGATTGCACGGTGGTTTGGTTCTGACGCGTGCTTTCGTGTTGGGGCAATACGGTTTCAGCTTGATATCAGCGCAGATTGCCGCGGCCGAAGGCTTCGTAGACACCCTCTGCGCCCATGGCTTCGAAGAAGCCTGCTGCTGCAGGCTTTGTGTAGTCCCCCAACAGGTTGGTGATGGTGGGGGTAACCGTCATGATCTCTGCACCGGCTTTTTCCAGTAGTTTGCGGCTGTTCTCACCAGCCTGTTTGGTGCAGGCTGCCGAGATGTCGAGCAGGGCGATGACATTGAAACCTTCGGTGATGGCTGAAATGACCGGTGGTACGAGGCACACATCGGTTGTGAGACCGCCCATCAGCAGATTTTTTTTGCCGGTGTCGCGCACGGCCTGAGCGAAGGCCGGATCGTTCCATGCATTGATGACACCGGTACGGCGGATCCGTTTTGCATAGGCATCCGGTGCAAGCGATTCCAGTTATGGGCCCTGTGCCTGATCCTCCATGCTGCTCGTCAGAACGACGGGCATTCCACCTTTGACGGCAAATCGGGTGATGACACGCAGCCACATACGCAACTGTTCGCGCTCTGCGTCGCCGGACAGCTCGCCGGCCCAGCCGATGGTGCCGACCTGATGGTCGACCAGAATAAGCGCGGTGTTTTCAACACAGTAAAACTGGTGTGAAGAATGGTTGACGACATGTGCTTGGACCTCATGTTGGTTGGCACACATGCACAGAGAGATAGGCATGTATGCGATTAAAAAAACTGGATGAACTGCACGGCGTGGCATCTCAACAGCTTCACGCGGATGGGTAAATCACCCGGTGGGGTGTTATGGAGTCCGGGCTTACGTTGAATCTTTGATACATCCACCTCACTGAGTGACGATTCTTGGTGAAAAGTTCAATCCATGATGACTGGTCGCACATGCAGCGGGGTAACCCGAACTGGTTATGGTGATGCTCGTTGGGGAGGTCGACTATCGAGTGAGTCGGACTCGGATCGGTGTTCATGTTTACTGCACAGGGATGTGGGTAATTTTCACCACGTACGGAACTTTATGTGGCCCGATGTCCACTTAACTACACAGGCGATGGTTTTGTGCTTGCGGCTTGTCCTGCAAATTTGAAAAAGAGGCTACACGTGACAATCTCTGCGATCTCGGTCGGCAATATCGGATTGGCCAGTTCGGTGGTGCTTGCGCCTGCGGGCGCCAAAGACAAGAAAACCCAATCTGCGACGCCCGTCCAGATGGCTGACTCATTTCGATATGCGGGCAGTTCCATAGGGCGGCCTGACATTCAGCGTGCGATGTATTTGGGTAACAGCGATCGCAATATCAAAAGACGGTGGCTGCGCGAGGCCATGCGTGAAAATTCCCTGCAAAAAGCGCTTCAGATGGAGCGCGCGGCACGCCAGTCAGCTACCCAGGCGCAGCCGATGTCGTCGACATCCCGTACACAGCCTGCCGTCATCGGGCGCATGGTCGACCAGTATGCGAAGGCGTGCGAGCACTATCTGTTGTATCTCACCGGCTCGGCACCCAGACCTGCACCGCACGACCTCGCATTCAGTCCCTTTCAGTATTCAAGACGGATCACGGCTGAGCGTCTGTTGCGTGAGTTTTACGGGGTCAGTAATGCGGATCTACCATCTGCCATTGCCGATATCCTCGGGTCCATGGACCAGGGGCGGCAGGGGAGTGGCGGCAATGGTGGAGGCAATGGTGGCGGCAGTGGTGGCGGCAGTGGTGGCAACTTTGCTCATCAGGGAAAAGACGATCCGGCGCTGCGGGGTATTGACGGGTCGCAGGGTTCTGCAACCGGAGTTTCAGTCCAGATTGAGGAAAAAACTTCTGACCGGCTACGGCAGTACCTTGTGCTGGAGATGGCACGCGACGATCCCTCTTTATCGCTAGAGCAGCAGCAATTCATCAGTCAGCGCCAACAGGATCTATATGCTGATTCATCCTTGGTCATTGATGCTGCGCAGGAACTCGCACTGCTTGCCCTGCGTGAGACGGGAAGCATTCCAAACGAATTCAAATCAAATCTGCCATCTGCCAATTCAGTCCGCGACCCGTTGCGAAAGCCACCTCAGGGGTTTAACGAGCGGTTCCGTTCAATCGTCGATCACTATCCGCCGAGTCGGGTCATTGAGGGTATCCGCATGTTGACCCGGTCCATCGATACGCTGGGCATGGCGCGCGGCTTCCATCTGCGGGGAGAGGCCTTGGGAAGTTGTCTGCGCATGATGCGCGACCTCAGTGTTATCAGTCTTGTCATGGATAAAACCAGTCAGCTCAAGCACGATTTGCTGCTGAAAAATTTTGCAGAAAAATTTCCGCGTGAGGCTGATGTGTGGCAGGCCATTTGTGCTCTCACAGAAAGTACGAGATCCATCACAGCACTGACGGATGTCATTACACCCTGTCGGTTCACTCCGGTCAATGAGCTTTTCTTCATGCAGAGAATTGCCGGCATTCTCCGGGACTTACCGATTGCAGTCTGGACTGACCCGAACGGCCGGATTGAGGTGGTGGGGCAGTTGAGCCAGCACTGCGCCGCCTTGAGTAACCGGGCGTAAAGAAGGGCAATCCGTCAAGGAACAGGGTAGTACATACAGGCAGAGAATCATCGTGACCATTCCACCATTCATCAACCGGTTTGCGCAGGCTGCCTCTGAGAAATCCGAGGTTGTTGCGGCATCCATGGTGTTTCTGGTTGTGGCCATGATGGTCATACCGATGCCGCCAGGCCTTCTGGACTTTTTCATCGCCTTCAACATTACGCTGTCCGGTCTTCTGGTCATCATCGCCATCATGTTGCCCGCACCGCTGGCGTTTTCTTCATTCCCGGCTGTTCTGCTTATTTCAACACTGTTCCGGCTATCCATCAGTGTATCAACGACGCGGCTGATCCTGCTCGATGGTTATTCCGGACATATCGTGGAGTCTTTCGGTGAGTTTGTCATTGGCGGCAACGTGGCGGTGGGTATCATTATTTTTCTCATCATCGCTGTCGTTAACTTCATTGTCGTCACAAAAGGTTCCGAACGAGTGGCAGAGGTGGCCGCCCGGTTTTCGCTGGACGGCATGCCGGGCAAGCAGATGTCTATCGATTCAGACCTTCGGGCCGGAGCAATCGATCAGAGTGAGGCCAAGCAGCGTCGTGCACGTTTAGAGCGGGAGAGTCAGCTGTTTGGTGCAATGGACGGTGCCATCAAGTTTGTCAAGGGAGACGCCATCGCGGGCTTCATCATTGTGTTCATCAACCTGCTTGGCGGGCTTGCGTTGGGGATTGTGCAAAAGGGCATGGACTTGTCCACGGCCATTCACCGGTATTCGCTTCTGTCCGTGGGTGATGGCCTGGTTGCATTGATTCCGTCACTGCTTGTTTCGATCGCCGCCGGCATGATCGTCACCCGCGTTTCGCAGTCCGACAACAAAGCCAGCAGCGTAGCGGCGGATATGGCGCGCGAGGTAGCCGGCAACCCCAAAGCCATGCTCATGGCCATGTTTTTTGCGCTGGCATTCTCGCTGATACCCGGTATGCCGAAGCCGGTCTTTCTGGGTCTGGCTATCAGCCTTGCGCTACCGTGGTTGCTGTTACGAGGGCGGTTAAAAGCCACTGCCGACGCTGAAAATGCCGCATCTGCTGAAATACCGGTCGCCCTGCGAAACTTTGCAGAGCCGGTTGAAGACCGGCATGAATTGGCGCCCATCGTACCCATGATGGTCGAAGTTCATTCCCACTTAAGCGAAGAGGACGTGCAACGTCTGCAGAATGTCGTCAAAACAGCACGTAACCGGCTTTTTGATGTGTACGGCATTTCGTGTCCAGCGGTCCGCTTTGTCCGAACCCTATTGAAATCCGGTGATGCCATACGCGTCTCTCTGATGGAAGTTCCCCGGTTGAGTATTGTTTTTCCAGGGTCACTGTTCATCGTATGTTCGCGGCATTCCGAACTTACGTCGGTCGGTGTTGAAGTCATTACACTGAATGATCGCTACAGGGGGGCCTCACTGTCATGCGTCTCGGCCAATGACGCAAGCAGGCTTGCTTCCCTGGGTTTCAAACTTGAGCCGTATGAGAGTTATCTGGTTGAAATATTGATTGACCTTTTTCTATCCGAGATCAAGACACTTTTTTCACCACAGGAGCTTGTTAATTGGTTGGCTCAGCAAGAGCAGCGGAGTCCGGACATGGTCAAGGATCTTCAACGCGTATTACCCAACGCCCGAATACACGAGGTGCTTGTCCGTTTGCTTGGCGAGCGTGTTTCGATCCGCAACTTTGACACCATTGCCAGTACCCTGATTGACTGGGCCGCGCGCGAGCGCGATCTTGTGATTCTCAGTGAGCATGTGCGTATCGCGTTAGGCGCCCAGATCTGTCACGCCCATGCACAGGACGGGGTTCTGCACGGGTTTGTCGTCAGCCCAGAGCTGGAAAACGTCATTCGTCAGACACTCCGGCAGACCGCCACAGGCTCATATCTGGATATTGATGATGAACGTCGCAATCAGCTCATCCAGATGATTTACGAGAAGGTTCCTTACTATCTGGAAAACGGCTGTACACCTGTTCTTTTCACGCCGGGCGACTGCCGTCGTTACATGCGTCGGGTCTATGACCAGAGTATCACCTGGCTACAGGTCATCTCTTTCTCTGAAGTGCCGCCGCATGTGCAGGTCAATGTGACCGGCGAGTTGACGGAGGCTTGATCTTCATGAGCCGCATTTGCATCTTCAATGGCCTGCATGACGGAACGGAGGTTACGCTTCCCGTCGGGCAGACCATTGCTGGGTCCGGTTCCGCAAGCAATCTCATTTTGCTTGATGATGGCATTCCCGATCACTTGTTGACGGTGTTACGAGACGATGATGGCCGCGTTGTGTTGCAGTGGCTTGCGCCAGACGCACAGGTATTTGATGCCGCAGGACATTTGCTTGCTGTCACCGCTCCATACGATCTGTCTGCTGCCTCTTCCGGCGGTGGTCAACCGTTCTGGCAGATTCGCATCGCCGGTATTGCAGTTGCAGTGTATTGCGATCCACCAGCCGCCGCAGCCGCCTCGTCTTCCGGGGCCATGCCAACAGGCGCAGTTGCGTCTGTTGCATCCGGAGATGGTCTGTACATCCCGGCATTTTTGGCACAGCGGCCTTTTCTGAAAACGCTCTGGTTGCGTGTGGCAGGCAGTGCGGTTTTCTCCACTCCACGCCGTCGATATGGTTTGGCTGCATGCGCGGCCTTTCTGCTTGTCGCTTTCTTTTATGCCGCCGTAAAGTCTGCCATGCCGGTCCGCGATCGTGATGTACAGGCGCAGAACCTTCCGCTGTTCGATACTCTGCGGATGACGCAGACTTTATCCCTTGGTCACCAGCCTCCAGCCATGGCACGAGAAGGCCTGTTTGACCATTTTGACCTGTTGGACGATAAGTCCTTGCAAAAAGAAGCTGCCTCGGAGGGCGTGACCCAAGCGGCCGGACGTGACTTTGCCGATTCGCGTGGACTTAAACTGAGCGCCGACCTGACAACCGGTCTTACATTACGGCGTGGTGATGCCATGACCGATCAGGTATTGGCATTCTTTCAGGAAAGGGCACAGCAATCACCCTGGATTTCAAGGATGGTTTTCAACACGCAAGGCTCCAGGATCATCGCCAGAGGGGTGTTGAGCGAAAGTGAGCGTCTCGATTTTGAGCGTCTTTTGTCTGTTGCTGTCCGGGAGTATGGTCAGCAGGTTTCCTTTCGCGTGGCAATCGATCCGTTGGAGTCACCGGTGCAATTACAGGTCAAGCAGGTTGTGGGTGGTTCGACACCGGTAGCCATTCTTGAGGATGGATCGCGTCTCACCCCCGGCAGCTATTACGAAGGTCGCCTGGTCGAAAGCATTACGGTCGAACGCATTGTTCTGCGGGGCAAAGACCGCCTTGAGATCCCCATCTGAGGCCTACACCATGCAAGCCGGAGTCTTTAAAGCCATTGCGAACAGTCAGTTGGTGCAACGCCGTGGGCAGGTCATGCAAACGCAGGGTAATCTGATTACAGCGACCTTGCCGCGCGCCAGTTTGGGTGAGTTGTGCTTGGTCAATCCGGATTCGCGCGGGCACGGAGGCCAGCACGGACGTCTGGCAGAAGTGGTGGGCTTTTCCCAGACCAGTGTCCAGTTGGCCTGTCTTGAGGCATCGGCAGGTGTTGGTGTCGGGTCTGCGGTAACAGCCCTTGGCTGCCGTCATCAGATCTCAGTCTCACAATTGCGCGGCGGCGACGTACTGGACGGATTTGGTCGCCGGCTTGCCGCTAGCTCATCTGCAACTGGCGACGCTTTCTGTTTGAATGGCGAAGGGTATGACGTCATCCGTGATGCGCCTTCTGCGCTGGACAGGCCTCCCATTCACAAGGTGTTATCTACCGGGGTACGTGTCCTTGACTGCATGACCACACTGGGGGTTGGGCAAAGGGTCGGCTTTTTTGCGGGACCGGGTTGTGGCAAGAGTACCTTGCTTGCCCAGATTGCGAGGGGCTGTGAGGCAGATCACCTCGTCTTGGCCCTGGTAGGTGAGCGTGGTCGCGAACTGCGGGAATGGATTGACCGCGAGTTTGATGATCGAACCCGTTCCCGTTGCGTGTTTGTGTGCGCCACATCTGACAGGACTGCGATTGAGCGGGTGCGCGCATCTTTTACTGCCACCGCCATTGCGGAGGGTTTTCGGGATCAGGGTAAATCTGTTGTGCTCATGATCGATTCCCTGACTCGCCTGGCCCGTGCGCAGCGCGAAATCGGATTGGCGGCTGGAGAGCCGCTTGCAAGGGGGGGGTTCACACCTTCGGTATATGCACTGTTGCCCACTTTGATAGAGCGGGCCGGATGCTACCTGCACGGAGATATCACCGGACTGTACACCGTGCTGCTCGAAGGTGAGCAGATATCAGACGATCCGATTGCCAGTGAGGCGAAATCGCTGCTGGATGGCCATATCGTGTTGCGTGGCGCATTGGCCCAGCGTGGTCAGTATCCGGCCGTCAGCGTTCCTGAAAGTCTGTCGCGGGTGATGTCACACCTGGTGGACAAGTCCCAGATCAAGGTAACACAGGAGATCAGGTCAATGTATGCCAGTGCCGAATCGGTCGACCTTTTGCTCAAGCTCAACGAATACAAGACCGGTTCGGATCCGCAGATCGACAGGGCGTTGACATGCATGCCAAAAATCGAAGCCTTATTCCGTCAGCCAACCGATGAGCTGACAGCCATGGCAGATGCGGTATCGCGTCTGCATAAAGTGGTGCAGCCATGAACTCCAATCGCGACACTCAGCGACTGATCAAGCGTGTTCTGTCTGTGATGTCTAGCCGTACCGGGCGTGAACGCGCCAATGTGACCCGTCTGGAGGATGCCCTGCAAAAGGCTGAACAGCAACATCAGAAAAGTCAGCAGGCGTTGATGGATGAAAATGACCGATACCGCAGCGGACGAGTGGAGCTTAGCGAAAAGTTGCGGATGCAAACCCGAACCGTGTCGGACCTGAATCGTTATCAGCGCGAACTGGCCGGTTTGAATGCCGCCATCGGTCAGGCTGAAGAGAGTGTGCGCAGCGCCGCGACTGCTGAGGTGAGCGCCCATGAGCATCTGCAAGGTGGTCGTCGAGGCCTGCGTCAGGCATTGTTGCGCGAAGAGAAATGGCGTATTGCCTCTCGGTCGATATCGCAGGGGGTTCATCATGAGAACGGATAAGAACAAGGAAATGACCGACAGTGCGATTGCAAAACTCGATGCCGCCAAGCGTGCTGGCAATCGCCGCGTGACTGAGCTTCGGTTGCAAGAGCACCTTGCTCATGCGGGATCAGCCTCAGCGACGGTACGTTCTTCGTCGTCTGCTGTTTCTGCGCCAAAGCCGGCGGAGAGCTCAGACGTCGACATGTTTGAATCTCTGCTCCAGCCTCGGTCCAAACCGCACGCCAAAAGTGCCAGTCGTCGTGTGGGCAAACGCAGCGCGGATGACAGGGATGAAAAAAGTTGCGATAGCAAAGCTGCCATCAGCCCTGAGGCCGCCAGTGAACGACAGTCGCCTGCTGGGGAGCCCATGCCACCTCAGGTTTCGGGCACATTGCCGCAGACAGGTATCTTGCAGACACGGCAACCTGATTTGCAGGAGGTGGTCAGCAATGCCGACGCTTTAAACGGCGGGGGACGCGAGGTGCCTGATGGCAATTCTGGTCTTACAGACTCTGCAGGAAGTGGGGTTTTTTCCAGGCGTGCGACATCCGGTGAAGACTTCAAAACGCTTTTATCTAAAGATATCGAAGAACGGGCACTTCTGCATGCGCCTGAACAGGGCCTTTTGCCAGTCGTCGACTCTTCGTTTCCAGATTCCACGACCGCTGATTCGTGGTCCGATATTGCTGGCTCCGGTATGTCAGACCTTCTGTTCCGTGCGCACGGACAGAAGCCACAACCAGAGAATATGAAAGACGATCATGGCGATGGTGGTCAGTCTGGTTTGACCGGTGGACACGGTATCAATTCAAATTCAGTTGCAGGACAACAGGTCTCTGATATCCCTGACTCTTTCGAATTGATGCTCAACTCTCCCGTGATGGGCGAGGTGCGACTGCTGGCCACGCGGATACCGACCGGATGGCGGGTGCAACTGCGGCTGGCCGAGTTTGCGAAAGCGCAGTGGCTGCGGGAGCGTCATGGTTTTGTTCAAAGGGGGCTGAGTCGCAATCTCGGTGCCGATGTTGAGTTGCAGATCGTAGATTAATGGGCGTCTGCAATATGGAAATTGACATTGAAGCCGCGCCCCGCCTGATGGATCAGCCGGCTCCTCTCAGGCCTGCTGATCTTTCCTGTATACCTGCGTTCTCCGGGTTGCCGGTAGAACGTTTACGCCCGCGTTGGAGATGCTGCAGCGCGCGGGGGGTTGCGATCAGTATCGACTGGCAGGTTGGCTTGTCGCCGGCAGATCTGGGTGAATCACCGCTCGATGCAACTGTGGCTCTGCCATTGATGGCGCAATCTGCGGACGATGGGCTTTACGTTGAAGCCCACGGCGCCGGCTCAAGCTCAGCCGCATGTGTCTATCTGGTGTTGCCAACAATTGGAACACACCCGCAGCAGCGTTTTGATTGGCGGCATGCACTACAGACGATGCAAAGCGATCTGCGCAACGAGCCCACTGCGCAATCTGCTTACACCGCGCTTTTGACTCGATTGCTATCGCCTTTCATTCCTGTACCTGAGCTTGCCTGGCAACAGATGCGCTGGTGCGATGCGGATGAACTTCGAACCCTGCTTGTTGCACAGCGCTGTGCACGCATGTTGCTGCATACCGCAAACAGTATCGGGGCTGACCTGACACTCTATTGTCCGGTCGCGTGTGCGGAAACCCTGATTGAATCGTGGCAATCAGAGCCTGCCTTCAAACGCCGTCTGGCCAATACGCTGGCGTGGTTGCCGGCAGTGGATTTGAGGCTTTTGCTGCCATGCGCCCACATGAGCGCTCAGGACTTTCATCGGATACGTAACGGTTATGTCATACGGCTTGCCATGGTGAGCCGTGAGGGGGAGGGGCTTGCAGTGCCCGGTTTCGCCATGGGTGGCGATGCGGGAGGGCAGTCGGGCTGGTGTCCCATGGCGTGGAACATATCTGTTTGCTGGGAGGAGGCAGACTCCTCGGATCAATTTCTTTTCAGATGGAGTCAACCCGTGCACGACATGGATGATTTGCGACCGTTCGTGGAGAAGGTCGGACAGGCTGGACAGGCTGTCGGCTTTCCGACAGCCCGAACGCCTGTTGACCTGCCTGGACCTGATGACCGTGTTGCCCTTGTACTGGAGTGTGTACTCGGTACCCAATCCTACCGGCTTGAAGACCTCTTGCAGATCAGGCCCGGGGAACTGCTTTCATTTACCGGTTGGCAGTGGCCTGTGGTAACACTGCGTCTGTCCGGTAAAACGCTGGGTGTCGGTGAATTGGTTTTGTGTGGCGATGAGTTGGCTGTGCAAGTGACCCAATGGCATCCCTCGGAGACTGATGATGAACAGTCTGTTTGATCCGGTCTCCCTTGCCGTCACGTTGGCCATGTTGGCCCTGTTTCCTTTACTGGTAGTAACCTGTACTGCTTTTCTGAAAATCTCCTGTGTGTTGTTGATGGTGCGCACTAGCATCGGGGTGCAGCAGGTGCCCGCCAATCTGGTGGTATATGGAATTGCGACAGTCATCACCTTGACCATCATGTCCCCCGTGATTTCGTCTGCAGCCGTACAACTGAGGGCGGGTGGGCAGTGGCCTGCAAACTCCAATCAGTTGGTCGACCGTATGCCACAGGCCATGGAGCCATTGAAAGCATTCATGTTAAGCAATCTCGATCCGGTGCATCACGACAAGATGTTGCAGATCTCGCAGAAATTCCAGACGCGTTATGGCGGTGTGCCTGCTACCGAACGCGACTTGGCTGTCGTGATGCCGGCGTTTGTTGTGTCAGAGTTGTCAGCCGCATTTCGCATGGGACTGACGCTGTTTTTGCCGTTCGTGGTCATTGATCTGGTAGTGTCGTGCGTGTTGATGGCGCTGGGCATGATGATGGTATCGCCGCAGACCATCACCATGCCCTTGAAGGTCATCCTGTTTGTGGCCGTCGACGGTTGGTCGAGATTGCTCGAAGGTTTGATGCTCAGCTATTTGCCCACCTGAGGCCACTGATGAATATGCGAATCAAGCGGCACATCACATGACAACCGCCTATCTCATCCAGAAAGCCCTCCTGCTTTCGTTGATTATCGCTGCCCCATTGGTGGGGGCAACGGTGATCATCGGTTTGATCATCAGTCTGGTTCAGGCCGTCATGCAATTGCAGGAACAGTCCCTGCCCTTTGGTCTGAAGTTGATTGCCACCGTGGGGTTGCTGGTTTCATTGGGTCCCTGGATGTCAGGCGAACTGATGGTGTTTCTTTCGCAAATACTGGACCAACTTGCATGGAATGGAGGAGGGCGGTGAAGAACCAGGGTTTGGCCCTGTACGCAGACCTCATCAATGACGGGGTCTGGAGCATGCTGCTATTCATGCCCAGAACCCTGATCATCATGCAGTTCTGGCCGCTGTTTGCCGATACACTGACCACCCAGTTCCTGCGTTCCTCAGTCGCGATCGGGCTTGTCATCTTGCCGGCGAGTTACCTGCTCTACAAGCCGGATCTTGTTTCATTGTCGGCTGTGGGCATATTGCCCTATCTGGCCGGCGAGGTCGTGATTGGCCTTACGCTCGGGCTCATGCTGAGTTTGCCGTATCGGGCGGTGCAAGCCTGGGGCGCATTGATTGATGTCGTGCGGGGCGCCACATTTGCCTCCATCATCAATCCTGGCACCCAGACCGATGAACTCATTCTCGAGCGTGCGGCGGGTTTCTGTTTTTCCTTGTGGTTCATCTCCACGCCGGCACTGACCGCGGCCCTGCAGTTGCTGTTTGACAGTTATCTCAAATGGCCGCCATCGATTGATGCAACACGGGCCAGTTGGGAGACCATGGCGCAACTGTCTTCCCTGATGGGCGAGCATCTGCAATGGGGTATCCGGCTGCTTATGCCGGTATTTTGCGCGATTGTACTGGTTGAGATGTCGCTCTACATCATTTCGGCCTTCATTCCCAATATTCAGGTCTATTCAATCGATAGCGCCCTGAAAACCGTCATTTGCATGGGGGTTCTGTATATGACCTCGCTGCTGATGCCTCAGGTGTGGATCGACTTTTTTGAAGATATCCAGCAGATTCCACATGACCGCCTGCGCTGGGATCCGCCATGAGCGGAGAAAAGACTCATGCCCCCACACCCAAAAAGCTCAAGGACGCGCGTGACAAAGGACAGGTTGCACAGAGCAAGGAAATTCCGGTTCTTGCCAAGCTGTTGGCATTTTTCCCTGCTTTTTTGCTTGCATTTCCATTGATCTGGTCGCACGTGCAGGACTTGATGGACACATTGCTGTTGCTGTCGGTAAGACAGCAGGGGCGTCTGTGGTTTGCCCTGTCGCATGATGCGTTGCGCCTGTGTCTGATACTTGTGGTGTCTTTCTGTGGCCTGATCAGTCTGGCCAGCCTTGCAGCCTGTTTCGCACAGGTCGGTATCCTGTTTGCGCCGGAGGCTGCAAAACCGTCGTTTGCAAAGCTCAATGCCATTCAGAACGTGGCACAGATGTTTTCCCTGCAAAGTTTACTGACGTTTTTTCTGTCGGTACTGAAAGTTGCCCTGTATGGCTGGATGACGGTTCATTTTCTGAGTGGCATACAGGACGACATTTTGAAGGTGGGTCTGCTGGAGTTGGAGGAGGGCAGACGTCTGCTGTTTCATCATCTATCTGTTTTTCTGATGTGGTCATTTGGCCTCTTGCTGACTTTTGCTGCGGGCGACTGGGCACTGAGCCGATTTTTTCACCGCCGCAAACTGCGTATGAGTCATCAGGACATGGTGGATGAGTACAAAAACATGGAAGGCGACCCGCACGTAAAAGGGCAGCGAAAGCAGTTGCACCGCAGTCTGCTGGAAGGCAGCCTGAACAAGGTCAGGCAGGCCAAGGTTGTCGTCAACAATCCGACCCATATCTCCGTGGCGCTTGACTATGAGCCCGGTGTGCACGACTTGCCGCTGATCCTCGTGATGGACAGCGATGAAGGGGCCATGCTGATACGTCAGGAGGCGCTCTTGCATGGCATTCCCATGATCACCAACCGCGAACTGGCGCGAGGCCTTTTTGCGGATGGACAGGAGGGGCAATACATTCCTTCACGGCATGTGGCAATGGCTGCAGAGGTCTTCAGGCAATTGATGGAGGCCTTTGAGGCGATCGGAGATTCTGAAGAGAACACCGATGCGGAGGCACCGGCTTCGTCTGCCCCATCCGAGCCTCCCCACAAGGGCGAACCCGAAGATTGAACTTTCCCCCCCGGTTCTGCCACTCAATGACATAACAGTCTTGAAAATGTAAATCAGGGGGCGTCATGGAAGTGTCATCAATAGGGGCAGGAGGGCTTTCCCGTATGTCCGGTGCTGCCGGGTTTGCCGGCGGTCACGGGCTGTCCAATGCAAACGAGGTGCGTGCTTACATGGCACCGTCGGGTAGCGCCGGTTCCGGTGGGTCGCATATCGCTGGCGTCTCGGCCGCCTCGCCGTCTGATGTCAGTCACTTCCAGCGTCTTTTGGGTCGCCAGCCTGTTCAGGGCACTGCGCCTGTTTCCTCCATCGCCAACTCCGCCCCTGCTGACATGCTGGCCCAAGGCATCCGCGAAGCAGCCAATTCCTACAACAATCGCTTTGAGGCGCTCAAGCAGGGTTTACAGCGCGTAGAGAAACAGCAAAGCATTGCCAGTCTGCTTGAGTACCAGTTGGAGTCTGCCAAGATGGGTGTCGAAATGGAGATGACCGGCAAGATTGTCAGCAAGGTTGTGCAGGACGTTGAACAATTGACCAAGCAACAGGGTTGAGGTGGCCACATGGATCGCCTGTTCCCTTTCTTGCGCCATGCATGCCTTGTAGTGCTTATTCTGCTGTCCGCCTGCTCGCCCCGGCTTGACCTGTATTCGGGGTTGACCGAGAGCGATGCCAACGAAATTCTGTCTGCGCTGATTTCAGCCGGTATACCCGCTGACAAGATTGCGCAAAAAGAAGGATTCTCCATTCAGGTTCCGTCGCCCCGCTCAGCCGACGCTTTCAGCACCCTGACCGCTCAGGGTCTGCCGCGTACCAAGCAAAACGGCATGGGGCAGGTATTTAAAAAAGAAGGTCTCATTTCCAGTCCGATGGAAGAGCGGGTGCGCTACCTGTATGCGTTGTCGCAAGAGCTTGAGCGCACCCTGAGCAGCATGGATGGTGTGGTGGTGGCGCGGGTACACATTGTGCTGCCAGAACGGCTGACGCCCGGTGAGCCCATCGTCCCTTCATCGGCTGCCGTGTTTATCAAGCATCAGGCGGACGTCAATTTTTCCTTGCACACAGGCAAGGTTCGCAGTCTTGTTTTCAACAGCATTCCAGGTCTTTCCGGTGATGCATTTGAAAAGGTGACCATCGTGGCCATGCCCGCAGCCCTGACGCAGGCACCGGCCGCCTCTGTCAGTGTTCTCGGCCCCCTGCAATACGAGACGCAGCACCAAACTTTGTTGCTGTCATATGTTGTCGGCATCGTTCTACTGTGGGCTGCCACTATCGGCGCGGTCTTCTATCTGGTTCGCAGACGCTATCGTGTTGTCAGCACGCAAGTTGACGGACCTGGCCCTGATGCCAAATCGGTGGCCGCCAAGTCAGAGACAGCCACTTCAGGGACAACCAACTCGGCTGCGGTTGACTCGCCAGCCGTCAGTGCTGCAACAGTCAGATCGGCGGCGGCAGCATGAATACCTTATTGAACCCGTCTGCAGACGATTGCGATTCATCTTCAGCAATCACTTTCTGGCATTTGCGCGATGATCTGCATGCACTCGCGTGGTTGCGTCTTGGCACGGCATGGGCCAATGCCGGGCGTCCCGGTTTGCCGCCGTTGAATCCGTTCCGTATCTGGGGGTTGCGGGTCAGTGAAGTGGCCGATCTGTTGTTGCCCTTGCGACTTTTGCCGCATGTCCTGTCGCTGCGACAGCCCGACTCACCCGGTATCCGGGAACAGATGGCGCTTCATCCACAATCACACCTCAGATGGGCTCTCCTCTGTTTGCGACATCACGGCCAGCTTCATGCGCGGGGCTGGTCTATTTTTGCCGATGACGACGCATGCGTGCGCGCGTTGTCCGATTTTCTCTGTCGTCAGTGGATGCAGACTGCCGGTTGCAGTCTTGCATCCTTTCACACTTCGGAGGTTGACGGCCGTTTCAATCCGCCGGGCTTGTTCGATACCCACACCAGTGAGCAGGCCGGGCTTTTACAAGTCGAGTCACCCGTCGAATCGCAGGTCGGGTCATCCGTCGAAACCTCACCTTATCAGGGCTTACTGGATGTCTCACTCTGGGATAGTCTCATTCGCATGCACATAGCCAATTCGGGCGGCATACGTGGATGCATTACTTCGCCAACCGTGCATCATGACAGCATGTCAGCGCCGCAAGGACAGGATGTTGGCGCTGGCGTGCGTGGAACGGTGGGCAGGGAAGAATGGGCGCTATGAGAATCCGGCGTTTGCAGACGATTGAAGATGTCAGATGGGTCGCGCCGGTGTTGTCGCCTGCTGACCTCCGGGTCGCATCATCCGCAGCCGATTACCTCGAGATTGCGCGACAGCAGGCCGAGCAAATCATTCTGGATGCCCACGAATCTGCCGAAGCCCTTCGGAGCGAGCTGCGCGATGCATTTATCGCAGAGAAGTCGGATGAGTTCAGAGGCTTTATTGCTTCCTGCCGACAGACGCTCAGTACCATGGAAAGTCATCTGCAATCGTATGCCCGGGATGTTGCGCATGCCAGCATACAGCGCCTCGATGTATTGCTGGGCTCTGACGAAAAACTTGAGGCCGCACTTCGGCAGGTTGTTACCGGTCTGATGCCGGGTCTGGATGTCTGTCTTGTTGTGCCTCCCGGGTGCAGGGACCATGCCATGCAATGCGTACAGCAGCAAGTAGACCCCGGCTTGTTGGCAGGGCTTCGACTGACGGTACAGGAGTCTGACAAGGTACGGTCAGATGAAGTGTCCTTGAAAACATCTGACGGTGCGCAAATCTCGTGTTCGTTCGAGGATATGTTGAGCAAACTTTTAGTGTGTGTGGAGTAATACCATGTTCAGTTCCAATATGGATTTCGAGCGCGTCACAGGTGCAATGGGCAAGACATCGGCCCGTCGTGAGGCCAACATCATGGCTCGATTGAGTGATCCCAATTTTGGCACCAGTATTTCCGAAATCATGCAGATGCAGGTTGAGTTGGCGCTGTGGTCCGCATCGGTGGGGGCATGTCAGAACTGTGTAAAAGAGATCAGCGACGCCATGAAGGGCGTCATCCAGAAGTCTTGATGCCGCAATCGCCATGAATTCTTTCATTCGCACGCCGGTGCCACCGTTTTCGGGACTCGCGCAAAAACGTCAGCAGCAAGCCTTTCGCGAGCGGGTAAATCGTTGGGTACTGCATACCCTGTCATCGATTGAGGGTATGTCCGACGCCAGTGCCAAAGATGTGTATGAAAGCCCCGATGGTGATGGATATCGCTTTGTTGTGGACGAATTATCTGGTGAGCGGTTCTTCATCCATGTCCGTTCAAACGGTTCAATACAGTGTGAATTGGGCTTACCCTGGGAGTCTGTATCCACTGAAGATGCAGGGCGTCAGATTGTCAGGCAGGTGGCAGAGATCATTTCTACGCTCTATCACGATGACGTGCTGAAGTTCAGTCATGCTCTGTACGCCGAGGCGGACGGGTTTCTGCTTCGATCCATCGCCAGCATTGATTCAACACCCGATCTCATGTCGCTGGTGGCAGAGGGTCTGGTTTTGACTGACCTGCTCATGGATCTTCTCGCAGAAGCACAAAAAGGGCTTCTGTCCGATATGCCGACAGCCGAATCAAGATCATTCTCCGATTTGTCAGCTCTGTCCGCACCCGCCGACTCTGCGTCTGCTATTGCTGTGTCAATCGTTCCGGGAAATGCATCGGTGTCGGGGGCTTGATGAATCGTAAGCATGCATGGGTTTCCGGTGTGGTGCTCTGTATATTCTGTTCGCTTTGCAGCGCTCAGAAATCGGGCACACTCCCGCAAAACATGCCACCCCCATTGCCGCCTGCACCGTCATCGGGGTTTGGGTCTGCGGGCTCAAACAGCGCGACGGATGCGGGGGGTTCAAATGCGCCCATCGTGTACATGGCACAACAGGAGTTTGCAGAAAACATCATCCGTAACCTGGCCTATGCCCAGGGGCTTGCATTGGGGCCGAATCTGTCTGCACGTGCGCGCCAGGCGCAGGTCAGCGGTAAACTGGTCGCAGCCAAACTGACTGATCTGCTGGAGCAGTTAGGCAGGCGTCACGGCTTTGATCATTTCATTCACGGCGCTACGATATACCTGTACGACCCTACGGACTGGCGTACGGAAACCATACCCGTCAGTTTCAGGCCTGACGACAATTTTCGGGAAAACCTCAGCCATTACGGTTTGTTGTTTCCCAATTTTCGCCTGCTGACCAAGCCGGACGAGCAGGCTGTGGTTGTTACCGCTCCGCGGCAATACATCGCTTTGCTTGAGCGGTCATTGCGCAGCCACAAAGAGATACCGCAGGCCGAGATGCTGGTTTTCCGATTGCGCCACGCAGCCGCTGATGACAGGGTGGTGGTGCTGCGCGAACGTCAATATGTCACGCCGGGTGTGGTCAGTATATTGCGCGGTCTGATGGGAGATGCCAATGGCGGTGATGCCCCTGCCGCCGGAGGGGCGCGTAATGGAGTGCCGGGCAACCTGGCCGGAGGCGCTGCCATCTCGCCCATGTCTGCCATGGGTGGCTTGGCAGGTGGTACCGCTTCGATAGTTCCAGATCCTTATGCTTCGCAAGGCGTGGGCGCCGCAGGTGGAGTTACAGCAGGCGCTGGCGGCCTGCCGGCTGGTCGTGCCGTACAGTTGGCTTCTGGCGCACAGGGACAGGCAGCAGGCAGCTTCATACAGGCGGACGTTCGAACCAACTCGGTGATCATCCGCGACAGACGCAACAAGGAGTCGGAATGGCGGCGCCTGATTGAGCAACTGGATGTTCCACAGGAAATGGTGGAAATTGAAGCGGTGTTGATCGATATTGACCAGCGCCGTCTTGACCAGTTGGGCGTGCAGTGGTCAGCACGCAACAACACGCTGTCCATGCAGTTTCCGTCAAGCGGGGTTGATGGCAATCCCATGGTGCAGGGGTCGACTGCACTGATCACCGATCGCGGCCGATTTGCCGCACGACTGCAGGCGCTCATTGCCGACAATGACGCTCGCGTACTGGCTCGCCCCACCATCCTGACACACAACAACCTGAGCGGCGTCATAGACCTGACGCAGACCTATTTCACGCGCGTTACGGGTGAACGTGTGGCCAACCTGGTGCCGGTGGTGGCCGGCAGCCTGCTGCGGGTCACACCTCGCATCATTTTACCCGAGCGCGACATCGGACCCGCGCAGGTTCAGTTGAGTATCGAGATTGAAGATGGCACATTGAAAGACCGGGCGGGGCTTGAACTGCCGACGGTGCAGAAAAACAGCCTGACCACGCAGGCCAGCATCTTGGCCGATCAGGCCATCCTCATCGGTGGATATACCCGGGAAACCGAGGAAACCCTTCAATACAAGGTACCCGTGTTGGGCGATCTGCCTGTGGTCGGCGCCCTGATGCGAAGCAGAACGAAAACCGCACAAACCATGACGAGACTGTTTCTGATCACCCCGCGTCTTGTATCTGTCATGCAGTCCGGTGTGCTCAAGCCGGCTGTCGATAGGCGGCTTGAACTGAAGCGGACCGATGCGATGCAGAATCTGCTGCCCCCATTGCAACCGGGTCCGGCTGCGCCGAAACCCAGGGCTGCAAATGCCCAATCGCGTGGAGGCATGACCGACACCTTGAGCTTACCGGAGTCGCCAGAAGCGTTTCCGGTCATGCCGCGCTGAGGTCGGCAGGCCTTTAGCCGACATGCGTGGCGCTGGCGCAAACACGCACTGGAAAATACTTGAACTTTTCTCATCGTTTATTCCACTCAGCTATAAATAGACGTCAGAAATTCGACTGTCTCAACACGCAGATGCGGCCGGAGCAATGCTGCGTTTGAACAATCCACGCAGAGTGAATGGAGTTCACATGACCAGTATCAATAGTCCATCGTTGCAAAAAGGTTTCACCTTTCGTGCCTGCAGCACTGAAGAAAGAAGTCGTCAGATCAGAGCCATCTTTGGTGCAGGCGAGAGCAATTTTTTTAAGGAAGAAAACTTCAAAATCGGCTTTCAGGACCTGGATGCTGACCGTTTTCAAGATTACAACGAGAAGACCCAATTTTTTAAAGAAATCGAGATCGGTGGTCAGCGATACGCAATCGTTCTTGAACCAACGGCCAATGCAAAGCAATTCAACATTACCCTGCACCTAAAGGGGGCTGACGGCACCTTCAGCAGAGATCCATTGTTGACCCAATATGGCGTTTCGGTGAAATCCGCCGAACAATTGCGCGATGCAATCGAGTCCAGCAAGACCGCGCTGATGAATCTCCATTTCAGTGGTGGAACCGGACAGAAAACTGGCGATCGATATGGATCATGGACGCCGGAAAACAGTGCGATCGGCAGTAATGTGCGTCAGCATAAAAGAGTGTTCGCGGATTGGGGAAAGGGTGGCAACAGCAAAGATGATGGACCTGGCAGTTGGGGCGGGTTTGGCGGAAAGAATAGACAGGTCGCCGAATGGCGCGCCAAAAATTTCAGAAATATAGGCGGTGGTGCATGGGTCAATGACGTTCAAGGCGGCACGGGTTGGGTAAAGGTCCTGACCCCCCATGAAGATTATGTGCGTGGATTATTCGGAGAGCAGGAGAGTTGGAACACCGACTTGGGAACTTACATCGGAAGTCGGCACTCAGATGAAAATTGTTATTTTCTGAACATTGCAGAGCGCAACGGACTGACCATTCATAGCGATATGAAAATCGGCGACCAGGAGGTCATGGGCGGCACATTCAATACCGAGGAAGGTGTGAGTGTGACCATGTACTGGGACTCAAAGTCTCAGCGCCATAAAATTGCAAAGGCCACCTACGAAAAAGACGGTCAGACGTACGATGTGACGGGCAGCGTATTGGAGGCCAATCAATCAAATTCGTTTGGAAAGACTTGGGAATCAATTAAAGGGGCTATCGAGATACCGAAGAAACTGTCCGCTGTTCCTGTAGGCTCTGCAAAAGAAACTGAGTACGATGAGGACTTTAACGCGATCGACTCGGTGGGTAGCGCGCTGGTCACCACGGAAGAAGAAAACAATCGCTATCGCGCGTTCCTCAGTGAATGGGGACTCCTGCTTAATGCAATGGGCGAGGTACAGTTACCGCAGGACAAGGCGCAGCGTAAGCGCTTTCTTCAGGATTTGTTGGGGCTCAATCCGCGACACCTGTTGGAGTTTTTCTGCGGCGATATTCCCGGTGCGCCCGAGAATCTGGGGGGCCTTGATAAGTTTACTGCTTTGTTGGCCAGCATTGACCTTTCACCCACGGAACTTAAAAAGGTTTCCCAGCATCTGGGTAAGTTGGCCCACTTGGCCGGCGATGGATTGGCGACAAGCGCTGGCAAGAATTTGCGCGATTCGAGCATTGCTGAAAAGAATGATTATTTCATGGGATTGATCGAGAAGGTTGGTGATATTCTTAATTCAACCGTGGAGGCTCATGGCAAGGAGATGGATCGCCGTCAGCGGGCACTTGTACTGGCAAACTTCACATTCGGTCTGCAAAATTTTTCAGCCAAAGGAAAGGGTTGGTCTGAGCTTGAACCGCAGCAGGCGGTTGCTGCATTTGTCCGCGATCTGGGTTCCAAGGCCAATATGACCAACAAAGACTATGACCCATCGCATGCATTGAAAATGATTGAGTTTGCAGACAAGTTGACCCAAGCAATGGACCAGCTTGTACAAATCAATCATGAGTTTCTGAGCGATTGGTATTCAAGATCTGACAATTCAATCTCAGCGGCAAGCGCGATCAATAGCCGAAATTTGGGCAAATACTCGCAGTTGCAAAAAATACATGGTGTGACGCTGTCAGTCTTTCAATTGCTTTCCGGTTCGAAGGAGGCGAAGGACACATGCACAACAGCATTGCAACAGAAGTCTTCCGAATACACAGCGTTACAGTCAGAATTTTTGCGTGCCATCCGCGAGTTTGTTGATCGTACTGGAAAACTTGCAGAGGCTGTTGCCTCCATAACGCGCTGAAATATCTAGCCCAGGAGGATTGAATCATGCCAACGTCGGTATCGCTTTTTGGTATTTCAACAACCGACAGCAAGTTTTCGGGTGACGGTATCAGCCGGACGGAGCTTGCTGATTCATTGGCTGAGCTCAAAATTGAGTTATCCCAATCGCAGGTTGATCGCCTGTACCGAATGCTGGATCTTGATGCCAACGGCAGTATCACCAGCCTTGAAGCAGAACGAGCCATTCCGTTTTACATCGGCCTGATGCTGAAGCAGCAAGATCGCTCAGGGTCCGCGATGCAGATGAATGCAGCGGACATTGATGGGGCGTGGAGTGCAGGCTCAAAATTTCTTGATTTCCGGTTTATGGGATTCTCGCCGTTGGAGATGTTGATGTCCTCCTCAAAAAATGTGGGTCACGCAGAGGGAAGCTCGAGTGATTTTTTCAGTTTGACGCTTGATGAATTTCGGGAATTCCTGGTCAGCAAGGGTCTGGACGAGCGTTTGAAGTCTACAAAATTTGGCGGAGTGACTTTGAGTGTGAATGATTCCTCGAAACTGCTTTTTGAGCGTTTGAGTAGCGGAGAGAATATTACGTTTGATTCATTGTTACTCGTGTTTGAAAAAATGGAGACCGCCAGTCAAGGACAGAAGGCCCTTGATGGCGTCATGACGCCTGGGTTTGATGTAACAGATTCCAGCGAAAATGCGCTGGGTTTCGATTCTTTGTGTGCATGGGTCGGACAGGGTATCTGGCGTGATTACATCAAGGGTGAGTTACGTAAAGGAATGGACAGATACAACGAATATATTCGCGATTTGAAAGAAATATTGGAGAAAAATTGATGGTTTTTGTTTGTTCCGATTCAACGCTGCCCTATCAGATTTCGCGGCTGTCTTTTGCCCTGATGCACGCTTTTCAAGACTGCCAAGTAGCAATCAATTTCAGCTTTTCAGGATGTTCTTATGTCGACGATCAGCACCCTAAGTATGAGTACGGAATCAGTACAACGGGCGTTCGCCGTAAACAGGATTTTCAGTCTGAACGGAGACGATCCTGTCGGCACCTTGAGCGCGGATGAGCTGTATCAGATTTTGAAGGACATATTGCATCATTGCGGTGATGAAGGTCAGGTGACCGCTGACTTCAGATTGATTGCGCAGGACTTGATCACCAAGTATGGTCAGGGCGGCAAGATGACCCGCGAGCAGTTCAAGTCCATGCTGGTTAACCAGTTCGGTGCTACGTCTTCGGGATCGGATGTCTCGGTGGCAGACACTCGTTTTGCTGCCAGTCTGTTGGCATTGATGAGAGAGGGTGCCCTCAGCGTTTCCCTGAATCAAATCACCCTGCGACAATTGGTTGCCAGGGCTTATTGGGGTTCCGGTGATTACCACTGGACAGGCGAAGAAGTTACGGATGGTGGACTAATTTCGCAGCAATTCAAAGATTTCTATGAGTCCCTCTTTTCAGATTTCTCTGCGACACTTGATCCAGCGCAGATTCAGTCGCTTTTGAACAAGATCAATGGGTACAAGAACGTTACGATTGGTTCTCATTCATTTGCGCAATTGTTCTCGGGAAACCCCGATCAGATAGTCTCTAAAGATGAGTTCTTCAACAAGTTGAATGGCGCGCTTGGTATCAACCGAGAGCAGGCAGAGGCAATTTGGGAAAAATTTCTTGCGGGAGATAGCAACGACCCGAAAGTCCGTATCGGCATGATCAACCTGGTGCTTGGCTTCATTGCCCAGGCCGACGGTGGTGCAGATAGTCGCCTGACCGCATCTGACATCAGCATCGCGTTGCTGAACAAAGAGCTGACAAACCCCAGCACAACGGGCACTTGGGACGTCAATGCATTCTACAAGACCTTCATGCAGGGGCTGGTCAGTGAAGAAGATGCCAGCAAGCAATTCAACGACGCTGATTCCGAT
>SXGQ01557431.1_pt1 | contig 25126 bp, 32 predicted proteins | sample 3178371 | NCBI WGS metagenome assembly SXGQ01 (sample SAMN11356859, study PRJNA531348) | freshwater metagenome | isolation source: freshwater sample F1-20 | place: China: Fuxian Lake, Yuxi | collected 2017-12-25 | reverse complement strand
GTGCCGCAGACGGTGGTTGGTTCATGTACGCGCCGAATTCAGGACCAGTGTTCTCACCGAGCAATGGTGTCGACTTCTGGACCCTCGGCCTTCAGATCGCAGGTCTCGGTTCGCTCATCGGTTCGATCAACCTGATCGTGACCGTGCTGAACATGCGCGCTCCTGGTATGACCATGATGAAGCTTCCGGTGTTCACCTGGATGATCCTCGTCGTGCAGTTCCTGCTGGTGTTCTCGCTTCCGGTCATCACCGTGGCGTTGGTGCTGCTCATGTTCCAACGGTCCTTTGGCGCCACCTTCTTCGACGTTTCACAAGGCGCGGACCCATTGCTCTGGCAGCACTTGTTCTGGATTTTCGGACACCCCGAGGTGTACGTGCTCATTCTTCCGGCCTTCGGAATCATCTCCGAAGTGCTGCCGACGTTCTCACGTAAGCCGCTGTTCGGGTATCCGTTCGTCGTGTTCTCTGGTGCGGCAATCGGGTTTGTCGGTTTCGGTGTGTGGGCTCACCACATGTTCGCAGCAGGTCTCGGACCGGTGTCGGTGGCAGTCTTCTCCATCGCGACGATGGCGATCGCCATCCCAACGGGAGTGAAGATCTTCAACTGGACCCTCACTATGTGGGGTGGCAAGATTTGGTTCACCACGGCAATGAAGTTCGCCATTGGTCTCGTCGTGTTGTTCACGATCGGTGGTCTCTCTGGTGTCACCCATTCGGTTGCACCGTCTGACACGCAACAGACCGACACGTATTACATCGTGGCCCACTTCCACTATGTGTTGTTTGGTGGAATGGTGTTCGGTCTCTTCTCTGGCTTCTACTACTGGTGGCCGAAGATGTTCGGCAAGATGCTGAACGAGAAGTTGGGCAGCTGGAACTTCTGGCTCATGTTCATCGGAATGAACATGACCTTCGGTCCGATGCACATTCTCGGTCTGCAAGGTCAGCCACGCCGTATGTACGTGTGGACTGAAGCCCGCGCAGGTGAAGGCTTCTTCAACATCGGCTTCTGGAACATGATCGCCTCGGTCGGCTCGTTCGTGCTCGCACTCGGAGTGTTGTTCTTCCTCATCAACATGGTGCAAACAGCACGTAAGGGCAAGCAGGCACCGCTTGATCCGTGGGATGCACGCACGCTCGAGTGGATAACCACGAGCCCACCGAAGGAACACAACTTCGACCGCATCCCGACCGTGCATCACCTCGACGAGTTCTTCCATCGCAAGTATGTGGAGGATGAGGCGACGCACATGATGAAGGCGATCGCGACCGGCGAAGAAATCGTTCGCAACGAAGAGGCCAACGCCGAGAGCCACATTCACTTGCCGTCTGCTTCGTACTGGCCGCTCTTGTTGGCAATCGGCGTCGGAGTTCTCGGTCTCGGCGTGCTCTACGGCGTTCCGGTGATGGTCGTCGGCGCAGCCGTCGTGCTCTTGTCCTCGTTCGGATGGGTCATGGAGCCATCTGTCGCGGAGGACTCGGATTATGACCCGCCTGCAGGTGGAGCGTCGAAGGAGTTGGCGAGCCATGGCTGACACAGCAGTGCACGCAGCACACGACGCCGGCCATGGCGCCCATGTCACCTCGACGGGTTTGTCGAACAACAAACTTGCGATGTGGTTGTTCCTCGGTTCAGAGTGCCTGCTCTTCGGTGGGCTCATCTCCACCTACATGCTGTATCGCGGTCGCGTGGCAAATGGCCCTCATCCGAACCAGATCTACGACATTCCGTTCACCTCTGTCAGCAGCTTCGTATTGCTCATGTCGTCGCTCACAATGGTGTTGGCGGTCAGTTCCGCCCAGCGTCGAAATGATCAGCAGACAAACTTGTGGCTTCTCGTGACCGCTCTTCTCGGATCAACCTTCGTTGGTGGCCAGGTGTATGAGTTCACCGCGTTTTACCGCGAAGGACTGGGCTTCACCACGAGCCTCTTCAGCTCGAGCTTCTACACCCTCACTGGTTTCCACGGCGTGCACGTGACGGTCGGAGTCATCATGTTGCTCGTCACCCGAAGCATCATCCAGAAGAATCGTGTGACCCGCGACAAAGCAGAGTCAGTTGAGATCGTGGGTCTCTACTGGCACTTCGTGGATGTCGTCTGGATCATCATCTTCACTCTCGTCTACCTCATCCCCGCCTGACCTCGGAAGGACACTCAGCAACCATGTCAACGGCTACCGAACACGCAGAACACACCGAGCACGAACAGCACGGTCTCACTGATGGTGGCTACATCAAAGTCGCGATCATCCTCGCTGTCATCACTGCGCTCGAAGTGTCCACGTATTACGTGGATTTTGGTCCGTTCTTCATGCCGTCATTGATGATCATGATGGTGGCGAAGTTCATCATTGTCGTGTCGTATTTCATGCATTTGAAGTTCGACAACAAGCTCTTCAGCTTCATGTTCTACGCCGGCCTCGTGTTGGCACTCGGTTGTTACTTCGCGGCGCTTGCGACGTTTCAATTCTTTTCGTAGTTCCCTTCGAACGGAGATAGGCCATGTTTCGCGCAGCCGCCGAACAGGTGAGTCAAGACCCGTGGCGCTTCCAGCTCCACATCGAGGTGTGGGTGCTCATTGCATTCCTCTTTGGGGCGTACACATACGCAGTGAAGGTCATCGGCCCTCGCTTTGCACCTGAAGGAAACATCGTCACGCGTCGCCAGGTGTCCTACTTCGTGCTCGCCATGTTGCTGCTGTGGGGCACGACCGATTGGCCGGTGCACGACATCTCGGAGGAGTACCTGTATTCGGTGCACATGGTGCAACACATGTCGCTCTCGTATTTCGTGCCGCCGCTCGCCTTGCTTGCCATCCCAGAGTGGCTGTTCAGATTGCTGGTCGGGAATGCCCGCACCTACACAGTCGTGCGATTCTTCGCCCGTCCCGCCATCGCAGGAGTACTTTTCAATTTGGTGGTCATGATCACGCATATTCCGGGCATTGTGAATGCGAGTGCCAGCAACGGACCTTTGCACTACGGAGTGCATGTGCTGGTGGTGACCTCAGCGCTCTTGATGTGGTTGCCCGTGTGTGGCCCTGCGCAGGAACTTCGTATGTCGGTCGGCGGAATGATGATCTACATGTTCGCGATGTCACTTGTGCCCACCGTCCCAGCCGGGTGGCTCACGTTTGCGGAAGGGTCGGTGTACGACCATTACGACATTCCGGTGCGCGTGTGGGGCGTCTCGGTGTTGTCTGACCAGCAAGCGGCGGGCGGCATCATGAAACTGGGCGGATCAGTCTTCATGTGGTTCGTCATCATCTATCTGTTCTTTAAGAAGTTCATGGGTGGCTTCAATGATCGTCAGTCGTACAAGCCGAACTCAGCACCATCAGACGCAGAGATCGTCGGTACTGACGATGTCTTGTTGTACAAAGACGTCGAAGAAGCCTTCAGTCGCGTGAAGGCCGCACCAGAACCACGATGATTCATTGCGGGCGCATTCCGCCCGACGCCGACGTCCGCAATGTCGTGGCGACGTGGAGCTACGCAGAATGGCATAACTCATTTCCCGCCGACACCCCTGACACCTACCTGCAGATTGTTGCTGAGTCTGATGAATCAGACGACGAGCTTCCGTTCGTGTACGTGGCGTGGCTGAACGACGAAGTGGTCGGCACAGCGTCATTGGTGTCAGACGACGAACTACCAGATGCAACAGAGCCAGGGCCATGGTTGGCGGCGCTGTTCGTGCGCCCCGACGCCCGGCGACGTGGGGTCGCCAATGCATTGCTCGAACATGTCGAAGGTGAAGCCGCGCGGCTTGGGGTGGCGTTGTTGTTCTTGTACACCCATGATCAAAGTGAGTGGTACGCCCGTCATGGCTGGGTACACGTTCGTGTCGGTGCGCTGGGTCATCACCGCGTCGACGTGATGCGCAAAGACCTCTGACTCAGCGGCGCGAGTCGCTCGGCGACCAACTGAAGTTGCGACCTGTGAGAGTCAATGCCGCGGCAGACCAGGCGATGAGAACCATGGTGGGGCCGGCAAGTGCGTCAGAAGAATGGCCCGTCGCAGTGCGGAAGATCGTCGCGAGCGCGCCAGAGGGCAAGGCAGTTGCGAGTGAGTTGAGCGCGGCAGGCATTGAGTCGGCATCGATGATCATTCCGCTCAGCAACAACATCAATAGGTACAAGCCGTTTTGGGCTGCGAGGTTGATCTCGCCTCGAAGTGTTCCGGCAAGCAGCAAGCCGATGCCCACGAAGCTGGCTGTGCCGAAGAGAAAACCGATGAGAAGGGCTGCGATGTTCATGTCGCTCGCAGACCAACCGAGCAATGCGGCGATGATGGCGAGAACGACGAATTGAAAGACCTGCACGCTCACGACACTGGCGACCTTCGCGGCGATCAATCGAGGACGACCAAGCGGGGTGGCGCCGAGTCGTTTCAACACCCCGTATGAGCGTTCGAAACCAGTGGCGATGCCAAGGCTGACCATTGCTGTCGACATGAGCGCGATGGCGAGCACCCCTGGTAGGAGAAAGTCAATCGCATCGCCCTCTCCGGTCGGCAACACGTCGACGACGGAGAAGAACACGAGAAGCAACACGGGTATGCCGATTGTGAGAAGTAGCTGCTCACCGTTGCGAGCGAGAAGACGCAACTCGGCCAATGTCTGGGCGCGCCATTGCTTCATCGTCCGTCTCCGATCGAATCGACGATGCGTTGGAAGATTGCTTCGAGCGTCTCAGAGGTGCGCAGGTCATTCAGTGGAAGTGAATGATCGGCCAACCACTGACTGAGTCGCGCAACAAGTGACGGAGTCGGGTCAGCGGACACCACGAAGTGACCGTCGGCGCCACGAGTCACCTCAGCACCGAGATGTCGGGCAAGTTCCCTGTCGTCCAAAGCGGGTGAGCTAGAGAAACGCAGGCCATCGTTGCCGGCACGAAGTTCAGCGAGTGTCCCGTTTGCAACGACACGGCCGTGGTGGAAAATGACGATGCGATCGGCGATGCGTTCTGCTTCGTCAAGTTCATGCGTGGCGAGCACTACCGCACAGCCAGTAGCGGCAAGATCAGCCACGATGCGACGGATGTCTTGGCGGCCCGACACGTCGACACCTGCTGTCGGCTCATCCAAGAACGCGACTTCGGGGACCGCAGCGAGAGCGAGTGCCAACGACAGTCGTTGTTGTTCTCCACCTGATAGACGTTTCCAACTATGGCCACGGCGATGGCCAAGACCGACCTGGTCGACAAGAGCAGCTGCTGAGGCACCTTTGTCATACAAGTCGACATAGAGACGGACTATCTCGTGCACACGGGAGCTGGGGTATACCCCACTTCCTTGCAGCATCACGCCCATCTTTCGGGTGAGCTGTGCGTGGTCACGAATCGGATCGAGACCTGCAACGGAGACGTTGCCTGCACTGGCGACGCGGAAGCCTTCGCAGACCTCGATTGTTGAGGTCTTGCCCGCACCATTCGGGCCGAGGATGACGGTCACTTCACCGTGCGAAGCCGTGAAACTTGCATGGTCGACTGCTCGAAGGTCGCCGTACGACACGACGAGATCTTCAACGACCACACCAGACACGCTTCTCACACTACGAAACTGGCACGGTCAACAACACAGTCCACCGCTAGCCTCATCGACGTGATTGATGTCCGTCTGCTGCGCAGTGACCTCGATGCAGTGCGCACGGCACTGGCGCGCCGAGGCAAGGCCGAGGTGTCGGCACAAATCGACGCCGCCGTCGCACTCGACACCAAGCTGCGCGACCTCACTGCAGAGCGCGACGCACTTCGTGCACGAGTGAACGATCTGTCAAAACAGGTCGGTGGCTTGCGTAAGGCGGGTAAGAACGACGAGGCCGAGGCTGTCATGGCTGAAAGCCGTGCTCTCGGCGACACCGAGCGACAACTGCAGGTCGACTTCGACGAGCTACAGGGCCAGTTACGTGAAGTCATGCTTCGCATTCCGAACATGCCTCATGTCGACGCTCCCGATGGTGCGTCTGATGCAGACAACCCGGTCGTGAAGGGTCCTGTCAACATGCCAGCCACCTTTGGCGACCACCAGCGTGTGCCGCATTGGGAGACGGCGACCGCACTCGGCATTCTCGACAACGAACGTGCCACAAAAATCTCTGGTGCCATGTTCACGATGCAGCGCGGACTCGGTGCCACGTTGGCTCGCGCCTTGTGTCAGTTCGCACTCGATCGCAACGCCGATGCATTCGAAGAGATTCGGCCCCCATCTCTTGTCACCACCGCGACGCTGACTGCGACGGGTCATCTACCGAAGTTCGCCGACGATGCATTCGCCATCGAGCGCGACGACTTGTGGACCATCCCGACTGCCGAAGTTCCACTCACCTCGCTGTATGCCGGTGAAGTCCTCGACGAAGCGCAACTTCCTGCACGGCTCATGGCGTACACCCCGTGTTACCGCCGTGAGGCGGGTTCTGCTGGTCGCGACACACGGGGCATGTTGCGCGCACACGAATTCGACAAAGTAGAGATTCTCGCGGTGGCCACACCTGAGCAAGCTCCCGAGCTTCTTCAGGAGTTGGTGTCGCGTGCTGAGGCACTCATGACTGCGCTCGAGTTGCCGTATCGCATCATCGAAATCTGCATAGGCGACATGGGTGGTAGCCACCACCGCAGTTTCGACATCGAGGTGTACGCACCAGGTTGCGATGCGTGGCTCGAGGTGAGCTCGGTGAGCTGGTTCAGCGATTATCAGGCCCGTCGTGCCGACATTCGCTTCAAGCGACACGGGCAGAAGGGCACCGAGATCGCCAACACATTGAACGGCTCTGCACTCGCCGTGCCACGCGTGTGGGCAGCGATCTGCGAGAACCATCGCCAGCCAGACGGGTCCGTGCGCATCCCTGAGGTTCTCGTGCCGTACATGCGCGGAGCCACGTCGATCACTGCGAAGTGATGAGCAACGACACATGAGCATCCGCGACCGTCGTATTCAGTACGAGACTGCTGGACTCGACATCGGTGACCTGAACAGTGACCCATTCGAGCAATTCAACCTGTGGTACTCACAGGCCGAAGAGGCCGGTATTGCTGAACCACACGCGATGACACTGTCGACGGTCGATGCCTTGGGTGCCCCTGATGCACGTGTCGTTCTTGCGCGCGCAGCCGATGAACGCGGTTTCGTGTTCTACACCAACTATGACAGCGCAAAGAGTGCCCAGCTGGAGGAAAATCCGGTGGCATCAGCTGTGTTCGCCTGGCTTGATCTTCATCGTCAGGTTCGCGTGCGAGGAAACATCATGAAGGTGTCGGCGGCTGAGAGCGATGATTATTTCGCCAGCCGTCCTCGCGCGTCACAGATCGGTGCGTGGGCGTCACCACAAAGCCAGGTGCTCGCAAACCGTGACGAATTGGAATCAATGGTGGCCGACATGACCGCTCGTTTCGAAGGCAAAGAGGTTCCGCGCCCAGAGAATTGGGGTGGATGGCGTCTCATCCCCGTGTCGATTGAGTTCTGGCAAGGTCGGCCAAGCCGCTTGCACGACCGGTTCAGATACGTTCGCGATCGCGATTCGTGGACGATGTCGCGACTCGCACCGTGACGAGTGCGATGACCACGATCAGTGTGAATACGCTGGCAAGTCGCCACGCACCTTGATCTTGTAGAAACGACGTCACCGACGATTGCCAATCATCAACAGTGCCAGTGATCGAACCTGCCGCTCGTTCTGTGACTGCTCCGTACCAGTACCACGTGAGGTACAGGCCTGCGAGCGTGATGAACACCGAGGACACTCTGTCGACGTGACGCATGCTGTTGCGTGCAAATGTGAGGAGCCCTCGTTGCGCGCTGGCAAGTGTGACGGTGAGTGCAGTGACGAAGAGTGCCATTCCCAGGCCGTACAGCACGATGCTTGCGACGCCCGACGCGAATCCGTGGCGGCCGACTGAACCGAGTACGACCGTGGTGAGAAGACCGATGGTGCATCCGATTGATGCAACCGCGTAGGCGATGCCGTACACGAACATTGCCCGGACGGTGGTGTCACGATCCGCAGTGATTGATGGTCGCAAGAACGTCGGCTTCCACCCAGTGAGCATCGCCACACCCATCACGGTGAGCACTACACCAACAAGGAGCCCGACGTACTTGGCGTTGTCGGAGAGAACAGTGGTGAACAAGCGCGTGATGATGCCGACCACGAGAAACACCGCGATGAAACCGCCACTCACTGCCGCGCTGACAGTGAGCGCACGACGAAGTGACGCGGTCTGTGTCGATTCACGATGGCTCTCAAGACCAAGAAAGTACAAGAGATAGGTCGGCAACAACACGAAGCCGCATGGGTTCACGGCAGCAAGTACACCGAGGATGAAGCTGTAGGCGAAATCACCTTCCATGGTTCACGCCTTGATGCCGAAGTTCTTGGTGATGGCAGCACGCAATTCGTCGGCAGTGATTTCACCAGCATGGGTGTCGACGACGACGCCGTCAGTGGACACGAACAATGTGGTGGGCATGGTGCCGACTCCCACTTTGGTGAGAAGTTCCGCATCGCGGTCGGTGTAGAGCGGGAAGGTAACCCCGATGTCAGCGGCCCATTGTGCGGCGACATCGGCAGTGTCATTCGGATTCACGCCGATGACGTCGACCTTGCCCGACAGTTGTTGGTTGACATCTTGCAGTGCCGGCATTTCACGACGACAGGGCTCGCAGGTGGAGAACCAGAAGTTGATGACGAGTGGGCGGCCCTGAGGGAAGATCGCGGTCATCTCGCCCGTTGCCACGGAGGGCAGATTGATTGCGGGTAGTTGCTCGCCACGTGAGACCGCATTAGTGCCGATGGTGGGGTCTTGTACGACACCCGGGTTCGTGAGATTGGCGTCGACGCCGTCGTCGGAGGCCGAGCTGAACAGCCAACCCCCGACGATGGCGACGACAAGTGCCGCCACGGTCGACCAGACAAGGAGATTCCGACGGATTCTCACATGGTCAGGCTACGAGGTGACGAGGAATGGGTACCTCGTCGATCTCGATGACCGGGCGCGATTTTGTGGGTGGACGTCCTCGTGGCTTCTTCACTGCCACGATGCGTCCCATCTCGAGCAACTCACCTCCCCAAACGCCCCACGGCTCGAGCTGTTCGAGGGCGCCTTGCAGGCAGTCACGTGCAGATGTGCATTTGGCGCAGATCGCCTTGGCACGCTGAATGTCGACGTATTCCTCAGAGAAGAAGAGGTACGACAACGTTCCGTTGCCATCGCTGCAGCGCAGAGCCGACAAACGTGCCGGCTCTTCACGGAGTGCGACTCCGCCGATTTCTTTGTTGATTGCTGTGTACATGGTGTCTGCTTTCTGTGTGTGAAGGTGAATGTGGGCAACAAAAAAGCCGCCCGGTTCGTGGAACCCGGCGGCCTCTGCGGCTTGTATGGAGCTTTTCGCTACATCTGAGCCTTCGTGAGGTGCCGGGCGGTGCGCTTATTCGAATGCTTCGCTGCCATCGGCTTGGTAAACCACATGGCATACGTCGCGGTCGTAAAGGCCACGGCATAGGAAAATGCGCGCGCAGCAAAGACCACGGGGCTACCCGTGGACCAGAAGGTTTTTGCAGCGGCGTTTGAACTCATGAAGTGTCAACCTAACCACACATTTGTCAGCCCTGGCAAGCGGTTTTTCCACAAGCTCGCCAAACCCTTGTGGCACAAGGGGTGCGAGGAGGAAGGTGGGGCTCTATGGTCGAGGTCGTGACCTTGTACGACAAAGTGGCCGCCCTCGACTGCGTGGCACCTCCGGTCGCTGGTCGGCTATTTCGAGCAACACGACCTATCCGTCTGGGTGATGCAAGCCCTGGAGGCCGGTGCCGACTTGATTCCCTTGCTCGATATCTGCAGGACATCGCTAAAGACGACGGTCAAGACACGGGAGTCGTCGGTAACGATCTGCACGGATGGGTGGTGCGACGCACGCTGATCGACGTTCACTCGTTTCCGACCTATCTTCAGCGCCTCTCGCTCGCGACGTGGGTCGCTGGTCTCGGGTCGCACTGGGCTGAGCGACGCACTCAGATGGTCGATGAATCTGGTCGCGTGCTGGTCGATGCGTCAGCACTGTGGGTGCACATCGACATGAAGACGATGCGGCCGAAAGAACTCACACCGACACTTCATCAGGTGTGGGGGACATCAACAGGTGGCCGCGTTGTTGGTGCACGCCATGTTGTGAAGCCGAGTGTGGTGCAAGCAAGTGGGGCGTTACATTCGACATCACAGTGGGTGACACGCTTCTCGGACTTCGATGCGCTGGAACATATGAATAACGCCGCGTACTGGGAGATCATGGAAGAGCAATTGCTCACAAGCCGACACTTACGCGAGAACGTGCGTTTCGTGGTGGAACATCATGACGGCATCACACCAGTTGCAAAAGTCGATGTGCACCGTTTCGACATGTCGCCACAAGAAGTCGTTTTGCTTGTTGAGGCAGACACGATTGTGCAAGCGGGGATGTGGTTCGGTGCGCGCTAAGCGCTGACGACCTACGCCAACACGTATTCGAGGATGCCGCTTTTGTTGCGGCACTCGAATTCGCCACGAAGGCGCAGATGCTCGAGGTGGGCATAGGTCTCGCTGTGTGCCATCGGACCTTGGGCGCGAGGCGAGAACAGATAGGTGGCAAACTCCATCACTGATGCAGGCCGATTGAGCGTGTTCGAGGCGTCGCGCAACCTCTGCAGGCGGTCGTCGTGGTGCTCTTTGATTTCTTCGGTGCGCTTGGTGATGTCGTGGAACGGGTTGCCGTGTGCGGGCAATGCGACCTTCACTTGCTGACCGAGTTGACCGACCTTGTCCAGTGACGCGTAGAACATGCTGAGTGGGTCATCTGATGCTGACAAACCGGGCACATGTGGCGTGATGGTGGGCAACACATGGTCGCCAGTGATGAGCACGCCCTCTTCGGGATCGAACAGGCACAGGTGGTCTTCGGTGTGACCAGGCGTGTGAATAGCGAACCATTCACGTCGTGCGAACTTGATGGTGTCATGCTCACGCAGACGAATGGACGGCGTGGGCATGGGAACCATGCGGTGCGGTGGGCGGATGATGTTCATCGGGAAGCGTCGCTTCCAGGGAATCTCCATGTCGGGGCCACCCCACGGGACGTGCTCACGTGGACGCGCACTGTAGAGCGCCAGTTCCTCAGGATCGAGATCGCCTGGTTCGTCGGGGTTCCACCAGGAACGGAACAATCGGTGTGCCACGACGTCGGCACCCGACTTGTCTCGGATGCGCTCTGCACCGCCGAAGTGATCTGGGTGGCTGTGCGTGACGATAATCGAATGCACACGGCGCATCGGCACGCCGATGTTCTTCAGACGCTGCTTGATGGCGACCCAACATTCTTTGTTCGGAAGACCGGGGTCGACGACCGCGACGCCACGCTCATCTTCGAGCACATACATGTTCACGTGACCGAGTCCGGTGAAGTCAATCGGCAACATGGTGCGCAAGATTCCCGGCGCGACCTCGGTGATTTCGTCAGTCGCTTCAATCTGTTCTTGCTTCAACGGGCGAGGGGCTTCGGTACTCACGACTTCTTCTCCTTGAAGATCTTGTCGCGATAGAAACGCAACTCGCTGATGCTCTCTTTGACGTCGTCGAGTGCACGATGCGTGCCACCCTTCGATGGGCGTGCATGTTCAAGACCTGGGTACCAACGCTTCACGAGTTCCTTCACACTCGAGACGTCGACGCACCGGTAGTGCAACCAGTGTTCGATGTCGGGCATGTACTTGGCAAGGAAGCGCCGGTCTGTGCCAATCGAGTTTCCACACAGCGGAATCTTGTTCGGCTCTGGGCTGTGTTCACGGATGAAATCGAGCGTCAGGCGAGTGGCTTCATCTAAGGACATGGTCGACGTCTTGATGGCCTCGAGCAGCCCCGACTTGGTGTGCATCTCGACAACGATCGGTTCCATGTGAGCCAGCACATCATCGGGCTGATGAATGACAAGATCGGGCCCCTCGGCCACCACGTTCAGCTCGTCATCGGTGACGATGGTGGCGATTTCGACGATGGTGTGCACTTCTGGATTGAGACCGGTCATCTCTAGGTCCATCCAAATCAGCACCCAGACAATCTAGGTCGCTGGTCTGGGAGAGAAGGGATTGGAATGCCTAGCGTGAGGGCAATGGTCGCGGTTCACATCAAGCAACTCGATGAATCCCTGCCTTTGCCACGCACTGCGAGTCATGGCGATGCCGGAACTGACCTGCATGCGCGCAACGACGGTGTCATTGCGCCAGCTGGTGGACGACTGCTCATGCCCACGGGTATTGCCATCGCGCTGCCTGAGGGGTATGCAGGGTTCGTGTTGCCACGCAGTGGTCTTGCGTTGAACCACGGAATCAGTGTGGTGAATGCACCCGGTTTGATCGACTCTGGTTATCGCGGTGAATTGAAAGTGGTGCTGTTGAACACAGACCCGACACGGCCGTATCGCGTGTCACGAGGTGATCGCATCGCCCAGCTCGTCATTCAGAAAGTGGAAGACGTGGACTGGGTGGTTGTTGATGAACTTGGCGGCAATGACCGCGGTGGTGGTTTCGGACACTCAGGTCGTTGACCGAGTCAGGACAACGGAATACCGAGGTGGCGCAACGCCATCGAGGTGTACATCGCAACACCGTTCTTCATCGTGGCTTCGTTGAACACTGCGCGGTTGCTGTGGTTCGGTGGGGCCGTGCGTGGGTCGACGCCATCTGGTGACGCACCAAGGAACATCATCGAGCCCGGCACTTTGTTCAGCACGTAGCTGAAGTCTTCAGCGCCCATGACAGGTGCCGGCATCTTGATGACGGCTTTGTCACCCACCAGTGCAGTTGCGACATCGAATGCGAAGTCTGCGAAGTCTGCATCGTTCACGGTGACGGGGTAACCCCAGCCAAGTTCGACGTTGGCAGTCATCTCGTGTGCTGCTGCGATGGTTTCAGCAAGACGACGGATGTTGTCATGGATCTTGTTGCGCGTTCCTTCGCTTACAGCGCGAATGGTGCCTTTGATTACGACCGACTCTGGAATGACGTTGCTCGCGGTGCCGGCGCTGATTGTGGTGACGGTGACGACGCCCGGGTCGAAGACATCGAGTCGGCGCGTGACCATGATTTGAAGTGCCTGCACGATTTCGCAGGCGACAGGGACGGGGTCGAGTGCGAAGTGCGGCGAACTGGCATGACCACCTCTTCCTGTGATGGTGATCGACAAGGTGTCGCTCGAAGCCATCGTCGGACCACCTTTGATGGCGAGCATTCCGTTCGGAATGTTGGTCGACACATGCAACGCGAATGCACCCGTGACGGGTGACTCGGATCCGTCGGCGAGATGAGGCACATCCAAGATGCCTTCATCCAACATGTAATTGGCACCGCCGAAGCCTTCTTCACCGGGTTGGAACATGAACAACACGCGTCCCGCGATGTCGGACTTGCGCGCAGACAACACCTTGGCTGCACCGACCAACATGGCGGTGTGTTGGTCGTGACCACAGGCGTGCATCATGCCGTCCACGTTCGACTTGAAATCGATGTCGGTGTCCTCAGGCATTGGCAATGCGTCCATGTCGCCGCGAAGCAACACCGTCGGACCAGGCTTGTCACCTGTCAACATCGCCGCGATGCCACTTGTGGTCGAGTGCAACGTGATGTCGAGGGGGAGGTGTTGAATCTGCTCCATCACCTGCTCGCGAGTCTTTGGCAGGTCGTTGCCCAACTCTGGCCAGCGATGCAGATTGCGGCGCAAAGCGACTGTCTGGTCGAACACGTCAGAGGCCTGCTCGAGCACGCCGACCGGTGCCCCATGTCGCTCGCGCACGCTGTCGGTGCTGCCGGTCTCCGAGGATTTAGCCATGCCCAATGGTAGGCACATGCCCATGTCAGCAAGGCAGGGCGCCGAAGCCGAAATGGTCGAAGAAGTCGATCGCAGTGGCAATGTTCTTCGTCTCGTCACACGCGCACAGATGCGTCGCGAGAACTTGCGCCACCGCTCGGTGTTCATCGCGGTGCTTTCTGATGACGGAGACCTGCTCATCCATCAGCGCGCAGAGCACAAGGATCTCTGGCCCGAGTGGTGGGATTGTGCCGTCGGTGGAGTCATCGCACCTGGGGAGGATCCCGAGGCGGCGGCGCATCGCGAGCTTGCGGAAGAACTGGGCATCGACAGCGCCATCTTGCAGCCACTTGGTAGTGGTGCCTACGACGACGAATCTGCGTTGTTACTCGCCTGGTGTTACTCGATTGTTCACAACGGACCCTTTCAATTCGCTGACGGTGAAGTGCAGAGGGCGGAGTGGGTGAAGCCACATCATCTCGTCGAGTGGCTCACCGCGAAGAACTTTCTTCCAGACACTCTCGCGCTGGTTCTGCCTCGGCTGGTGAGTTACCGTGCGGTCATCGCTTAGCATCAGTACGTGGCTCGACATATCGACGTTGAATTCACCATCGAACCGTTCATCGAAGGTGAGCCGGGTCCGCACGTGACAGCTGCTGTTGCTGCTGTTGAGGCGCTCGGTTTCGCTGTCGATTTCGGTCCGTTCGGCTCCACGTTCTCAGCGCCAAGCGAGTCGGTCGCGACCGCTGTCGCAGCCTTGCTTGATGCCGCCTACAAAAACGGTGCGACTCACGTCAGTGTCCATGCGGAACGACCCGAATAAATGGACGCTGCTCAACACCCCCTCCTCGCAGCCATCAGTCCGATGCTTGCTGCACTCGGTGCGCAGATTGTGTCGTCAGATGACCAGCAACCAGCTGACATTCCGATTCAGTGGGAAGGAAAGACCGTCGCACTCGTGCGACTTCCACCACTTCATGGTGCGCTTGATCGCCTCATTGACTCGGTTGAACGCGAACTAGGCGGCCCACTCTCGCGACTGTCACGTAACGACAAACAAAAGGCCATTCGTTTGCTCGACGAGCTCGGGGCGTTTACTTTGCGCCGAGCAGTGGAAGACGTGGCAGACGCGATGGGAGTATCACGAATCACCGTGTACAACTACCTGAACGCGATTCATCGCTAAAGCTTGCGCAGATGCACTCCGGTCACGCGGTGGTCGTGTCCTTTTTGAACCACGAGTGACGCGCGAGCCTTCGTCGGCTCGATGTTCTCAGACAAGTTCTTGCCGTTGATGTCACGCCAGATGCCGCGTGCGATTTCAATCGCTTCGTCTTCATTGAGGTGTGCGTAGTTTCGAAAGAAACTGTTTGGATCTTTGAACACCGTCTCACGCAAGGTCTTGAAACGGTCGATGTACCAGTCTTCAATGTGGCCTTCGTCGGCGTCGATGTAGATCGAGAAGTCGAAGTAGTCCGACACGAACTCATCTGTCTCGGCGCCGACCTGCAACACGTTGAGTCCTTCGAGAATGAGAATGTCGGGCTGACGAATGACGACTTCAGCTTCGGAAACAATGTCATATAGAACATGGCTGTACACCGGTGCCGAGACCTCCGGGGCGCCACCTTTGACCTCACGAAGGAACTGCAACAATTGCTTGGTGTCGTAGCTCTCGGGAAAACCTTTGCGATTCATGATGCCGCGATCAAGCAGCACTTGGTTCGGGAGCAAGAAACCATCAGTGGTGATGAGGTCGACTTTCGGGTGTTCAGGCCATCGTGCAAGTAGCGCCTGGAGGATTCGGGCGAACGTGCTTTTTCCCACGGCGACTGACCCGGCAACGCCGATGATGTAGGGAACCTTCGGTGCGATCGTGCCGAGGAATGTGGACGACACCTTGTGCAGGTTCTGAGTGGCACTCACATACAAGTTGAGAAGCCGCGTGATTGGTAGGTGCACGGCAGCGACTTCGTCTAGCTCGATGTACTCGTTGATGCCGCGAAGTTCCGCGAGGTCGCGCTCGCGAATGGTCAGAGGCGTCGATGCACGAAGGTCGGCCCATTCGGTGCGATCAAAGGCGATGTATCGCGCGGCGTCCTCTGGACGAATCACGACCGGAACGCTACGGCTAACTACTACCGCTTCCACGGGGCACTGGGAGACACAGCTCCTGGCCCTGCGGTGAGCACCTCGACGCCGGTCTCGGTGACCACGACCATGTGCTCGAACTGCGCTGTGCGGCTGCCGTCAGAGGTGACCGCTGTCCACTCGTCATCCCACATGCGGTGCTGCCATGTGCCGAGAGTGATCATCGGCTCGATCGTGAACGTCATTCCTGGCCTCATGACCATCGTGTGTCGCGGGTCGAAATAGTGGAGCACCTGAATGTCGGTGTGGAAGTTCTCACCGATGCCGTGTCCGATGAAGGCACGAACCACACCCAGTTTGTGCTGCTTCGCATGGTTCTCGATGGCGCGACCAATTTCATTGATGGGTTGTCCTGGAACAACGGCCTCGATGCCTTTCCACATGCATTCTTCGGTGATGCGAATGAGATCGGCGTCTGTCTGGCTGATGCTGCCGACCGGAAACGTTGCGTTGGTGTCGCCGTGCACACCATTCAGGAAGACGGTGACATCAAGGTTCACGATGTCGCCTTCTTCAAGAGCGCGAGAGTCGGGAATGCCATGGCAGATGACTTCGTTCACGCTGGTGCACACGCTCTTCGGATACCCGTGATAGTTGAGCGGGCTCGGGTATGCACCACATTCGATGGTGAGGTCGTGCACGAAAATGTCGATCTCTTCAGTGGTAACACCGGGTTTCACCACTTCGCCGGCGCGACGAAGTATGTCGGCGGCCATGACCCCGGCGTGACGCATTCGCTCGATGACCTCTGGTGCTCTGACACGCGCTTCATCTGTGCGCTTCACGACGCCAGTGTCGGCGTAATGCGGCGTTGCAATGTGGCCTGGCACCGGTCGCATCGGGCTGACGACACCAGGCTGAATGCGTCCTTCAGAACCTTTGTGGCACCGCTTGTACTTACGACCGCTGCCACACCAGCAGGGGTCGTTCGAGGCGGGAAGCACGTCGGGAATTGTCGTCACAGTGTCTCTCAGGCTACGGCGGAATCTGGTGGCTCTGCCCAACCGGTCTACTGTTGAATGCGTGAGTGACGCGGGGGACGGCCAACTTCCAATTCCAGAACCACCGACGACGGCAGATTCGGTGGAGCCAGAGGGCATCTCAACTGGCAAGGCCGGCCGTCGCTTTTGGATTCTTCGACGCAGGAAGCGCAACAAGGATGGATCAAAGCAGTCGTTCTTCAAGTCGTCCGAGTTCATCGTTGCGTTTGCGACAGTGTTCTCTTCGGCGCTCGTCGCATATGCGGGTGCATTCGCCACGTTGCGGTCGGGACAGAACAGTGCAGCAGAAGAGCGTCGTGCGACGCGCCTTGAAACCATGACCGGCATCTGGACAGAAGCTCTCGCTGACCTATCTGTCTCCGTTGACTTGTTGTCGACGCGTGTCGACTCACTGTGGTCCTTTGTGCGCGACCAAGATCTCGGAACCGAAGGCTCAGAGTTCGGCGAACGACTGAAAGACGAGGAAGGTCGCGCTGACAGTTACAAGGAGTACCGTCTTAAGTTGTCGACGTCAATTGGTAAAGCGACCGTGCTCTCTGCCGATCCGGTGCTCGAGTGCGTGGACAAGCTGTATGTGTTCCTTGACACTTGGGACACCGCTCTTGTGTTGATCAAGGACTACATCACCGACGAGACACAGTATGAAGCGGTGTATGAGACCGTCAATGCACAGCAGAACGAGTTCGGCACAGCGTTCGGTGTGTTGAGCACGATGCGAAACTTGGCTCGTGCAGAAGTGGCCGCCAGCGCCAAGACCGAGACCCAAGCCGAAGTTGTGACATCAGACGTGGAGTGCGAGGTCCCCTCGTATGAAGAACTGTGGCCACGCATCTGGCCCGCGGGCAATGAAGACTCCGGTGACGGCACCGAAGGCACCGAAGAGGAAGCCCCCGCAGAGGAACCAACAACCTCTGGTTGATTGGGCTGAAAGGCTCTTGCAAAAAAGATTGAGGGGCGACTGGTAATCGCTCTCTGCCATCGTTACTGTCGGACGCCACACACTTGGGAGACAAAGTTCAATGATGGGGGTCAACTTCTATGTCTCTGCGCGTATTAGCGCTGTCCAAGGGTGTCCGGCGCGGACCTGAAACACTCCTGGGCCTTACGCTCGTGCTTGGTGGTGGCATTGCTGCCCTTGCTCTTCGTGATGATGCCAGCGCACTAGTCAAGGTGGCAGGTACTACCCGACCACTTGAATCTGGGCATGTCCTAACGGTGGAAGATCTCGACATATTCGAGGTTCCAGAAAGCACAGCTTCTCAGTTTGTCGATGCTTCCGAATCCTCGAATCTGTCTGGCTTGGTTGTCCTGAGCGATGTCGCACAGCCCGGACCACTTCCCATGGCACTTCTCACGCGACCAGATGCGTCACTAACATCAAGTCAAGCGCTTGTTGCAGTTGCACTGGAGGACGGTCAGTACCCACCGGCAGTGACAGTCGGCCATAGCGTCATTGTCACTGTCCGAATTCAGCGCCCTGATGGGCGGGTCGAAACATTGTCTCTCAAGCCCAGTGCGAGTGTTTCTGCGGTCGCACTTCCAAGCGAGTTTCAACCGAAGGCCGTTGTCACTCTTCGTGTGCCGTCACAATTCGCTGCAGAAATGGCCACAGCAGATTCAGTGCACCTCGCGATAGTGGGACAGAAGCAATGAGAACTTCGCGAGAGGACAATGATCGGGCGCGTGCACGTCTGGTTGACGATCTGAGTCGCAGTATCGGTGCAGCTTTAGCCGACCGTCACTTGGAGATCAGTCGTACGGGTTCACTCGGTACCAGCGTGGCGTCAGAGCACGGGGTGGCGATGCTTGCTGCGAAGTCAGAGCTAGACAAGTTTCGTCTGAACGGATCATCGATAGAAGGAGTGTTGCTCACTCACCACGAGGACAAACTTGTGAGTGAAGCGGTTTCGCTCGTGCTCGGCCTCGGACGGCTGGATCCACTTCTGGAGAATGACGACATAAGCGACATCCACGTTCGCGGAGCGAACCCCGTCTGGTTGAAGTACCGAGATGGTCACCGCGAGCAGGTGGCTCCAATCGTCGATAGTGACGCAGAACTCATCGATCTCATACGTCGAGCAGCCACCCGACTGACGCGGACAGAGCGGCGTTTTGACACAGGGCATCCCGAGCTAAATCTTCAGCTGCCAGATGGATCCAGGATGTTTGCAACTATGGACGTGTCAACACACCCATCGATGGTGATTCGACGTCACAAGTTCGATCAGTCGAATCTGAGCGACCTGATGCGGTCGGGAATGTTCACTGAGCAATTGTCCTCGTTTTTGGCAGCAGCAGTTCGCGCACGCCGCAACATAGTCATCGCGGGAGGTACAGGTTCCGGGAAGACAACTCTCCTCCGTGCCCTGATGAACGAAGTCCCACCGTTTGAACGAATCGTCACCATCGAGGATGCTTATGAGTTAGGCATTGACAAATTCGCTCATCTCCACCCTGACCACGATGCGCTTCAGTCACGCGAGGCGAACATTGAAGGATCGGGCGAGATTGACTTGGCAGCTCTCACCCGCATGGCCTTACGAATGGACCCGGATCGAGTCATCGTCGGTGAAGTGCGGGGAGCTGAAGCATTTCCGATGATTCTGGCGATGAGTCAGGGGAACAACGGGTCAATGTGCACGATGCATGCGGACTCCACACGCTCGGTGTTCCCAAAGCTTGCCGCGTATGTGTCGATGGCATCTTCGGGTCTTCCCACCGAGACGGTGAATTTGCTCCTCGCAAGTGCACTTCATTTCGTCGTTCACATCGAAGTCATGGATGGCAAGCGTCGAATCTCTTCAATTCGTGAGGTAGTTGATGCCGATGGAAACTCGATCATTTCCAACGAACTGTTCTCTCACACGACGCCTGTCCAACCTTTTGCAGCGATGCGTGGAGCCACTTCTGAACTTCTGGCAGATCACGGCTTTGACTCACGGCGTTGGTTCTCATGAGCACTCTTTTGTTGATGTGTGCCGGATTGGTCGTAGGAACCGGGCTACGCCTCTTGGTGCCTCTGGACAAGGTGGCCTTGCATTTCTTGAGTCGTCCAACTCGGACGGAAGATTCTGCCCACAGTCGAAGGCGACGACCAGCGCCAAACGAGATCAACGAGGCCATCGCTAGTTGGACCGAGCAACTTCGCGATTCCCTTGGTGCCGCAGGAGGGCTTGAGTCAGCCATCATGGCCTCTGGCGAACTTGCTCCGCGAGCAATCAAGCATGAAGTCGAGCGGTTGGCAGCCGACACAAAGTATCTCGGGGCAGAGCGTGCGCTCCTTCAGTTTGCCGCCACACTCGCAACTTCACAGAGTGACCTTGTTGTGGCAGCACTCGTGACAGCGACACGATTTCAGTCTCGAGACCTCATAAGTCTCCTCAGCCAGTTAGCAGACTGTGCGCGCGAAGAAAGCAAGATGAACCTACGTATCTGGGTCAGTCGTGCACGCGTGCGAAGTTCTGTACGCATTGTCATCGGTTCCGTGGCGGTGTTCATTTGCGGACTGATCGTCTTCAATAGGTCATATCTGGAGCCATTTACGACTCCCGATGGTGCTGTCGTGCTGATCTTCCTATGTGCCCTGTTTGCGACAGCTCTGTGGCTCCTCACAAAGATGGCTCGAGTTCAAGCACCAGTGAGATTTGTGGCGAAAGGTGAGCATGATGCAGTTCCATCGTGAAGCCCCTCTCACCGATCTCGAGATTCTCGGATATTCGCCTGAACTGCATGCAGCTGAAGTGACGGTATGGACCGTGGGTTCAATTATCTGCGCGGCGGTCCTGGTCGTAGGAATGACAAATCTGTTCAATGTTGTGCCGTTCGTGGCGGTTTTGTCTGCGGCAGCTGTTGTGTACCTCGGAAGCTGCGAGCCGGCTCGGCGACTCAAGGCCCGTGCTCGACTTCGCCGTAAACAACTTGAGCATTCCTTCGCTGCGTTCTTGGACCTTGTGAACATCCTTCTTGCCGGTGGAGCAGGTATCGAGTCAGCCTTCGTCGCCGCGGGAGATTCGGGTGACGGGTGGTGCTTCGATCTTTTTCGCGAGTTGATGGCCGCTGCACGCACTGAACGAGTCGACCTCTGGAGCAAGTTCCGAGACGTGGGGCAGATGTGTGACGTTGATGCACTCGTAGACGTCGCGAATTCACTGCAGCTGGCGGGAGAACACGGCGCTCGGATACGTCAGTCCTTGGCAGCGAAAGCAACCAGCCTCCGGGTGCGCTCAATGGCTCAGATCGAACACGATGCGGCGCAACAGACCGAGCGCATGGGAGTTCCGATGGTGCTTCTCTTCATGGGTTTCATTCTCCTGCTCGGTTACCCGGCTTACGCCAACACTCTCGGAGTGTTGTGATCAGAGATCTCCGTATAGAGAGACAACAAGAAAGGAAATTCACATGAGCGACTTCAAGCAATACATTCAGTACTACTGGATCAGATTCACCAGTTCCTTGGAAGTGGATCGAGAGCGAGGTGAAGTCAGTGCCACGACAGTCGTCATGGCCGCAGCACTCATCGCACTTGCGATTGCGGTGGGAGCGACACTGTCGACTCGTATCAAGGACAAAGCAAATCGACTCAATCTCGGATGAGTCAGACAACACGCGACGACGGCGACAGGGGAGAAGCAGCTGTGGAAGTCATGCTGCTTCTCCCGCTGCTGTTGCTTGTTCTCTTCGGCATGTGTCAATTGGTTCTGACAATGTATGCATCTCGATCTGCAGCCTTGCTCGCCGAGCGGACTGCTGAGATTGTCGTACAGCCACATGGTGCTGGTGGTCGTGACTTCGTGATCGCATTAAATGCACTTGAGGACTTGTCAAATGACATCGGCGTGCGGCTTGCGGGACCACCTTCAATCAGCATTCACCCACGATCGGTGATTGTGCGGGTACATCTGAAGAATGCTCGTGTGCTTCCATGGGTGGACGACGTGGTCTCACGCACCATTGAGAAGCCCATCGAAGACTTCATTCCAGAGTCTCAGCGATGAAATCTTTTGAACGCGGCTCTGCAAGTGCCGAGGCAGTGCTTCTCATCCCAGCATTGGTCGCGTTGCTCTCTCTCGTCGCGCTCGCAGGTTGGATTCCGACGTCGTCGGCGAATCTTCATCAAGTAGTCAATGCCGCCGCCCGTGCTGGCTCACAAGTGGCTCCGTCACGTGCGGTGAGAACTTCAGAGATGGTGCTGCGGCGATCGAGTCGAGACTTCGACATCCAGTGTCTGCATCTTGAATATTCAGCGACAGTGCAGATACACGAGGGTCAGCGGGGCCTTCGCGTCTGGGCGCGGTGTCATCTTCCACACACAGGAGCTGGTCCGATGAATCTTGGGTCAAAGTCGGTGACTGCGACGTCCTTCGAAGTCTTTGACACCTACATCTTTCGTGGGGAGAGCTGAGATGCACTCTCAAAGGGGTTCGTTGTCTGCTTTCGTGGCCGGGTTGGGGATGCTCTTCATTTCTCTTGTCGGTTTTTCGTTCGATTCTGGGCACCTTGTTGCTGAGTATGCACGCCTTGCCGATGTCGCGGGGAATGCTGCTCGTGCCGGAGCACAACAGGTGACGGCAATCAGGTCTAACGATGCCCAAGTTGACAGGGCTGAAGCCCGACGCATCGCGCTAAAGGTGCTCCGGCGTGAGGGAGTGACCGGCACGGTCAAGGTGAGCGACACCGTCGTCGCAGTCAGTGTCACTCATTTCGTGAAGTTCGAGACCCTTCAACTCGTTGGTTTGTCAGGGAAACGGTTCTCATTGACACGCTCCGCATCACCGCAGGTGGGGCGATGAGACGCACAGTCCTTTCCCTCGTCTGGGTCCTCACTTGGATTCCACTTCTCTACAAATCCGTGCTGGTTCTTTTCACCACTGATTTTGGCGAATCAGTGAAGCGACTGCTGGAAAGTGGACGTGTGGAAGACAGCCTGGTCACTGGCACCGTCTCGGTGGGAATATTGATCGTCGCAGCAAGAGTGTTTGTCGAGGTGAGCCACCTCGTTTCTGTTCATGGTCTTGCTGGCGCGATGAGAGAGGCTCGCGGAAGGACCCTGGTGGGGTTGACGCTGGTCGGACTCGCTTCGGTGGTGAGTGTCCTACGGATCACGGGAAGTTCTCGAAGTGAACCTGAGATGCAAAGGCAATCACCACACATCGAGCAAGTGACGGGGCTCTTGTCGGCATCCGTGGTGCTCGCCAGAATTCGAATGCTCAGACACGCACAGCTCTTGGAAGCAAGCCCGGAGAAGATGCCGGTGCGTCTGTCACCGGAATCAGTGGAGACAGCGATGTTGTTGGTGTCAACCGAGGACAAGAAACTTGAGCTGACCCCAGAACTCAATGCGCGCGTGACACGGCTATATGAAGAAGTTGACACCAAAGAGCAACTTGTTGTCGACACAGTCGACGTGAATCGCAGGATGGTTCTTGTTCGCCTGTACGGATATCCGCTAGTAGAAAATAATGTAGGGAACACCGCAACGTTCCGAAAGGCGCGCGCACTTGAACTACTGACATGGCTCGTTCTCAACCGTGACCGCATGCGGCGCTCCGCAGCGCGAACAGCAATGTGGGACATGAACTGCACAGATGCGACCTTCTCGACTGTTGTTTCAGACCTCAGGAGAGCACTAGGTGAAATTAGTGCTGGGGCAAGTGATGAATGTCTGCCGATCACATTCTCTGATGAATTACCTCTATCGGAATTCATTTGCTCAGATTTTGATCTGCTCGTGCAAAAAAGACAGAAGTTCCTCAGTGATCCTTTGAATGGTCGAGATGATGTCATTTCGGCGCTTCAAGGGGTACGCGATTTACCCTTTGCTGGCACCAATTATTCGTGGCCCGATCTCGATGGTTCAACCACCAGACTTGTCGTAACAGCAATCGCCGCGGCTCATGAAGTTGCCACATGGGCAGAAGACAACGGAGACATCGATGCACTGATGATCTCAACCACGGCCGGACTCCGGCTGTTGCCGGGAGACAGAGACCTTCTCAAGCTCCAGCGTTCCCACCTGGCCCGCCGATAGGGCCTTCCTGGTCTTCCCCGGGTTGACCCCTGCGCCATACGCTGTACTATCTGACCTTGTAGACCGTACGACCTACAAGGGGAGAGTGTCATGAAGAAGCGGCTATTGGCCACCGGACTGGTGGCGACATTGGCGTGGATAGGACTGCCAAGCCTGGCCCAGGCGGCTCATCAGACAATCACTGTCGCTTTGTCGGGCAGCTGCAAGGACCTCAAGATGGATGAGACCGAGGCAGATGACGATTGCACGATGACTGTGACGGTCAAGCCCAGTGCCCCAGCTCGATCAATTGTTTTTCAATACATGACGGGGAAGACCTGGAGGACAGGAAAGAAGGCGACGACAAAATCGGGAGTCGCCTCGTGGGAGATTTCGCCTTATGACGAGGACGACAACTGGAGAAACGGCTCAATAAGTTATCGCGCCACTTCTGTCAAGCAAGGGAAAGAAAAAGCCTTTACAAGCAAGACCTATATGGTCAAGTTCATTCCGGATGTGAGTGCTGAGGACGATGAAGATGACACGCCACGTACTGGAAGCAATAAGACCACCAATACGACGGCAAAAACTACACAGTCAACAGTTCCTCATGGGACAGCAGCACCAGTGGGTGTTGCACCGACGTCAACGTTGGCATCATCGACGATGAACATGCCGACCGTGTCCGATGCGAATTTCTATGTTCCTGTTCGTACAGCAAGTGAATTCTCGTCGTCGGGCCGCTGTATGCCGTCGCCAGGTGCGTACGTTCCTGCCTCAGTGTGCTCTGCACTGCAGTCGAACAAGTCAAAGAGCGAAATGACGTCAGTCTTGGCCGGTATCTCGAACATCTACATTCGAACTGACTTCTGTCAATGGGTGTTCGGCTATATGGATAAGGGTGTGTCCTTGACGGATGCAAGGGCCAAGTGTTCGCAAGTGAACGCTGCCGCCTAGAGAAGTTCTTCCCTCCACAGTGACAGCGCGACAGCATGGCCCTAACCTTGGGCCATGCTGTTCGCCAAAAAGCCTTCTCAGGTTGTGAGTGCAGCCGACGCGCTGCCTGGTCGTACCGATCAAACGATGCCGGTGCCCGAGGGGCACTTTGTGAATGGTGCAGCACTCAAGGGTCCTTGGCCTGT
>SXGQ01153505.1_pt1 | contig 25133 bp, 23 predicted proteins | sample 3178371 | NCBI WGS metagenome assembly SXGQ01 (sample SAMN11356859, study PRJNA531348) | freshwater metagenome | isolation source: freshwater sample F1-20 | place: China: Fuxian Lake, Yuxi | collected 2017-12-25 | reverse complement strand
CGTCTTTCGTCCTAGACCAGTAGCTGAGAATGTTGCTTCGATTTCGTTCGACTTCCTTTTCGCGGATGTCGGAGCGTGAATTGCTGGAATTCTCCGCCCAAATCTCTGCGATATCGTAAGCACTGTATCCCTGAATCCTCATGACCCACGCCGCTTGCGGTCCGGGTTTCAGACATCCAATTCGGAAGAGGCGCTCGGCCATTTCCTGCACAAACTCAAGCGAACACATCGCCGCCCGCCTGATCACTCTGCTCCTGCCAGATGGTGAAAATCCTCTCCGCTCCATTGCAAACGCAAGCTGGCAGATGCGACGCAGCCACGGCTGCAATTCCTCTGGCGAGAAATCAATCAACTCCGCGGCCTCCAGGTTTTCCATGACCGGAGAATCCGCAGGATGCGAGGTTGTCGAGACGGCCTTCTTCGAGAGTTGTTTTCGCCAGTGGTCGGCAATTTTGTTTTTGAGAATTCGATGAAACATTCTCCTCACCACATCGTCTTCCGTGTCGTCTTGATTGCATTCCAATTGCGGATTGCTCTCGATCCACCCTTTAAATCCTTGGTTTTCGACTTGCTTCGGTGCCGGTTTAGGAACTTCGGCATCCGCACTTTCCCCGCTAGTTTGGAGACTGCCCCCGCAAGACGAGCACACGTATCCGACGACGCTTGTCTGGACATCTTTAATCGCCTTCTCGTTCGCGCCAGTATCGAGACCGTAAATCGCCTTTGAGATACAGTCCATCTGCTCAGTCGGCGTGAGACTGCGCGGAACAACGACTGCTCCATATCGAAGCAAGACTTCGACCGCTTTGTCCCAAGGAGTTTTTGGACGTGTCTTATCCCCCACTGTCTCCCAACGGTTCGTCTGAACTTCACGAAATGCCGGAAAACCCTTCCAAGCATCCTTGAGATGTTTGATTCGCTCTTCTTTTCGGCGCTTCGCCAGTTCGGTTGACTCAGTTGCCCACTTTATGTCGTCGGGACCTTCAGGGGAAGGATCGCGGTCGTCGTTGTCGTCGTTCATATTTTCGGCACGCATTGAAGTTTCCGACAGCCTGCACGGATACTCGAAATTCGACAAGAATTCAAACGCCGGGTCTTACGGAAATCCGAATTCCTGATCCCATTCTCAAATCATTTTAAATTGGAGTGCAATCAAACTCCCCCACCCCGCGATGCAGCTATCGAACAGCGCGAACCGGCACGACGAAAAGCCGTGGGGCGAGCGCCGGAAAAACAACGATACAAAAAACAACATGAACATCTGCATCTCAAAATTCGGAAAAACAGGAACCATCCTCGCCGTCACCGTTGGCACATTGCTCTTCGGTACGTCGGACGGGCGCATTCGTGCGGGCGCGGCATTTGCCTCGCTGCGCGAATTCATCACGGAGTCGTCTTCGGACGCTCATCTCATCTCGGTCGCGAAGCTTCAGCTCGCTGATGCTGACAAGAAGATCCTCGACGCGGAAGCAAAGGTGAAAGTCTTCCTCGGTCGCGCCGAACGCCTCGAAGGCGAAGTGGCGAAAGCAAAGGATTGCGCAAAGACCATGCGCGACCGCCTGGCGAAGCTTCAGCCGGTGCTCAAAGGCGAGGCGGCCACCTTTACGCTCGCGGGCGTGAACTACACGCTGCCCGAAGTGGAGCGTGAAGCACGCGCTCTTCTCGGGTCGCTGGACCGGTATGAAAAGACGATTCAACTCAAGTCGCTTCAGTCTGGCGAGATTCGCCGGGCTATCGCGGCTGGCGAAACGGCTCTCGTTGCCGCCCGCAGTGAGTTCGACGCTGCGCAAGGACGCCTCGCGAAAATGGAACTCGAACTTTCCACCGGAAGCGCCGTCGCCAGCATTCAGAAGGCCACGGGCGACATGCGCGAATCGCTCTCGGGGGGCCTTGGGTCGGGCTTCCAGTCGGCGATGGGCACACTCGACGAACGCCTCGCTCGTTTGCAGGTGGCAAATGACCGCGCAACGGCCTCACACGGTGGCGGGACCATCGCTTGGAGTGCGACGGAGAGTAATTCGCTGTCGAGTGCAGTTGAAGCTGCTCTTGGAACTCCGTCGGTGGCATCGAAATAGCGTCGGCCTAAAATCAAGCAGGCGCGGCGCGGGGCCTTCCCCGCGCCGCGCCCTTGCCTGAAGATCTAAAACAAGGTATTTCGGCCTGACTCTCATGAATTGCATTTTCCGATTCATCGGCTTCCTGCTCACGCTGGGGCTTGCTGCAATTGCACAAGAATCCCGCACCGCGCTGGTCATCGGCTGCGATTATGCCGGCTCGGGCTTGCAGCTTCCCAGCCCGGTGAAGGACGCGGAGGCCGTTGCGGCAAAGCTGCGCGAGGTTGGCTTTCCGGCGGCAAACGTCACTTTACTGAAAAACCCCACCCGGAAGCAGTTCCTCGATGCGGTGGATTCCTTTGGTGCATCGCTCGGGCAGCGGGGCGGGGCCGGGTTGTTTTACTTTTCCGGGCATGGTTGCCAGCACGAGGGGCAAAACTATCTTGTGCCCGCTGGCACATCCCTCACTTATCGCGAAGACCTGCCCACCGAGGCCGTCGCTGCAAGCCGGATTGTGACTCGCATGGAGGCGGCGAAAAACCCGGTGAACCTCCTTTTCCTCGATGCCTGCCGGACGAATGAACTCCCGTCTGCCAAACAAAAGGCTGGGCTTGCCAAGGGGCTTGCCAGCATGTCCGGCAGCGGTCTGCTGATCGGATTTGCGGCGGCGGAAAATAGACCCGCCTTTGACAGCGGCGACGGCTCGTTTTACACGAAGGCTTTGCTCGCCAGCATCAGCAAGCCCGGCGTCTCCGTGCTCCAAATGCTCACCGATGTCCGCCGCGATGTGAAAAAGAACACAGGCGGCGAGCAGGAGCCTTTCCTTTACGCGGGGCTGGATAACGACTTCGCGTTCATTCCCGGAAATGCGCCCCGTCCTTTGCCCACGCCCGAGCCACCGCGCCCGAAGACGGTAGCGGAGCGCATCGTGGCGGCGACGAAGGATGCGCCGTTTACAAACAGCCTTGGGCTGGAATTCGTGCCGGTGCCAGGGACGGAGGTGCTGGCGTGCAGGACGGAGACAACGCGGGGGGCGTTCCGACAGTTTATCCGAGAGAAAAAGCACGATATGAGTGGTGGGATGTATGTGCTGAAGATCGAGCCGGACGGCAAAGACTACAACTGGAAGGAGGACCGGAATGCCTCGTGGGAAAACCCCGGTTTTGCGCAGACGGATGAGCATCCGGTGGTGGGCGTGAGCTATCTGGATGCGAAAGCGTTTGCAGCGTGGCTGAGCGAAAAGGAAGGAGTGACGTATAGACTGCCGACGGATGCAGAGTGGAGCAAGATGGTGGGGACGACGAAGTATCCGTGGGGGAGCAGCGACGTGCCGCCAGGTGGAGCGGGGAATTATGCGGGAGAGGAAAGCAAAGCGGGAATGCCAGCAACTTGGGACTTCATCAAAGGGTACCGCGATGGAGAAAAGCGGACTGCACCGGTGGGGCAATTTACGGCAAATCGGTTGGGGATACACGACCTCGGCGGCAACGTGTGGGAGTTCTGCGAAGACGAATACAAAGCTTCGATGAATAGCGCTGAGGCACTCGAAACGATTCCCGTTTTGAAGAATGAAAAGTATAGCGATGGGACGCCGTTTCGTGTGTTGCGGGGTGCGTCATGGAGCAGCAATGGCTCCGTGTATCTGCGCTCGGCATTTCGCAACTACGGGCATCCAACGTATCGTAACGTCAACTACGGGTTTCGTTTGGTGGTCTCGGTGCGCTAGAGTGTTTCCTCCTCTTTACCCTTTTCCCTTGAGGGACGTGGTGAGTCAGAGAAGGGGACGAACAAGAGAACCGATACGGCGTACTACCGGCGCAGCCGGGGAAATTTTTTTGGGAAAATTGCACCATGAATATCGAACACTTCCCGCTCGATATTCATGGTGAGCTCCGTCTCGGAGTGGCGTACGCACGCCGAAGGCCAGCGGAGTTTGCCTCCTCGCTGAACTGATACCAAGCCCGGACTGCCTGAGTGAGTCGCGCGTAATCGCGCTCGGCAGTATAGCGCTCGCGGCGAGCCTCAAAGCGGCGCTTGGTCGCACCGAGGATGCGTGGCTGCAAGCCGGGCCGAAAGAGGAACCCGCAAAACGGTACACCTTCGCGACATGCGAGCAGGCGGCTCTTGGGCTCCGCAAGCCGAAGCCGGACAGCAGCAAGTTGCTCCACAATCCCCGCCCGCAAATCCCAGAGCTGGCCCTTGTCATTGCTGAAAAGGAGGAAGTCGTCCGTGTAGCGGAGATACGAGCCATGCCCCTGCTGCTCGGTAATCCAGCGGTCGAGCGGGTCCAGCGCGAGATTGCCCCAGAGCTGGCTGGTGAGATTCCCAATCGGCAATCCACGCGGACGTTCGACGGCGGTGAGCAGATCATCACCTGGAAAAAGTGCGGCTGGCAGCTCCGGCCCAGTGCGATGACTGGCGAGGATGTGGCCGCAGAGTGCCATGATTCCTCCACACCGGACATCGCGGGCCAGCAGTCGCGAGATTGAGGCATGGTCGAGATTGGGGAAGAACTTCCACACATCGCATTTTAGCACGTAGCGATGCCTGTTTACGAGCTGGCGGCAGCAGTCGCGCGCGAGTTGCGTGCCCTTTCCCACCTGGCAGGAATAGCTGCGGGCGATGAAGCGGCGCTGGAGCAACGGAGCGAGGCGCAGGCAGAGCGCGTGGTGGACGACGCGGTCGGCAAACGGTGCGGCGGAGATTTCGCGGCGCTTTGGCTCGTGGATAAAAAACGTGCGGTATCCGCCGGGCCGCCATGTGCCGGCGCTCATCTCCTGCGACAGCCTGCCGAGCTCCGACTCCCTGTGGTGCCACCAAGTCTCGACATCCGGTCGCCTGCTCTTCCCTCGGCGCGCCAGCGTTGCGGCTCGGAAGAGATTCTCCAGCGATGCCACGCCGCGAAGCGTACAGGCCCTTCGCAGTGCGCGACGGTTCATTGTAGAAGTACCTGCTTTATGCCAGATACAGACCGCACATCGCCGCCGCCCATCCTCACCATTCTCACGGAGTTCTGCACATGGGCGATGGAGAGGACGGCGGATTTTCCCAAGCCGCAACGCCACACCCTAGCAGAAAAGCTCGACCGCACTGCGCTCGACGCGATGGAACTGACCATCGTTGCACGCTTTGCCACTCGTAAGGAGAAATCAGCCGCTCTCGGGCAATTGAATGTAAAGCTGGAAGTCCTTCGCTGCTTTTGGCGCGTGGCACTGGAGAGGTACTTCATCTCGCAGCAGCAAGCCGTGTTTCTCAATGGGCGGCTGGATGAAATCGGGCGCATGGCGGGTGCTTGGCTGCGGAGCATCGAGAAGGTCCCGCAGTAAGGCGGGGCGGCTTTCGGTATGTTCACCTACGCAGCCGCCGCGCCCGCAGCGTCTTTTCCCCGGCCGTGCCACGCGTTGTCTGCGTGGCGGTTGGTTTTCCCACGGGGCGGAGACGGGCAGCGTAGGCGTTTCCTCCTTTGTTTTTCATCGGGCCTGTGCCGGGCAGAGCCATTCCCCACCCGGCCCCTGGCAAACCGGAGCGTCGGGGATACGCATTGCGCACCGAGACCACCAAACGAAACCCGTTGTTGTCGTTACGATTCGTTGGATGCTCGTTGTTGCGATATGTTGAGCGCAGATTCACGGAGTCATTGTTGTTCCATGACGCACCCCGCAACACACGAAACGGCGTCTGTACTGCCCGCCTCCCTTCGGCCCACTTTCCGCAACTTGCTGTCGCCAGCGCGTCGTGGCAGTACGAGCCAAAATTCGTCAAAAAAATTTCCCCGGCTTCGCCGGTTTCGTTGCTCATCGTTTTTGTTTTTATGGTTCATTTTTCCTACTCACCTCGTCTCTCAAGGGAAAAGGGTAAAGAGGAGGAAACACTCTAGCGCACCGAGACCACCAAACGAAACCCGCAGTAGTCGTAACGAATCGTAGGATGCACGCAGCTGCGATATGCAGAGCGCAGAAACACGGAGACAAGGTTGCGCCATGACGCACCCCGCAACACACGAAACGGCGTCCCATCGCTGGCTTTTTCATCCTTCAGGCCCGAATACTTTTCCAGAGCCTCGCTGTCGTTCATCGATGCTCGATATTTGTCTTCGCACCATTCCCACACATTCCCTCCGAGGTCGTAGATTCCCAGTCGGTTTGCGGCAAAACTTCCCGCAGGCGCGGTGCGCTCGTAGCCATCTGTGAATGTCGAAAGGTCTCCACTCAATGCCGCGCCGCCCGATAGCTTGCTGAGCGAGTCGAGGTAGCGCGAATCGCCGTAATTCCCATCCTTGGCTGGCGGCTTCGCTACATCCCCCCAAGGATACTTCCCGCTGCCCACCGCCGCGCTCCATTCCCGGTCGGTCGGCAGCCGATACGTGACACCATCCCGCTTGCTCAGCCACGCGGCGAATGCCTTCGCATCCTCCCAACTCACTCCCACCACCGGATGCTCCGCCGTCTGTGAAAAACCGGGCGACTTCCACGATGCGTTTTTGTCCAGCTCCCACTCGGCGCTGTAAGCCCCTTTGTCGTCCTTTTTCACCTTCAGCACATACATACCGCCGCTCATATCGTGCTTCGGGTTCGCCTCCATGAATTCCTCCCACTCCCGCAGCCGCGTCTCCGTCCGGCACATCAGCACGCTCGTCTCCGGCACAGGCACAAACTGCATGCCTAGATCATTCTCAAACGGCGCATCCTTCGTCGCCGCCGCAATCCGCTCGGCGATGGTCTTGGGCTGAAGCGGTGAAGGCGGAGGCACTGAACTCTTTCCCGCCATGAAAACCTCCGAGAGCAGGCTGCCGTAAGTGAACGGGAGTTGTTTTTTCCCAGTTTTTTCGAAGACCCGGATGGCGGTCTTCTTGAGCGCATCTTCGAGCTTCACGGGCTTCACAATCTCCTCCGCAAGGATGCCTGTGTAGATGGAGTTTGGCGATTCGTCGCCGGTCGCAAACGCGGGCGTGCCATGCTTGGTGGCAAAGCACACGAGCGTATCCACGCCGGAAATGTTCGGGTCGGCGAGACCCTTCGGGATGTTCTTTGCAGCCGGTTCGCCGGGTAGAAGGTTGCCGGGGTCGCGGCAGGAGTCGAGGACGACAAGCTTCAGTGGCACACCCGCGTCGTCGAGCATCTTCAAAACGCTGTCGAGCGTGATGGCCTGATCTTCCGCCTCGTATTGAAAACTAGCGGCGAAATCCACCGGCAGGAGAAAGTTCTCCCCACGAAGCTGAATGCCGTGCCCGGAGAAATAAACAACGGCTTCGGTATCGGGATTCAGCGTCTTCCGAAACTCGGCGAGCGCCTTTCGCATCGCCGCACACGAGGCATTGAGCACCGGCGCATCGCCATGGACGGAGAACCCGAGCTGTCGGAATACCTTTGCCATGAGCTCCGCATCCCGCGTGCAGTCGTCAAGGACCGGCAGGCTTTTGTAAGCGGCGTTTCCAAAAATGAGCACACGCTTCTCCCGTGCCAGTGCAGGCAGGGTGAGCAATAGAAGCGCGGCAAGGATGCAGCGGATAGCGTTCATGGCAGCATACGGGTGCGTAGCGGATAAGCGCTGCGCGGTCGATGGAAAACGTGGGTAGTTCATACGGATCTCTCATCGGCAGGTCGCGATCGTTGATTGCAGAAAAAATCCCGTGATTTCGTGCAATCAACCGGCCGGAGTTAGCGATGGGTTTTGTGAATACCGCGTTTTGAAACGGATCGGCACGTCGCCGAACGGAGCGCGGGTTTCAATCAGCAAACACAAACACAACATGAAATCAAAAGCATCGAATCGAAACAAATACCAAGCAATCGAACCGCTAGAAGCCCGCTATGCGCCCGCAGCCTTCACCGGCTCGGTCGCGGGTGTATTCACCAACGCGGACGGCGGAACTGTGACCGGAGAAGGAACAGAGAACTTCACGTGGGGCGAGGGCATCAATGGATCCGGCCCCAATCGATTTACATTCACTCCAGCCTCCATCAATGCCCAGCCGGGCGAGGTATTCAGCCTCGGCTCCCTCACCTACACCAACGGGACCACCCGTACGGGCACCGAGGCCAACACGGTGAATCTGAGTATTTCGCTGGATATGGACCGCCCCGTACGCGGCGGAGTGAAGGACGTAAGCTACGGGCTCTCCATGCACTCGACGACCAACACAGACGACCCGGTAGCCAGCGCGGACTATGTGAATCTCGGCTCGGGCACGCATTTGAATGTGAAGCTGGGGAACAAGACCTACACGCTGGAAATCCTCGGCTTTGGTTCGCTGAATGGAGGTCAGCCGCAAGTGGAGAAGTCTTTCCATGTGCAGGAAGGCTCCGGTGACAGCGCGCAACTACTGGCGCGATTCACTCCGCTGGACCTGATCGCGAAGTCGGTGAACTGGGACCCCAACAACGGCGGGCTGAAGGTGAAATATCAAGTGAAAGGCATCGAGGCTCCGGGAGTGCCGGTAAGCCTCTACTGGGCATCTGGAAGTGACCCGATTCGGGAAATCGACCTCAGTCCGATTGAATTCCAGACGGCCGTGGGCAGCCATGTCATCAACATTTCTGGTGCGTTGCTCCAGCGGGCTCCCGAGGGCGCAACGCACATCGTCATGGCGATGGACGGCGACGAGCAATTTGCCGAGGTGAACGAAGACAACAACCGTAAATCTGTGAAAGATGTGGAACTCGTCCGTGGACCGAAAGCGACAGGCGTTCTCTCGGACTACACGGTGGCCGTAATCAAGGACTTGCTGCGGCAATCCGGCGAGGCAAGCGCGACGATCTCCAGCCTCCAGCGGACGCCGGAAGACCAGGCGCGCATCATGTTCGACAACATCATGAAGCATTCCGCCCAACAGCAGAAAAACCTCTACGCAGCAGTGGGGGATGCGGTGATTGACGTCTGGGTTGCGGAGACCGATGGACTCACGCGCAGCGAGATTCGCGCAAACCGCGCGTCCATCGAATCGGCGATGGTCGCGAAAATCAACGAACTCGGCCCAAGCAATGTCTCGCATCACTGTGGCGACCCGAACGTGCTGCAAGTTCTCGACCTCGCTCCGTCGTCCTTCTCGGCGGGCTCAAAGGCAATCTTCCGGCAACTGGCTCCGCTCGCTGTGGAGAAGTTTCTGGATCCCTCGAAATTCGACCCGGCATTCCACCTCGCAATCCGGCAGTAACTCGCATTTCGTCTCCTCGGAGCAACGCCGCAGTCCGGCGGCTTGCTCCGGGGAATGAACTGTCACAGAATCGAAATAGCACTCATGAAAAGAACCTTTTTCCTGCTTTTCGCTGCCATGTCTGCGTTGGCTGCTCAGCCGGTTTTCGCACAAGACCGCGTCGCGCTTTTGATCGTGAATTCCGCGTATCCGGGTGACCCGGCAGTAACGTCGAAATCTGGAGAGAAGCGTGAGTTGATGCGGCTGAACGGCGTCGAAAAGGATGGTCCGCTCATGAAGGAATCGCTGATTAAAACAGGGTTCCAAGTAGAGTTGTTGGAAAACTTGACGTCGATCCAGATGAAGACGGCATTGCAAGGTTTCGCGAAGAAACACGCCGCGAAACGCGAGGTGCTGTTCTATTTTTCCGGGCATGGATTTCATCTCGGCGGCGCGAATTTCCTCGCTGGAGTGGATACGGACATCGACACCTCGGAGGAAGAGCGCGATGCGGAAACTCGCTTGTTTGGGGCAGAGCTTGAGCAAGAGAAGGCGCAAATCCCTTTGCGTGCCATGTCCCGTCCAAAGGGCGGAGCGCTTCCACTCGAACTCGTAGTCGCCAATCTCGCCGCGATGCGGCAGCCGAGCGCAAAGCCATCCGACGCGAAGAAAAACGTTCGCATCGTCCTCATTGATGCTTGCCGGAACCAACTCCCAAAAACCGAACCCGGCACCGTCCTCTCGAAGGGCGAGGAGCAGCTTGCGAAGAAGCCAGGAATGTTATCGCAAGCAATCGAGCCGGGCATGTTCATCGGGTTCTCAGCCCTCAATGGGCGAGTGTCGTTTGCCTCTCCCAACGGCCCCAGTCTTTTCACAAAGAGCATCGCCGAGCGGATGCTCAAGCCTGGCCGAATGGTCGATGTATTCAAAGACGCCCGAGTCGGCGTGGAGAACGCGCTCCGCGACCTTCGGGTAAAAGACCCCACGCTCGAAAACGTTGAGCAAATCCCATCTTATACCGACCAGCTTCGCTCCGAAGCCGATTTCGCCTTCGTGCCAAGTCCAAACCCCGATGAGGAACTTGCAAAACTGCGTGCAGAAGCAGCGAGAATCGCGGCGGAGCGGGAGAAGCTGGCGGCGGAAAAAGCACAAACCGAAGCTCAACAACAGAATGTCATCGCCCAACAAAAATCCTTGGCTGAAGAGCGGATGAAAAACCAAGCCGAGCGCAAGGACTTGGAGGCACGACTGGCAAAGGTCGCAGCGGAGCGGGCTGAACCCACGAAAACAGAAACGCAGCCGCCTTCAACTGGCCTCGCAAACACGCCGGAATCCACGCCTCCTCCTCCACAAGTTTCCCCGGTCACACGGGTTCAACCCGCACCTTCCGCTACTCCCCGTCCAGCCCCTCGAAAGCCACAAGCTCAGGCACCAAAGGTCGTCACGACTCCGAAACCGAAGCCGAGCAAACCACGGGAATCGGAATTTGAGCGAGCACTAAGGGAGAGTCAGAATCGGTAAATTCACGGACGGGGTGCAGGATATGCAAGCTTCTGCAATTCCGATTCTATTTCTTCGCGAGAAAACGGTTGGGCTTCATATTTCGACAAATCTTCTGTCATTCGGGTAAATCGCGAGAAATATGAATACTCCCTTCCATCAAAACTCGGGATGCCGTCACCGACTTTGAGATATGAACCAACCCCGACAGTTCCCGGAGTCAAAAGCAATATTTCCCCGGCCACAGTCCCTCGCCAATCGGTTGAGGAAATCCCTTCCACATTGGATGGCGTCGCTACTCCGTGGAAAATGATCCGACACCTCCCACTACGGAGCACTGTTGCAGACGACCTCCATTCGTTTGTAAGTGCCTTCGCCGCGATTCGACTGACTTTTGTCTCCAGAAGGTTTCCGTGCGAGTCATAGACGGGCGCATAGGATGCACACCCACTGAGCGCAATTCCGACAGACGCGCTTAGCGCGAGCAATTTACTGGTTGGCGATTTTTTTGAGTATTTCATGAAATTCTGCTTTGGTGAGTTGCCGTAGCTCCGGGCCTAGATTTTTGGCCTCTTGATATTGAATGTGCATAGTCCCGCTTCCATATGCAAAGAATGGGAATCCGCCGTTCACGATCAGATAACTTCCAGTGGAGACGATCCCCTGATGAACATGGAGCACCTCCCCAGTCACCACTCCCCGCCAATTATCTGGAGTCGAATCCGCCGCTGGATACGCCGTGCCGTGGTAGAATATTCGGGACTGGCCGGACTGAATGATTTTTGCGGTGGCCTGCCAGCGCGGAGACAGCGCCCTGCGTGCGATTTCTTGTGAGCTAATATCCGGAACCGGATACATTGCCGACATTGTCGAAACGCACCCGGAAAACAGTGCGCCGGCAAGCAATAAGAGTGTCAGTCGAGGGCTCATATTCCTGCTGCGTAGCAGAGAGAAAATTCGTAGCACGGAAAAAATCTCCGATAACTGCAATCAACCGCGCAGTCACCGCGATGAGCCATGTGAACCCCGCGCTTTTCACTGCTGGACAACGATGTCCGGCAGGGCGCGGGGAACACAAAAAACTACAAAACACATACAACATGAAAACGCTCATCATCGCCGCCACCATCGCCATCGCCACACTCGCCGCTCCGTCGGCGCAGGCAGGCTACTGCCCGCCCGTCTATAAGACCTCCACCTGCGTGGTCGACAAGTGCAGCTACAAAAAGTGGACAACCGACTATTGCGGAAAACGTTACAGCTACACCATCACTGTCGTCACCTACCGCGACACCTACAGCAACGGCACGACCAAGACCTACAAGCAGTCCTTCCGTAGCTAAACGACACATCCGAATCTCGGCAGCCGCCGCCCGCGAATTAGACCGGGAGGCGGCTTGCTGTTTCCCTGATGAGCGGGCATCCGTTCTCCCCGCCATTTCATATGAAAATCCTAATCAAAACGTTTATTCTTATTGTCGCGGCAACATCACTTGCACTTGCAGCGCCTAAGCGCGCTGCACTTGTAATTTGTAACCACGAATATCCGGGTGACCCCGCGACAGGAGAAGGCGGTCTCATTCGACTCGACAGCGTGCGCGAGGATTTCCAAGTGATGCCGGCAGCGTTGAAAGCCACAGGCTTTGAGGTGGTGGCGAGGGCAAATCTCACCAAGGAGCAGATGCTCGCCGAAATTGAGAGTTTCCAGAGACAGTTCACCGGAACCCCGGAGGTGCTTTTCTATTTCTCTGGTCACGGTGCGCAGGTGCAAAACGAGAACTACCTCGCCGCGATCGACACCAACCCAGATGTAAAGCGGGCTCAACTTGACGCGGAAGCAAAGTTTTCCGGAGATGAACTCAGGGCGCAGATCGAAAGACTCGAGCAAACTGCCGCCGAGGAACGGGCAGTGCCGTTGCGACAAGTGCTCGCAGCATTGCAATTGATGACACCGAAAGACATCCCGCCCGCCGAGAAATCGAAGCACGTTCGAATCGTTATCCTCGATGCATGTCGCTCGCAGTTTGCGCCAACTGTCCCCACGAAAAGTTTCGTTTTCAAAAAAGGGGGCCTCGCGAAGGTGGATAAAGCCGCAGGAGTGTTTATCGGTTTCGCAGCGGCTGCTGAAGAAGAGGCCAATACCAATCTGCCGGGTAAACCGAGCCTTTTCACGGAGAAATTCGCTGCACGACTCATGCAGCCGGGCGAAATCGTGAATGTTTTCAAAGATACACGTATGAAGGTCAACGAAGCCGCCCTTTCGCTCAATGGTGGACGCCGTCAGTTGCCCGCTTACTACGATGAGCTTGAGAGCAGTTTCTCGTTTGTCGCGCCCAGACCGACAGAACCTTCACCAGACGGCACTCATCCACCACCGACGCCCGCGATTCCTGATGGCCCGGGCTTCACGGGCATCATTGCTTCTTGGCACGGTCGACTCATTCCAGTTTACGTGGAGGTTTTTGGGGCACGCGAAAACTCGGTGGTTGAGCGTTTTCTCAAAGTCACAGGATTTAATGGCGATAAATTCTCCGGCGAGCAGATCGGTGCCTCCGGCAAAGTGGGATCGTTCGTGGGCACGATCACCGATGAGCGGGTCAGCATCGACCTTGCGGACGGCTCAGGGTCTCGCGCCTCGGATAAATGGAAAATAGAACTCCAGCACTCTTATGCGGTTGAGAAACACGATGACCTAATTACCGGCGGTGCTGAGAACGGTGGAAAACTCTACCACTTTAAGCGTGGCGATGCTGATGTCTGGCTGCTCGATTCCCCCAAGGCAGCGACCATGTTGCTTCCCCACTACCTGCCGTCTGCACGGAGCTACCGGGTGAGCCGGGATTTTCATTCGGGCCATCGCGTTTATCGTCTCAATCTTCACCGGGCGGCATTTAATGCCGTCCTCCTCATTGATACGGGCGCTCGTTTTGATGTCGCTGCCATCGCTCGCGATTCTGCCGTGCGGATCCGCGGACAGATTGACACTTGGGAATACTCGCGCCCGGACGATTTGAAACGATACAAACCAACGCGCATCGAAGTATGCTTTGACGGCAGTGATGTGCCGTCAAAAACATTTGAATGGCGTGGCTCGGAGCCTTTCCGCCTTGATTGTGAAGTTCCGCAGGGCACGCGAGTTGTCACGATTCGAGGTTTTGTCCGCAAGCAGAGGAATTCCACTTATGAGGGTGAGGCCGTCGCGTGCGGACTTCACGCAATTCCGGTGGGCGCACTGCCCAAAAATGCCGCACCTCAGCGGAAGGCTCCTTCGAAAAGCCGGTGAAAACCTGATGAGCACGGTATTCTGAAGACGCGTGTGTTGAATGAGGAAGGCACGATTTTTATTGAAAAAATCCTGCAATCAGCAGACCAGCCCGCGCGATGAGCCATGTGAACCCCGCGCTGAATACCGCAGGTAAAAACGCCAGCGGGTCGCGGGGAACGAAAACACAAACATACACAACTAACATAAAAACACTCATCATCGCCGCAACCATCGCCCTCGCCACACTCGCCGCTCCGTCGGCGCAGGCAGGCTACTGCCCGCCCGTCTATAAGACCTCCACCTGCGTGGTCGACAAGTGCAGCTACAAAAAGTGGACGACCGACTATTGCGGAAAACGCTACAGCTACACCGTCACTGTCGTCACCTACCGCGACACCTACAGCAACGGCACCAGCAAGACCTACAAGCAATCCTTCCGCAGCTAGGCCCACAAGCGGTGCAACTTCGGAGCCGCCACCGGCGTTCGTGCGGGTGGCGGCTTGCTCGAGAGGGCCACGTGTCGCGTTCTCAGCACCGTCTTCATTCACAATAGCCAACCACTTTTCCACTATGAAAAATTCCTCGATTCTCATCGCTGCCCTAGCATTCGCCGGAGCTCCGCTCCACGCACAAGCTCCGGACGAACTTGCCGACAAAGTGCTAGCGTTTTTCAAGGCGCGCTGCGTCGCGTGCCACGGGACAAACGCCACAGAGCCGAAGGAATTTCAATTCATCGATAACCTCGCGGAGCTGGCAAAGAGCGACTTCGTGGATTTGAAGGTCCCGGAAAACTCCCGACTCTACACGGTGCTGCGTGATAGCGAAATGCCGATTTTGACAAAGGCTGAAAAGCAAGAAGGCAAAAAACGCGTGGACGATGTCACTGCGGAGGAGGTCGCGCTTGTGAAAGCGTGGATCGTAGCTGGTGCTCCGTCCGGTGGTGGTGCACCGGCTGCCTCGGCTCCGCAAAAGCCCGTCGCAACGACTCCGCCGCCGACGCCCGCTGCAACGCAAAAGCCGGGGCCGGCGGCAGAGGCAGCACCAAAACGGGCCGCCCGCCGCGTAATCTCGCATCAGGAGCTCATCGCGGCGGCGCTTGCGGATCTGAACAGCCTGCCTCGCGAAGAACAAAGCGGCACGCGGTACATCAGCATCGCAGCCCTGCATAACAACAGTGCCGAGCTATCCGAAGGACAGCTTGAGATCATGCGCTCCGGCGTTCGAAAGATGATGAACAGCCTCTCGACAAACCCCAATATCGCGAAATTCGAGGAAGTCGGCCCGGAGAAGGTGCTTTTCCGCATCCGCCTTCGCGATGTGAACTGGTCACCCAAACTGTGGGATCGTGTGGCGTCGTTTTTTCCGCAATCGGTAGACGCCGGTCTCGGTTCCGCGCTCACGGCGGCAACAGGAGCAAAAGTCGCCATTCTCCCAGCTGAATGGCTGGCTGCCACAGCGACGCGACCACCGCTTTACCACGAAATCCTCGATCTACCGCAAAAGCTGGTCGACCTGGAAAAACGGCTCGGCGTGAACGCCGCCGCAAACATCGCTGCTGGTGAGGTGATCCGTGCCGGATTTACAGAGAGCGGCGTCTCCGCACATAACCGGCTCATCGAGCGCCATTCGCTGAATGCTTGGTCGGGCTACTACTGGGTGAGCTACGACTTCAAGGAAAGCGGCGGCAAATCGAGTCTGCTCGCAAATCCCCTCGGACCAGAGAGCATGAAACTCCTCGGTGGCGCGCACGCCTTCAAGCACGCGGGCGGCGAGTTTATCTTCTCCCTGCCAAACGGGATGCAGGCTTACTACGTCGCGGACGTTCTCGGGAGCCGACTCGATGGCGCAGTGCCGACCGACATCGTCGGCGACAAGACGAATGTTACCGGACGCGTAGAAATCTCAAATGGCCTCTCGTGCATCATCTGCCACGACAACGGGATGAAGGAGCCAAAACAGGCCGACCAGGTCCGCGCGATTGCCGGAGGCTTTGGCACTGAGGAAAAGCAACTAATCGAGCGACTGCACCCGCCCCAGGAGAAAGTGGAAGCTGTTCTCAAAGAGGACGCCGGCAAGTTCCTCGCGGCGCTCTCAGCAGCCGGGGTGAAACAATCCGATGGGCGCGAACCCGTCGGCGAACTCGCCAAGCGTTTCGAAAAGCCTGTCACCCTCGCAAAAGCGGCTGCCGAACTGGGCGTTAGCGAGGAGGACTTCAACAAGCGCGTGGACCCAAGAAAAGACCCCAATTTTTTTAATACGGCCATCCTGTTGGGCTCCGGCACGTTGGCTCGCGAACACTTCCTCGATCTTTTCCCCGACCTGATCGCTCGACTCGATATCGGCAAAGTTCGCAAAGCCGAGCCACTCGCAGAAGTGAAACTGCCGGGTCGCGAGGATGTGAAAAAGTTGCGACCCATCGCTGTGCAAATCACGACCGATAAAACGCGCTACCGTGGTGGCGACGAGAAGGATAAAAAGGGTGACCTGCTTTATGCCACCGTCACCGCCGCCGAGGCAGGACACCTCCGGCTGCTTTACCAAAACGCGAAGGGCGAAATCATCACGCTCTTCCCGAATCAGTTCCAGAAGGACGACCGCATTCCCGGTGGTGTGCCAGTAAAGGTGCCTTCCGACACGGCAGGCTTTGATATCGAGATTGTAGGCCCGCCATTCGGACAGGAGCATCTCATCGCTATCGTCACGGATCGCCCGTTCACGGATGAGGCGGCGTTGAAGGAGGAACTCGCGAAGACGGAGTTTGCCGAAGCCACGACGCGCGACCTGGAGGTGGCCGTCGCGAAGAGTGCGCGAGTCATCGCCCGTGATGAACGAGGACGCCGCGTAGGCCGGACTGGATTCTCCCGCATCACTATCGAAAGCCACGAATAATCACACCCATGAAATTCATTCTCGCAACACTCGTCACCATCACAACGCTTCTACATGCTGCGGAGGATCCGCTCCGGGTGAAAGACGCCGCAACCATCAAGCGTGAACTCACCAAGGATGTCGGCCCGGTTCTCATTCCGAAAGGCGCGGATCCCAAATCCGCGCGAATCATCAAACGCGAGGCCGAGCGCAAAGCCCGCCAGATTAGCCTCCCGGCGATCCGCTTTGCGTTCAACAAAGTGACGCTCGCCGATGCAGAGAGCGAGCGGCAGTTCGCCGAACTCGGCAAGGCGCTCAACGAGGGGGAACTCAAAGACGCGAAGTTCACACTCGAAGGCCACACCTGCGACATCGGCCAGGATGCCGACAATCTCGATCTATCCCGTCGCCGCGCCGCGGAACTAAAGCGCCGCCTGACGACTGAGCACAGCATCTCTGAAAGCCGGATCACATTTGAGGGAAAAGGAGAATCCTCTCCCGAAGTCGCAAATGACTCCGAGGCACACCGCGCGCAGAACCGCCGCGTGGTTGTCATTCGCGAGCCCGCTTCGTAAAATCGTCCGCCATGCGCTACGCCATTCTCGCATTTCTGTCCCTAGCCGGGTATCTGTTCGGTCAGGATGCGGCCCCGGCCGTACCGGCTGCCACGGCCGAACCACGGCTCGCTTTGGTCGTCGGCGTGACAGCATATGATTCCTCGGAGTCATCCCATTTCGCCCCGCTGAGCAGCCCGGGGCGGGATTGCCACGGATATGGCGACTGCGCTCGCGGGCACGGGCTTTGAAGTATTTTGGCGGGAAGCCGCTAATCAACCCCACAAGGCGGCAGTTGCTCGATGCGGTGGAGTCCTACGTTGACGCGCTGCGCAAGCGCGGCGGCGTGGGGCTTTTCTATTATTCCGGCCACGGAGTGCAGGACGAGGAAGGCGCGGCAAATTATATCATCCCCACGGGCACGCCGATTCGCAGCGTGAAAGACCTCCCCGAGGAAGCAGTGAACGTTCAGCGCGTCGTCAACCGAATGGGCGAGGCCAAAAACCGCCTGAACCTGCTCTTCCTCGATGCGTGCCGGAATAACAACCTGCCGCGCGAAGCCAAAAGCGGAAGCGCAGGACTGGCTGCGATGCGAGGGGCGAGCGGCCTCATGGTCTTTTTCGCCACCCATCCAAACGACGACGAACCCGAAGGGTGCGACAACAGGCACGTTCCGCGTGAACCGCGGCGGGAGCTGGAACTACAACACCAAGTACTGCCGCGCAGCGAACCGGGACGGGAACTCGCCGGACAACCGGAACAGCGACCTGGGCTTTCGTCCCGCAGTTTCCATCTCTAGCACTCAAGAATGAGCGGAGCGAGAGAACAAGGAAAGCGACCTAGGCTACTGATCTCGACAAAATACGGTTGGGAATAACCTCCAAAGTTCGCACAATCAAAAGTCGACGTCTGAATCGAATGGGCACCCGCGCCATTTACGGTACGATGACGCAGCGAAATCCGACAAACGGCTTGTCGTGGTAATCATGCCGGTAATCGAAGGTCATCAAACCCGGAGATTTAGTCTCCCAACCGGCTCCTCTTGCCTTGACTTTGCCCTCGTCCGATTCGGACACGCACATTTCCCATACATTGCCGGAAAGATCGAACAGTCCGCTCCGCGTTGGAGCAAACTTCCCAACCGGAGCGGTGAACTCGAATCCGTCATTTCGCGTCTCGTCATTTAACCCCACTTTGGAGGCATAATTCCCCGCATCATTTGGTGGCGGGAATTCCCCGCCCCACGGATAAGACAATCCCCCTCTCTTAAAAGCTTCGTTTGCGCTCTTCATGCTTTTATCCCGGCTACTGGCAGTAGCGTCCTCTCGAAGGCCTGCGGCGCAACTCCATTCGTGATCGGTTGGCAGGCGGACTTGAAGGCCGCTTTTGCGACTTAACCAGACACAAAATGCCCTCGCATCCTCTTCGGACACGTTCACAATTGGATGTTCCGGCGTTTGTAAGAATTCCGGTTGCGCGTGCGGGCGATTTTCTTCCCTGCGAAATGCTTCGTAGTCACGAACGCGGGTTTCCCACACGCTGAAGAAAACCCGGCGGCCATCCGTGCTGCCTCCGACGATATCGATCGGCACAAACTTCATCCCAAGGAAATTCGTGTAAGGGTTCTCTTTGGTAGCGGCCCTGATTTTCTCCGCTTCCGTTCTCGTGTTTGGTCGAGCACTGTTAACAAAAGCGAACCCTACTCTGGGATTCAGCTCGTCTGCGTAAGCCGGCACTTGCTCATACCCCTCCAGAGCGGGCTGTGCCTTGATTAACTTCTCCACCCTGTCGGCAACCGCCTCCCGGATGTCTCGGAAAGCGTCCACCACCTGTCCCGGTTTGCGTATGCGTTCGGCGAGCGCCGCAGTGAAGAGACTTGGCTGGTCCTTCAACGAAAACGATACACGGCCTGCCTGTGCGCCAAAGCCGATAAACATGCCGGGTTTCGATGGGGGTGCGCCAAGGCCGCCGCTCTTTGTGAGAGCGAAAGCGCCCTTTGGCGCGATCTCGCCTGATTCGGGCTCAGGAAACGGGTCCCGGCAAGCGTCAATGAAAACAATGCGGACGTGGGTCTTCGCCTCGTCCCGAGAAAGCCCATCGGGCGTCATCTTTTCGAGATTTGCCAGCACAAGACTTAACGGAACAGCGCCACCCTGTTCTGCTTTCACTGCGTTGCGCTTGAGTGTGTCGAAGTCCGCCTTCCGCCCGGCGGCCTCGGCATCGCGCGAGGCAATGGATAGGTCGACATTAGTATCAAGACCGGCGAGATAGCTCTCCCCATCCAAACCTATCCCATGCCCAGAAAAGTAAAACAGCACCTCGCGTGTGCCGGCGTGCTTCCTTGCAAACTCCTGCACCGTCGTTTTGAGCTGCGCTGTGGTCAAGTTCGACGCTATTTCAACCGTAAATCCTACTGATTTGAGCGCGGATTCCACCAACGGTCCGTCAAGTTTCACGCCATCCAACCGCTTAAGCAACAGTTTCTCGCCCGGACGAGGTAATCTGTCAGGATCTCCGGGGTATGCGTAATTGGTAATAACCAGCGCAACGCGCTCCGCAGCAAGCAGCGGCTGCGCGAGGACGAGGAGAAGGAAGATGCGGAGCAGTGTGGTGCGCATGGCGACCGAAGTTTCTTAGCGCTGCGGAGCGATTTGAGCAAGACGACGAACGGGCGTGGGCGGAATTATTTCCGACCCACGCCCGCCGTCTCCCCTCCCACCAGAAGACTAGTAGCGCCCGCAGGAGCTGACAATCACTCGCGAGCCGAAGGGCACAGCTGGAACGCTCACAAAACGCCCCGGGACCGCTTCCGCTCGGGTGACAGCAGGTTTCGCGGATTCCGACGTGGCCGCCGGAACGGGAGCGGGTGATGATTTAGTCTCGGCGGTCGGCTTGGGAGCCTCGGGCTTGGCAGGCTCTGGAACCAGTTGCTCCGCAGGTTTCGCCGGAGCGGTGCCGACAGCCGCATCCACAGCTGAAACGACGGAGTTTACTTCTGCATCCCATGCGAAATTGCCGGCATTCTTCACCGCGGAGGCAGCGAAGAGTTGAGCGTCGGAAACCTCCACACGTTTGGCGAGTTCGTCCATGATGCGGTTGCGGGTACCGGCAAGCCCCCCGACAGGGGTCGCCAGTTCCTTGGCGATGTTATTCACAGTGAGCTTCACCTCAGCCTCTGCGAGGCGGGCTTTGTCAGAATCGAGCTGTAACCGGGCCTCCGCGAGTAACTTCTCGCTGCCTGCTATAGTGGCTTTCAGCTGCTCACTGATCGCAGTCTTGAGCGTGAGGTCTTTCTGATGCCCCTCCAGCACGCCAAGGAGACGACGGGCTTCCGTCTCTGCCTCTGCGCGGCTGTGAGTGATGCCATTGAGGACGAATGTTGCGACTTCTCCCTTCAGCACGGGCTGGAGGGCCTGGAGGCGACTGCGGGAAATCTTCACGCAGTCCTCGGCTGTGACGACGTCTGCCGCGGCCTTGCGGGCGCGGTTGCGGCTCAGATTGAGCGACGCCTCGGCATTCGTCAGGCGCGTTTCATCGTCGGTGAGGGCGATTTTGGCGGCCTTGATTTGCTGTGCGTCGGACGTGGCTTCATCCACTGTTTGACGAATGTCGGAGACGAGCGTCTTGGCTAGTGTTGCGGCTTCCTTCGGCCCATAAAGAATAGAGCCGGTGAGGATGGAGACGGTAGTGATGGTGAGTGCTTTGATGAGCGTTTTCATGTTCTTATTTTGTTTTCTTTTTTCGGACTAAGCAGCCGGTCTGGACATTTGTCTCGACTGTTACGACTGCCGTTCAAAAGCTCCCATCGCGGAGTTTCGCTGATTGATTGCAAAAAATTTCCATCATTCGATTCGCGCTGGCTCCCCTCCCCAGCTCCCCTCCCCAGCTCCCGTCCCCATCAGCGTTTGAGCGCAGCAGAGCCGGAAGCGATGAACGGACGCCTGCGAAAATGCCGGCGACTCCGAAACCGAACTTCAGCGGAACCCATAATTCACGAGGCTTTGCCCTAATTCCGCACTCTAGAATTCCGTCCATTCCCCTTTTGCCAAAGCGTCTGCCGCGTCCTGCAATTTCTTGACTCGGCAGTAATCTAAAAAATGAAGATTCGCCTCAATGCTCTGAGTTTTGGAGCGGGCGGCACAAAGGAAAAACTCAGTAATCGTAGCGTTGCGTACAAGGAGCTCTTCTCCAAGCCTGACCAAGATATGGAGCCGAGAAGCATTCTGAGTTTCAATTTCCCTCCACCAGATCAGCGCCCGGCCTTTTGCGGCTCTAAATCCGACCCGAGCCTTCAGCCACTCGTAACGCGCCCGCAGTTTTTGCACACTCCATCCGGCGGTGTTCGAAATCTGAAAGTCGTTCGAAGGGTCAGGCTCTTCGTTGATAACGGCGCGGTGCGGAAGCTCCATCCCGGCTGCCATCGCAAGAATCTGCTGCTCCTCGGCAATTTGCCATTGTGCCTTCATGTAAGCGAAAAACGGCGGCGTGTCCGCCAACCGAAAAAGAATGCGTGGCCCGAGTTCGGAGTCAGGGATCGTGTTTATGTCTCCGGGATCGAGCAATCGACGGAATTGCGACCCAGCGCTTACTACGCGGCCATCTGAAGTGGTCGTTAACGAAGCGACTTCGATGACTCCGCTTAGTGCCGACGCCCGCTCAACGTCAGCAGGAGCAAGAGCAGGGACGTAGATTCGATTCCCGAATCCCGCGAGAACGCCTGACGCATCCCTTCCATAGACGTGCTCAATCTGTGACTCGGTCTGGGCTGCAGCAAAAACGGAAACATTCATCTTTCGGAATGTTGCTGTAAGACGGGTGCCGAGGTCCGGAATGCATCCGGCGGCTGGCAATTCATCAATAAACACAAGAAGGTGCCTTGGAAGGGGGCCTCCCGTTCGCCTCCCAGTCTCAATGATCCAAGAGAAAAGGCCGCGGAAAATCACACTCACGAGCGATTTGATTTTCGGGACTTTTTCCTCGTGCACTGACAGAACGAAGAGCCCCGGCTGTTCGAGCAGAAGTTCGGTGTAATCTAATTCCGAAGCCGATGTGGTCCGGCAGATATCCGAGTCCAACCAAGGCAATAGAATGTTCAGGGCTTGTGCGAGGGTTGTTTCCGAATTTTTGTTTCCGGAAATAATCTCATTGGCAAACCGTGCCACGACTCTTGAGTCCCCATCGGAAGCGAGTTCATTCAATCCCTGCGCGCCTTTCTCGAAATACGTGCGAACTTCCCCAAGAGTTCCAGTTCCCTTGCGGATCCGATTTACGGCAATAATCGAATGCGCTAGAAGTTCGGTCGCCTGCTGAACGAAGTATTCGCTATCGCCACTGTTGACATTGAGCGACTGCGTCAGCGTGTGCGCGATGTCGTAGCTCTCATTAAGGGTTGAGACACCACCAATAGGATTCACCCGGTGGGTGGTACCAGCGGGGTCGGAGGGATTGAAAATTGCCAGCTTCGCGTTCTTTCCTCGGAAATGCTTCGCAGCGGCCACCGCTTGGCGAGCGCTGCCAGACTGGACCGCAAACACGACAACAGACGTGTCCGGATGCCGGAGTGCAGCTGTGACGAATCGCTCGTGGATTCGCGTTGTTTTACCGCTTCCCGGCAATCCCAAGATAAGGGTGCCGCGACGGCTGTGGTTACCTTGGTATCGGAAAGTTCGGCTCGGTGCCAGTTCCAGTTCGCTGCCGTCCGGTTCGGTCTCTACAAGTGGAGCAAATCCCGAGAGAAGAAGATCATGGTCATTGAAGGGTGAATTATCAGTTTTCATAAAGGCGCTTCAGTCTGAGCTAAGCAACGAACTGCGATAAATCCCCGATACGGGCGAGTCGGGCCTCTCCCTGACCTGTGGATATCCGCCCCGGGCGCTTCACAAGATATCGGGATCGTGTCTCGGTTTGCGCGGAAGATCCCCCCTCCCGGAGACGAACTTCGGGGAGGGCGTCTCCATCGACGCTGGCGGTTGTAATTGTGACGGAATCGATAACGTTTGGGCCAGCCATTACCACGGCCAGGATCGGCGACAGAATTTCGCGAAGCACAAGGAACAGCCCCGGCAGCCCGCAATTTTTTGCCATAGCACTGTCGGCAAGAAGCTCATCTGCGCCTGGCTCAAAATTCAAAATGGTACCTCGAGCCGATAACACATTGCGGAATCTTGCGACTGGCGACCACACGGCATCGCTCACAAATGCCGTTAGAAAATCCTCACGCTTGGGCGACACGATCCATCCGTTTGACGGAAAGACACTCTCCAAAACCTGTAGCCTATCCCCTGTGGTTTCGGCGGGAGAGGATTCCGGAACTTGCGAAACAAGGGCCGCTATGCCTTCTCCGGTTATAATCGAGACAGAACTTCCAGTGATCGACGAAACTTTCGAGGGCACGCAGGCGTGAAAAACTCCCACCCAAAATATCTGTGTCGGATAAATGAGTTCTACTCGCCCGTTTCGGCTACAGCGCACTGGTGAGCGACCTTGGATTGCATCAGCAAATCGTTTCGCTGACGAAGGCGATAGTGATTGAAGATCACAAACTACGGCGACCCCAAGCGCCCCAACACATTTTCCGGAGCGAGAATGAAGGTTCGCAACAATCGAATCCACCGATTCATCCAAGGTCGCTCGGACCATCGGAAGTCCAACACTTTCCGCAAGCGAGGAAGCGAGGAGCTCAGCCGTGCCATCCGGACAATTTGATATCAATAGGACTGGTTGGGCAGGCAGCTTGGGCTCTTGGGCACGAAACAAGCAGAACTCTCTAATCAGAACCCCCTTGGCCATTTCGTTCCCGGGCACGACCTCATTCATCACTTCGAAGCCGAACGAGGATTGTTGTTTTGATGAAGATTCAGGCATGGTCAGTATTCTCCGGATGGGATGTCTTATGATACGAACGAGTTCGCATTGATTATCGCTCAATCGCCCCGTGATATGCTCATGAAGGTGAGCCGAATAACGACCCCTTCCGACAATGGATCCCTCCTGAAACGCAATCACGGAGCGCCTTTGAAATCCTTACATCGGGGGCTGTTCGGGTTTGATTGCAGGAAATTCGGGATCTATCTCGACGGTTGAAACGGCCTCCGCTGACGGAGCTGCATCGGTGGTTGGAGCGCGGGAGTTCCAAAGGGCATTGAGCACGAAAAAGAGGAGACCGGCGACAAAAGCGAGTTTGATGACGAATCGAAAAATCGCCGCAGCAAACCGGACAATTATCACCAACGCGGTGAAACCGAAAATCGCCCCGTGCGCTAGGATCTGTTCGCGAGGCATGGATGAGAGAAAGTCGAAGATGGATTGGAGTGTCGTCATTTGCGTTTTCAACGATCCCATCGGGCTTGCCCGCCGTTTGATTGCAAATACCGCGATCCAACATGCGCCCCACCAAAAATGTGTGAGAAGGAATACCCTATCGCCACCGACATCTGCTCACTACGAGACTGCCACCTTCCGTTGCTCAAACCTCATGCTGCAAACGTACTTCATTCAGCAATCTCGGAATATGCAATCTAACCAATCACCGGCTTGGACGTAGCGCCGATCCGATTCATGACCCGCTTGCCGGAAGGGCCGTGTGGTCCGTTAGTGCAACGATGGGATTTTACTGTCATTTACTGTCAAATATTCTTCGCGATGCTGCGTTTTCGTGCGTTCGCCGAGATTTCCTCATCGCGCACGAAAGCGTTCACGGAGCACATTTTAACGAACACAAACGCATGAGCACGAATGTTTTAACTCACGCTCATAACCTG
>SXGQ01144749.1_pt1 | contig 25133 bp, 12 predicted proteins | sample 3178371 | NCBI WGS metagenome assembly SXGQ01 (sample SAMN11356859, study PRJNA531348) | freshwater metagenome | isolation source: freshwater sample F1-20 | place: China: Fuxian Lake, Yuxi | collected 2017-12-25 | reverse complement strand
GGTGGATCTCAATTTTTCATTTGCCTCGCCAACATCGCGCTCCACCGCGGACCGGACTGCGACCTTCGCGCCGTCGTGATGGATGAGTTCCACTACTACGGCGATGCGGAGCGCGGCGTCGCGTGGCAGGCGCCGCTCCTCACCCTGCCCCGGGCGCACTTCCTCCTGATGTCGGCGACGCTCGGGGCGACGGCCTTCCTCGAGGAGGACATCGCGCGCCGCACCGCGGCACCATGCGTGACGGTGCGCGGCGACCGGCGTCCCGTGCCACTCGAGTTTGATTGGTCGGAGACTCCCCTCGCCGAGAAGCTGGGTGAGCTCCTGCAGCTGAAGCGCGCGCCGGTTTACGTGGTTTACTTCACGCAACGCGCGGCGAGCGAGGGCGCGCAGGACTTCATGAGCCTCGCGGTCTGCACCAAGGAGGAAAAGGCCGCGCTGCAGGAGGCGCTCGCGGGCGCCCGCTTCACCAGCCCGTTTGGCAAGGACCTCCAGCGCTGGCTTCGCCACGGGGTCGGCGTGCACCACGCGGGCCTGCTACCGCGCTACCGCATCCTGGTCGAGCAGCTCGCGCAACGCGGCCTGCTCAAGATCATCTGCGGAACCGACACGCTCGGTGTCGGCATCAACGTCCCGATCCGCACCGTCGTCTTCACCCAGCTTTGGAAATACGACGGCAAAAAGGCCGCCGTCCTCAGCGTCCGCGATTTCCGGCAGATCGCCGGCCGCGCCGGACGCCGCGGCTTCGACGACCGCGGTTTCGTGATCGCGCAGGCGCCGGAGCACGTCATCGCCAACAAGCGCGCCGAGGAAAAGGCCGCGGCGGAGCCGGGCCGTAAGCGCTCCGTCGTGAAACAACGCGCTCCCGAGGGAGCGGTCGGCTGGGACGCCCGCACGTTCGAGCGCCTGCGCACCGCACCCTGCGAGGAGCTCCAATCACGCTTCGCCCTCACCCACGGGATGCTGCTGCTCATGCTCAGCCGTCCGGGCGACGGCTGCCGCGACCTGCAGCGCCTGATCCGCGACTGCCATGAGACTCCCCACCGGAAAAACCTTCTGCGCCGGCGCGGCTGGCAGCTGTTTCGCGCGCTGGTCGAACGGGGCATCGTCGAACTCGCCGCGCGAGGTGCGCGGATCGAGGTGACCTCCACGGCATTGCCCGCGGCCACCCGGAAGGTGCGCGTCAACGTCGAGCTGCAGGACGACTTTTCCCTCCACCAGGCGCTTTCGGTGTACCTGCTCGACACCCTGCCGAGGTTGGATCCGGCCGACCCCGCCTACGCTTTCGATGTACTCACGCTCTGCGAGGCGATCGTCGAGGATCCCGACGCCATCCTGCGTCGTCAGATCGACAAGCTGAAGGCCGAGAAGCTCGCCGAGTTGAAGGCCGAGGGCGTCGACTACGCCGAACGCATGGAGAAGCTCGAGCAGATCGAGCACCCGAAGCCGCGGCGGGAGTTTCTCTACGAGACCTTCAACGCGTTCGCCGCCGCCCATCCTTGGGTCGAGGGCGAGAACGTTCACCCCAAGTCGATCGTGCGCGAGATGTGCGAGCGCTTCCTCGGGTTCAACGACTACGTCCGCGAGTACGGCCTGCAGCGCTCCGAGGGCCTGCTGCTGCGCCACCTGTCCCAGGTCTGGAAGGTGCTCGCGCAGACCGTCCCCGTCGGCGCCAAGACGGAGGACTTGCTGGAACTGGAGGACCACCTGCGCGAGCTCGGGCGCTGTGTCGATTCCAGCCTCCTGGAGGAGTGGGAAACCCTGCTCCACCCGGATGCCGCCGCCGGGCCCAAGTCCGAGGCGCCGCGCCCGCCGACCGACATCACCCGCGACCGCGCCGCTTTCCGGCGGCTCGTGCGCGTCGCGGTGCTGGGCGTCCTGCAGGACGCCGCCGCGCACGACTGGGAGTCGCTCGCCGCCCGCGTCCATTCGGAGACTCCCGCCGCCGAGGCGCGGCGGGCTGAGACGCTCTTCACCGCGTTTGAGGAGGCGCGCGGGCGGATACGGCTGGATCCGGAGGGACGTTCCACCAAGCACACGCACGGCTTGGACGAGGCCCCGGGCCGCGATCTGGAGATCGCGCAGATCATGGTTGATCCGGAGGAGTCCAACGACTGGGAGGCACGCTTCCGCGTGGATCTCGCCGCCAGCCGCTCCGCCGGCCGCGTGGTTCTTGCGCTCGAGTCCGTCGCGCCGATCGGAGCGTAAGGCGCGCGGAAAAGTTCTGGAGCCGAGCCGCGACCCGTGGTCGCCTCTCTCCTAGCCATGCCTGTGCTGAGGAAGAGAATCCGAGCCGCCCGCAGTCCGCTTACCGCGGAAGTGCGCGTGCGTTTCGTCGAGGGATACCTGGGCCTGGGCATGCTACGGCAGGCCGCCGCCGAGCTTCGGGCGATCCGGGCCAAGGACCGCAATCTTCCCCTCGTCCTCGCCGCCCGCGCGGAACTGCATCTGGAGTCCAAGGAATGGGAGCAGCTGATCGCCGCCGGACGTGAATTGGCCCGCCGACACCCGGGAACGCCGCAGGGATGGATCCACTGGGCCTACGCGCTGCGAGAACTGGGGCGCGTCGAACAGGCGCTGGAGGTCCTGCTCGAGGCCGAGACGCTCCACCCGAAAGTCGGCGTCATCCACTTCAACCTCGCCTGCTACCACTGCCTGCTGGGCGACCTGCGGGCGGCGAAGCGCCGCCTCGAACGCGCCTGCCGGATCAAATCGGACTGGAAAACCACCGCCCTCGAGGACCCTGACCTCAAGGAGCTGTGGAACCACTACACGCCCGAGCAAATCAGTTAAGCGAAGGCCGCGACCTCCCCTGCCCCTGATGTTGTCACGTGGTAGGTGACGAATCCGCCAACGGCATCCGGGAAGGCCTTCCGCTCGGCGCGCCGCTCTGAGCTCTCGGTCGAACTTGCGGCGGCCAGGTTACAGTCCCAGTTTCCCGACCACCCGTCCGCGACGCCACCCAGGCGCGCGGTCTCCCTTAACCCCAGATAGCCCACCCCTACGTTCAGGTCCTTTCGCTGCGTTGGCGCGGCGGTACGACTGACGGCCCCACGAGAACCCCATGAGGACCCCACGGCTCCTATCCGCCCGAGCCCAGTGCTCCAGCGTTTCCATTCCTCTGATCCTTGCCGTGCTTGTCCCGGCGCTTGCGCCCCTCGACGCCGCCCGGGCCCCGGAGACCGGTTCGCTGGCCGGCGTCGTGAGCAACATCGCGACGGGGCAGAACCTCGCGGGCGCGGAGGTGACATTATCGCCCGGCGGAGGCCGCACACTCACCCTGCGCGACGGCCGCTACGAGTTCACCGGACTCGCCCCGGGCGCCTACACTGTCACGGCAACCTATTCCGGCCTCGATCCGGTTTCCACCGCGGCGAACGTGCCAGGAGGCCGCGCGACGATCCGCGACCTCGGCCTCACCTCGGCCGTGTACAAACTCGAGAAATTCGTCGTCGAGGGCGAGCGGGAGGGCAACGCCCTCGCCATCACCGAGCGGCGCAACGCCGGCAACGTGAAGGATGTGATCTCCTCGGACGCGTTCGGCAACGTGGCCGACCTCAACCTCGGCAACTTCCTTCAACGCATGCCCGGCATCAGCAAGGAGGAGTCGGAGGGTGAAATCTACCTCATCCGCATCCGCGGAGTGGATTCAAACCTGAACGCCGTGAGCATCGACGGCACGCGCGGCGCCAACGGCACCACCCGCAGCCTCAATCGCGGCTTCGAGATCGACAAGGTGCCGGCCGACTTCATCGAGACGATCGAGGTCACCAAGGCCGCCACGCCCGACATGGACGCCGACTCGATCGGGGGCGGCGTCAACCTCCGCACCAAGAGCGCCCTCGACCGCAAGGGCCGCCGGGCGACCTACAACGCCGGCCATTCCTACAACATGGACCAGAAGACATTCCGGCCGCTCTTCAGCGTGAGCTACTCCGACATCATCCGCGACCGCGTGGGCGTGCTCATCACCGCGAGCTATAACGAGAGCCACAAGCCGCGCGACCGCAGCAACCTCCTCTACGAGCAGACCACCGCCACCGACCGGCCCGTCTTCTTCACCGCTTCCAATTGGGGCCAGGACCAGCTGAAGCACAAACGCCAGGGGCTGGGCGCGCGGGTCGATTACCGGCTGGGGGACGCGACCCGCGTCTATTTCAACACCACCTACTCGTACTACGCCGATCAGCTGAACCGCCGGCAGCCGACGGTGAGCTCCGCCACCGCCGCCAACATCGTGTCGGTTTCCAGCAAGATCACGGAGACGCGCAACCAGACCTTCACGTTCAACCAGAACCGGCGCGAGCGGGACGTCGAGACGCTCAACTTCACGTTCGGCGGCGAGAGCTCCCGTTTCCTCGGCGGGAAGCTCGATTTCACCGCCAATTTCTCGCCCTCCTCGGGCGAGGAGCGCCGCTTCATCCCGGCGCGCGCCGTTGCCGGCGTGGGCTTCCGCTTCGACCGCTCCCTCACCCACCGGTACTTCACGGTCACCCAGATCAGCGGCCCGGACATCTATGAGTCGCGCGACTCGACGATGACCTCGGTCGATATGCCGGAGATCTTCAGCCGCGACGAGATCCTCGGCGCTCAGGTCAACTACCGGCGCGCCTTCGCCACCACGTTGCCGGTGTCGCTGAAGACCGGCCTTCGTTTCCGCGAGCAGTCGCGCCGGCGCGACCAGAACCGGGAATTGCTCAGCTACGTCGGCCCGAACGGCGTGGCCGGCCCCGTCGGCGCGACCAACGACGATGATCTCGGCCGGTTCTTTGACCCCGGCTATAGCCATGTCGCCTTCAACTACCCGCGCGGCTTGCAGTTCCTGAAGCTGCCGGAGCTGCGCGAGACACTGCGAACCCAGCCGCAGCTTTTCCGGCGCAACGTCGCCACGAGCGTGCAGGACTCCATCCGGCTCGATTCCCGGGCCGAGGAGACAGTCACGGCCGCCTACGTGCAGGGAGAGACCCGCTGGGGTCGGCTGGGTGTGGTGACCGGCGTCCGGATGGAGGAAACGCGTTTCTCCGGCCAGGGCTTCAAGCAGGAGCTCACCGCCGCCGAGCGTGCCCGCAGGGCGGCTTGGGTGGGCGCCGTGACGGATGAGGAGCAAGCCCGCCGCAGCCTCGCCGAGTACGGCAACCGCACGCGCGCCGGCGGCGACTACCGGAACTACTTCCCCAGCCTCCACCTGAAATACAGCGCGACCCGCAACCTCATCGGCCGCCTCAGCTACTCCACCGGCATCGGGCGCCCGAATTTCGGGCAAATCGTGCCCGACATGGCGGTGAATAACGACAACCAGACCATCACCTCCAACAATCCGGACCTGCAGCCCCAGCATTCACGCAACCTCGACGCCTCGCTCGAGTGGTACTTTGAGCCGGCGGGATTACTTTCCATCGGCGCCTTCGACAAACGCCTCCGCGACTTCATCTACCGCGCTGGAGTCGGCCGCGTCGATTCCACCAACAACATCTTCGGCCAGGAGTACGACGGCTACCTGCTGACGACCGATCGCAACGGCGGGTCGGCAAAGATCCGGGGAATCGAATTCGCCTACAGCCAGCAGTTCAGCCACCTGCCGGGCTTTTGGCGCGGCTTTGGCGCGTTCGCCAACATGACGTGGCTGCAGACCGAGGGCGACTACGGCACGCCGGGCGCGAACCGCACCGGCGGCACCATCCCGCTCTTCACTCCGCGCACGGGCAACGTGGGTGTATCCTATATCGCGCATGGCTGGACGATCCGGATGAAGGTCAACCACATGTCCGACCGGCTTGAGAGCTACAACGCGGACCCCTCGCGGCGGGTGTACGACAAGGGCAGCACTCCCACGGACGTGAACCTCGCCTACGCGTTCAGCCGCCGGTTCAGCGTCTACGCCGACGTGATCAACGTGTTCAACGTCGGCACCAACCACCAGTACACCTACATCCGCGACCGCGCGACACGCAACGACCTCTACACGACAGTCATCAAATTCGGAGTGAGCGGCAGCTTCTGAGTCCGCTTCGCCGTGACCGAGCGTCGCCGTGATCGCGCGGAGGATCGGATCGCCCGGCGACGCCCTCAATTCCGCACCGCGTAGGTGGCGATAAGATATTCCACGAGCGAATCGATCTGCGGACGGTTGAGCGGCCCGCCCAGGTCAGCGGAAAACCCCGGCATCAGCGTGCCGGGTTTGCCCGCGACCACCATGGTGCGCCAATAATCCCGGTCCGCCGGGCGTTGCAGCTCCTTGAGCAGGGGCACAAACGACGCGCGATGCTCCGCCTCGTGGCAGATCCCGCACGCCGCCTTGTACAGTTCCCCGCCGCTCAAACCGATCGTGGGCGTCACATGGCAGCTGGCGCAGTCGCCGCGGAAGACCGCCTGACGGTCCGCCTTAGCCAAGGCCTGATTGCGTTCCCTGGCCCCGGGGTCGGCGGCCATCGAGGGCGCCGCGGGGATCCGGATGTTCATGGTGAGCATGCGCCGCCCACGCTCCGTCTCCACCGTGGCGGTCTTGGTCTGCAACCCGGTGCGCCCCCGCATATCGAAGGCCAGCTTCAACTCGTCGGTCTTCCCCGGGGGAACGATCCACGGACGGGACGGCATGCGCGCCACCGTGCACCCGCACGAGGTCTTCACATCCATGATCACGACCGGTTGCGGCGAGACGTTCCGCAGCCGAAACGTGAAGACCACCTCAACCTCCCCCGGCTGGGCCTCATAGGACTGCTCCGCGCGCTCCACCACCAGCGCGGGATCGTCCATCGCAGGGGTCGACGGCGGCTGAGCGATCAAAAGAGCGCTCGCCAAAACAGTGAGGACACCGAGCCCCGGCAGCGGCGCGATGCCGCCAGCGCGTACGGATCGCCAAAGCGAAAGAGTCATGACGAAAGAGGCCTTTAGAAAACAACCCGGACGCCCGGCCGCAAGACCCGGGACCGATCGCTTCATCGTTCCCACCACGGAGATACCAAGGCACGGAGCAAAGAGAACTGGTCATAACCTGCGGGCGCTCCTGCGGTAAAAAAGCGATAGCCTCTTCGAAGGAGCCACCGACAAAACCGACCCCCGCCGTGAACCCGAGCTCCTGATTTCTGCATTTGCTCCGTCCTCCGTGAATCCGGTTCTCCCTGGCAAAATGGTTCGGTGAACGCCCCGGAGCAGAGGGATCGCACCCACCTGTTACACGGAAAATACGGCTCGCCGGGCCGCGGCCACCGGCGGGAGCGTAGCGGTGCGCATGAAACCACCCCGTCTGCCGCTCTTCGCTTTTTTACTCCCGACCTTACTCGGCGCCGCACCCGCGCCGGTCCACCAGGCGACCGGATTCAAAATCGTCGAACCGTCGGCCGAAACGGTGCTCATCTGGACGCGCATCACCCGCGATCCCGCGGCCGCCGGCGCCGACCGGCCGCTGCCGAAGGTCACCATCATCGACGCCGCCTCCGGCGAGGAACGGGCGCTCCGGGACAACGCGATGTACCCGCGCGGGCGCCCCCGCGTGGTTTTCCCCGAGGGAAGCGATGGGAGCTCGATTCGTGGCGCCGCGATCGGAGCCCCGGGTGAGACCCGCGTGCGTTACCGCGCCGCCGGTGAAAGCGCGTGGCGGGAGACTCCGTGGACCGCCGTCGACGCCCGCCGCGATTTCACGCTCGTCACGCGCTTGGCGGGGCTGCGTCCCGCAACCCGGCACGAAGTGAGCGTGGAGGCGCGACCCGCCGGAGCGGCCGCCGCCTCCAGTTCCCTTTCCGGCGGCTTCGTCACCGCCCCGACCGTCCGAGCCGACGCACCCGCGCGCTTCGCCGTGATGTCATGCCAACAATACGAGGACCAGGATCGTCCCGACGGCCTGGCGATCTATCCCGCCATGCAGCGCGGCGCGCCCGACTTCATGATCAATACCGGCGACGTGCTCTACTACGACCACGGGCCGGTGCACGCGCTCAACGAGGAACTCGCCCGCTACCACTGGGCGCGGATGTACGCGCTACCGACCCTGCGCGACTTCCACCGCGTGACCGGCGCTTTCTTCATGCGCGATGACCACGATACGCTGACCGACGACTCGCGGCCCGGGGATCGCTCGGGCGACCTCACCTTCGAGGACGGACTTCGCATCTTCCGCGAGCAGACCGCCCTGCCCTCGCCCGGCCAGCGCCGCGTACGCTGGGGCCGGCACCTCGAGCTCTGGCTGCTCGAAGGGCGCGAGCACCGGAGCACGCGGGCGGCCGACCGCACCGCGCCGCCGACCGTGCTCGGTGCGCCGCAGATCGCCTGGCTGGAAAAAACCCTCGCGGAATCCGACGCGACCTTCCGCGTGGTCGTCACCGCGACCCCGATCGTGGGGCCCGATCGCGCGACCAAGGACGACAACCTCGCCAACGCCGGCTACCGGCTGGAGGGCGACCGCGTGCGTTCCCTCCTGGCCCGCCATCCCAATCTGGTCGTGGTTACCGGCGACCGACACTGGCAATACGTCTCGCGGGATCCGGCCACGAAAGTGGAGGAATGGAGCGTGGGTGCGGCCTCGGACCGTCATGCAGGCGGCTGGAGCGAGGAGAAGCCGCGCGCCGAGCACCGTTTTCTGCGCATCCGCCACGGCGGTTACTTTTCCGGCGAAGTGACGCCGCGCGACGGCACCGCGACGCTCACCCTCCGGCTGCACGATACCGAAGGTAAGGTCGTCTTCTCCGACGAGAAACGCACCGGGAAATAAACCCGGTGCGCTACGCGCGGCATTGCCCTATTCTCCGGGGCTAACATCCCCGGCTGCACCGCACGCGCTACGAGACGAGATTAGGGATCTCCGAAGTAGTGGGAAACGAGGCTTAACTGGCTTGTCGCCGCCGAGGCATCTGAGCCGTTCGGGGAAAAACCGCCGATCCCGACCGGAATCCTGCGTGCGAATCGGGATGGTGCTCAGGAAGGGACTCGAACCCTTACGCCTTACGGCACACGCCCCTCAAACGTGTGTGTCTACCAATTCCACCACCTGAGCATTACCCGAAAAGGGACGCGGAGTGAGAGCCATCGTATTGGCGTTGTCCAGCCCTGAAACGATTTTTTGCCCGTGCGGCCCGCGGAGCAGCGCCGCCGAACCGGCGGCAACCACGGATGGACACGGGTAAACACGGATTCGAAGGATGCGAAGGGCGTCATGCGAGCGGCAGGAGGGAGAATAAACCCTGCCAAAACCGCTGGGCCCACGGAAAAGCGGAAACCACGGGACGCCGGAGCGCGGGCGTGGGCGCCAAGCCAGACCCATTGCAAAACACGAGTCATCCTAGGCATGGCTCACGGCCGCCGCCACACTTCCAGCCCGCGGCCTCAGGCCAAGCACTCCGGTAGGTTGGCCCGATTCGTGTGCCTTCGTCTCGCTTCGTGGTTAACCGACGCCACCGGGAGGACGTCGAAGCTCGGGCTCTGCGTGGTTAAATGCGGTGCCTTTACCGGATCCGTGCGCATCCGCGTCCATTCGTAGTTGCACATAAGCGGGGCGCTTAGGGAGCGCATTCCGACGCCAAGAACTCGGGGACGCCGTCCGCTCAGGGCGTGCTACCCGCGACGGGTTGAATCCACGCGGTCTGGAATTCGCCCGCGACGCTGCCGTTCGCCTTGGGTTTGGAGGAGATGACCTTCGCCCGCACGTAGAGCTCGTCGCCCTTGAACACATACTCGGCCCGGGGGCCGGAGACCTCGGCCAGCACCGCGCCGACGTCGGCGCTGTAGCGCCGGTGCGGCACCGTGCGCACGCCCCCCTTTGCGGGAGCGGGCGGAACCAGCTCGACGCTCGCCCGATCGAAACCACGACGCGAGCCGATGAAACGCGTGACGTAGGTGACGCCCGGCTCCGGTTGGATCTCGACCGAGAGCCGGCCCGGGGTCCGGCGCACGTCGGCGAGCGTGACTCCGGTGCTCGCGTAGAAATCCCCGTCTTCCATCGCACGCACTATCGATTCCGCGGTGAGGTGGCGGGCGCGCACCATCACCCAGCCGCGGCCCGTGTTGCTCTGCCCGAGCCCGATCCGGTGGTAATGATGCGAGTCGTCGGTGCCGATGCCCCACACGAGCCCGAGCTTGAGGTCGGCGAGCCGGAAAGTGAGGACCACGTCCCACATCGCATCCATCGAGAGATGCAGCGCGTCGCCGTCGTTCACGACGCCGGGGTGCCCGTTGTAAACCTCGAAGAAACGCTGCCGCTCCACCTGCAGGATGTCCTCGGCGGTGACGCCGGAGCGGAAGTTGGGATGATTGAGGTGCGCGAACATCGGCTGGCCGGTGCGCTCCCGCTGAGCGTGGACTTCCTCGAGCGTGCGGCGCATCACCTCGACGGCGGAGGCGCCCGTATGACCCGGCAGCAGCTCGCGGAGGTTGATAGCGTTGATGTGGACGGGCCCGCCGCGCTCGGGTGTAGACTCCGTGCGGGCCACCTTCCAGGCGCCGGTGACTTCCTCCGCCGGGATCATCAGGAACTTGCCCGCTTCCTCGAGGAGCGAGCGATACTCGGCGAGCGGCTTGAGACGCACCTCCCGTTTCGCGCCGGCCGTGCGCAACTCGACCCAGTCGGCTCCGAACCGCGCGAGATACTTCTCCAGCACCGCGCCGCCGCCGCGCTGCACCACCTCGCCCTTGAGCGAGACCGGCTGCTTCAACTCGAACCATTTCCCGCCCTCCTGCAGGACGTTGTGGTCGGAGATGCCGAGGAACTGGTACCCGTTCCGCTTGTACCAGTCGGCGATCATCTCCGGATAGTCGTCGCCGTCGCTCCAGAGCGAGTGGGTGTGGAGGTTGCCCTTGAACCAGCGCGCCGGCTCGGCGGCGAGGAGCGCGACGACGGGCAGCGAAAGCAGGGTGAACAAAGCGAGCGGAAGGCGGGGCATGGGAGAAAACGCAGTGAGGGGTCGGGCGGGTCCGGGAAGCCGGAAACGGACCGATCGCGCCAACGCCGGAAGGGAGTGACAACCGAAAAACCGCTTCCTCAATCTCGACGCATGATCCGCCCTGCCCTGCCCCGGCCGAAACTCCTGCCCGTGCTCGCGCCGCTCGCCCTCGCCGCCCTGCTGGCCGGTTGTAACGCGACCGCTCCCGCGACCTCGGGCGAATCGGCGGCCGCCCGTTCCGACACCGAGCGCGTCGGCCGCCACGCCGGTGGACGCTCGGTCACACCGGTCAACCAGGTCGTGACTCCGCTGGGCCGCGTCGTCGAGCTGCCGGGCCTGCGGCCGCAGGCCCTGACGCTCACGCCTGACGGACGCTCGCTCCTCGTCTCCGGCAAAACCAGCGAGCTGCTCGTGCTGGACCCGGCCACCGGGGAGATCCGGCAGCGCGTGAACCTGCCCAACGAGAAACAAGCGGAACCCCAGCCGCAGGCGGCGTCCGCCAACTTCCTCGATCCCGACCGCAAGGGTCAGGTGAGCTTCACCGGCCTCGTGGTCTCGCCCGACGGCCGACGGGCGTACCTCAGCAACGTGAACGGCAGCATCAAGGTTTTCACCATCGGCCCCGACGGCGCCGTCGCTCCCTCGCATTCCATCCCCCTGCCGCCGGCCGACGCGCCGCGGCGAAAAGAGGAAATCCCCAGCGGCCTCGCGCTCTCCCGCGACGGGATGCTGCTCTACGTGTGCGCCAACCTTTCCAACCGACTCCTGGAATTGGAGACGGCGACAGGACGCGTGCGGCGGACGTTCGATACCGGTGTCGCGCCCTACGACGTCGTGCTCGCGGGGTCCCGCGCGTACGTTTCGAATTGGGGCGGCCGCCGGCCGAAGCCGGGGGACCTCACCGGACCCGCGGGGCGCGGCACCGTGGTGCGCATCGATCCGGAAACCCACGCCGCGAGCGAAGGCTCGGTGAGCGTGATTCCGATCGGCCAGGGCGCCGGTGACGCCACGGAGATCGTCACCGGCCGCAATGCCTCCGCCCTCGCGCTTTCCCCCGACGGCCGCCACCTTGTGTGCGCGAATGCCGGCGCCGACAACCTGAGTGTCATCGAGACGAGCAGCGGCCGGCTCGTGCAGATCATCTGGTGTAAACCTAGTCCGGCGGACCTGCTCGGGGCGTCGCCCAACGCGCTCGCCTTCGATCCCTCGGGCCGGCGCCTTTACGCCGCGAACGGCGCACAGAACGCGATCGCGGTGCTACGCTTCGACCCCGCCGACCGCGAGTCGCGCTTGGTCGGCCTCATCCCCGTCGGCTGGTATCCCGGTGCGCTGGTTTTCGACGCCGCGCGCGGCACGCTTGCGGTGGGCAATCTGAAGGGGCTGCCGGAGAAACCGGCACGGGCCGGCGACACCAGCGGGGGCACGGGTTTCAACTCCCGGCAATTCTCCGGTTCGCTCACGCTCACGCGCGTGCCGGCCGATTCCGAGCTGCCGGCGCTGTCCGAGACCGTCGGCCGCAATCTCCGCCGCGACCGCATCCGCGAGGCGCTGCTGCCGCCGCGTCCCAGCGTCGCCCCGCGCGCGGTGCCGGAGCGCATCGGAGAGCCCAGTCGGATCAAGCACGTGGTTTACATCATCAAGGAGAACCGGACGTACGACCAGGTCTTCGGTGCACTCGGCCGCGGCAACGGCGACCCGTCCCTCTGCATCTTCGGGGAGCGCATCACGCCCAACCAGCACAAGCTCGTCCGTGAGTTCGTGCTCCTCGACAACACGTACTGCGCGGGAATTCTGAGCGCCGACGGCCACCAGTGGAGCACGACCGCCTTCTCGACGGACTACCTCGAGAAAAGCTTCGCCGGCTTCCCGCGCAGCTACCCCGACGGCATGGCGGAGGACGGCGCCGACGCCCTCGCCTACTCGCCGGCCGGATTCATCTGGGACAGCGCCCGCCGTCGCGGTGTCACGGTGCGCAACTACGGCGAGTTCATGATCCCCGCGGTGACTTGGCGCGACGGCCGCAAAGGAACCCCGGATTTCCTCGCGTGCTACCGCACGTGGCGGGACGGCACCAACGAGGCCATTTTCGCGAGCAAGCCCGCGCTCGAAAGCATCCGGGTGTTTTCGCCGACCGCCTATGTCGGCTGGGAGATGAGTGTGCCGGACCAGGCGCGCGCGGACTTCTTCCTCCAGGAACTGAAGGATTTCGAGGCGCGCGGGGAATTTCCGGGGCTCACGCTCATCTGCCTGCCCAACGACCACACGAGCGGCACGAAGCCCGGCACGCCCACGCCGGCGGCGTGCGTCGCCGACAACGATCTCGCCTTCGGCCGCATCGTCGAGGCGCTCAGCCGCTCCCGGTTCTGGCCCGAGATGGCCATCCTCGCGATCGAGGATGACCCGCAGGCCGGCTGGGATCACGTGAGCGGGTACCGCACCACCGCCTACTGCATCAGCCCGTGGGCCCGGCGCGGCGCGATCGTGAGCACGCAGTACAACACCACCAGCGTGCTGCGCACCATCGGCCAGATCCTCGGCCTGCCCCCCATGAACCAGTTCGACGCCAGCGCCACGCCGATGGCTGATTGCTTCACCGAGACCCCCGACTTCACGCCGTTCTCCGCGGTGCCCGCCAACATCCCGCTGGACCAGATGAACCCGCCCGCGAAGGCCATCACCGACCCCGTGCTGCGCGCCGACGCGATCGCATCCGCCGCCATGAACTTCCGCGAGGTGGACAAGGCTCCGGAGGACGCGCTCAACCGCATCCTCTGGCGTGCGATGAAAGGATCCCGCGTCCCTTACCCCGAGTGGGCGGTAACCCGCGACGCCGACGACTAACGGCTCCGGTCAGTCCGCCGGCTCCTCCAGCCGGGCCGCGCGCCGCGCCTCCTCGGCCGCCGCCTCCAGGCGGCGGATCTTTTCGCTGATGCAGCACAAGTGGTAGGCGGCGAGATAATCGAGTTCCTCGTCGGTCAGGCAGCTCAACCACTCCAGGCGCTCCAGCTCACCCAGGAAGCGCAGACGGTGCAGCGGGCATTCGACCGGGTTCTTGCCGTCGAAGGGGCACCGGCACGAAAGCGCGAAGGCAAGGCGCTCCAGCCAGACGCGGCGGTCCTCCCGCGGTCCGATCCGCTCGTGCCGGTCACCCTCGGGCTCGATTCCGGGAATTGTCATCACTACCGGCCGGAAAACGACAAACGGCGCCGCCTTCCGTCCGCCGGAAGATAACCCATTTCCCCCACCGCGCTGCGCGGATTTTGCCCTGGGTGACCGGACGGGGCGGACTACTTGCACCGCAGCGTGAGCAAAACCGCGAACAGCCCCGGCTTGCGCAGGAAGGATCGAGAAATCCGAGCGTGCTAAAATCCGTCCGATGTAGCCGCGGACGCTACCCGCGGATCTGACGAAACCCGTTCGGAACGAGCCCCGTCCCGCATCCGCGGCAGACAGCCGCGGCTACACCGGCGGACCTTCGTTGCGAATCATCGTCCGCCACCCCAACCCAAAGCCATCAATCGCTCCCGATCACAGGCGACCCCAGGACGGCGGAAAGTTCCGCGGGTCGGCGCCCCAATCCCGATTCGGCTCCCGGCCCATCACCAGTTCGAGCTCGCCGCCGCGCGTCACCTCCTCGACCTGCAGCCAGGCTCGTTCCAAGGGTTTCCCGTTCAGACGGGCGGATTGGACGTAGGGATTTTCCGAGCCATTGTTCCGCACTGTAACCGTGAACCGCTCGCCCGCGTAATACCGTCGGTCAAGGGCCAGCGTGATACGGTCGAAGATCGGGCTGCCGATGATGAGAACCCCGCCGGCCGGATCCAGGGGATGGAGACCGATGGCATTCAGCACGTACCAGGCCGACATCTGCCCGACGTCGTCGTTGCCGGGCAGACCGTAGACTCCGGTGCGGAACGCATTCGCGAGGGCGAACCGCAGCCATTTCTGCGTCTGCCACGGCTGCCCGATGCTGGTGAAGAGATACGGCACCGTGTGAACGATCTCGTTCTCCACGCTGAAGTAGGGATTTCGGTAGGAGAGGTCCCGCGGCGTGAGTTCGAAGAAGGCGGTGAGCTTCCGCTCGAATTCGTCCCGGCCCATCAGCTCGACGAGCCCCTGGGGATCGTGGGGCACGAACCAGCCCTGCTGGTACGGATTGCTCTCCGCGCAGCCCTGGCCGAAGACCGTCGGACCCTTCCATGGCAGCCAAGCCCCGTCGCGCGAGCGGGCCCGCATGAAGCCGACCTCGGGATCGAAGAGATGGCGATAGTTCAGCGCCCTCCGCCCGAAAAACCGGGCATCCTCCTCGCGGCCCAGCATCCCGGCGAACCGGGCCAGGCAAGCGTCGAAGTAGGATGACTCCAGCGTCCACGAGATCGAACCCGGCACGTAGCCGCGCTCGTTGTAGAAATCCGCCTGCGGCCGCCAGCCGCGCAACGAGGTCTCCCGACACAAAGCGTACGCCTTCTCGGCGTCGAACCCGCGGATGCCTTTCCGGTAAGCGTCGGCGATCACGGCGAGGGCCGGGTCGCCCAGCATGATCGGCGAATACGCGCCCATGTGCTCCCACTGCGGAAAATATCCCCGGCCGCTGAGTTCGGCGATCTGCATCAGGGTGTTGATCTCGTCGTCCACCAGTCGGGGATTGATCAGCGTCTGCAGCGGAAACTGGCTCCGGAAAACATCCCAGCCGCTGAAGATCGACCGGTAGGTGAAACCTCCGGCCACATGCACCCGCCGGTCGGCGCCCACGTAACGACCATCCGTATCTGACACGCACCGGGGATCGATCATCGTGTGGTAGAGCGCGGTGTGGAAAATCGTGCGCTGGTCATCGGTTCCACCCTCCACCGTGAGGCCGGTTTCACCAAGCGCCCGGTTCCAGCTGTCCCAAGCTTCCCGGCGCACGCGATCGAAGTCCCAGTGGTCGATCTCCGCCTCCAGGTTACGCCTCGCGCCTTCAATATCCACGAAAGAGATGCCTACCTTGAGCAGCACGCAGCGGGTCTCCCGGTGAGCGAATTCGGCGTTGAACCCGACATGGTCACCCTCGTGCTCCCGGCGGTCCCGGATCAGCGTGGCGGATGTCCGGACCCGCTCCCGGTAAGCCTCCTGATTCGAGAAGCTTTCCTTGCGGTTAACGCCCGTGAGATCGGCGCTCCAGATGACGGACTCCCGGAAGGGCGCGCTGAAGCGTCCGTGGAAATGCAGGGTGTAGCTCACGCGCCCGCCGCCATGGCCCCAGCCGCCCCCGGAGGGATCACAGGCGATCCAGCCCTCAAACGTGCGGTCGTCGATCACGCGGATGAACTGCCGGGTGGACGTCCCCCCGATGCGATGGGCGAGATCAAATTGCACCCGGTTGGCCGCGTCGCCCTCCCCGGGGAACGAGAACCGGAGCATCCCCGCACGGGCCGTGGCCGTGAGTTCGCTGCGGATGTCGTGGTCATCGAGGGTGACGGCATAGTAACCCGCTTCCACCACCTCCGTCCCGTGCCGGAAACGACTGCGGTAGCCGCTGCCAGGGACCTCTTCCCGGCCCGGCACCACGTGGAGCGGACCGCGCGCGGGCGTGACGAGGAGGTTGCCGAAATCCCCGTGCCAGCCCACGCCGCTCATGTGCGTGAAGCTGAACCCCTCGATCGTGGTGTTGTGATGGGAGTAGCCCGCGGTCTGGTCCCCCGTCGTGTCGGTGTCCGGGCTCAGTTGCACCATACCGAAGGGGCGGCAGGGTCCGGGGAAGGTTTTCCCCAGATTACCGTGCGCGCGACTGGCGTTGGTGCCGATCAACGGATCGATCCAGGCGGCGGGCGGCCTGCCGCCGGCCACCGCAGCCTCCACCGCACTCGCGGTTGGGAGCAGCAGCGAAGCGATGAATAACCGGAGCCGGGCGTTCAAGAGGACTGAATGGGTGGGGAGATCAAGCGGGTGCGTCCGGCCGTGAGTCGGGCCCGGAATCGGAGCGGGAGTCAGCCCGGGACGCTCAATATGTGACGGTGACCGTCGTGATGATCTGCCGCGGATCCGTCCACCGGGTGTAGCGCCAGGAATTTCCCTGGTCGGAGACCTGGTTCAGGATGTTGTTCACGTTCACCTGCGCGGTCCAAGAGAACCGCTGCAGCCGCTGCCGGTAGCTGGCGAATGGACTGTAGACGGTGAGCGCTTCCGTCTTCGCGAACGGCAGGACTTCCCGGCCCGCCACGCTCACCGCGGCGCGGTCCTTGGAATAGATGTGCCGGACCGATCCACCGATGGAGACACCGCGCAGCGGGCCCTGCGGGAAACTGTACCGCGAGGTCAGATTCACGCTCTTGCGTCCCCGCCCCGTGGCGGCGGCCGCCTGGTCCTCCAGATATTCCCGGGTGAACATCGTCGCGTCATCGGCGTTCAACCCCCTCTGCCGCGCCGCCTCCCTCGCCAGCGTGAGCTTCTCCTCCAGCAGGGGGAAAAAGCGCGTGAAGATCAGGTAGTTGGTCCCGACGGAGGCGCGCACGGTCCAGTTCCGCAGCATGTTGGTCACCAGTTCCACCTCGTACCCGCGCGCGGTCTGGTCCCGGTAGTCGGTGTTGTTGAAGAACGGCACCGGCAACACCGCGTTGAGCTCGTTGACGGACTGCGCCGATACCCCGCTGGCGATATTCTCGGCGAGATTGCGGAAGTAGGTGACGTTGAGTCCGACCCGTTGGTCGAACAGGTTGAAACGCACGCTGTAATCGGCGCCCTCCCCCGTCTTCGGCTGCCGCGGATTACCGTTCAGATCGCGCGCAAAGTTGTCGCTGAACTGGCTGGACTCGAAATAGCCGCCGGTCAGCGCCACCCACGGCGTGATGTGCCACACCGCGCCGTAGGTCTGGTTCGTGACCCATTGGGCGGAGAAGGGAACCAGCGGAGGATCGATTCGATCCAGACCGCGATTGTCGATCAGGTTGTCGTTGAGATCGACGAACTTCTGCTCGTTCGTCACCGGGTCGGCCCGCAGCGGCTTGTAGGCGCGCTGCTTGAAGTAGTCGCGGCTGATGCCGACGCTCGTGCGGAGGCGGCCCTTGAAGTAGGCCCCGAGGATACTGAGGTTGGCGGACCCGAGGTTCTGCCTGAAACGCGAGCTCCCGCCCTCCTGGGTGAAACGAAAGTCCTGCGTGACGCCGGGGAGATTGGGGTCCGCCAAGGCGGCGTCGCCGTTTCCGTCGCCAAGGTAGTGGCGGTAATAGAACAGGTTGCTGGAATAGCGGGCGTCGACGCCCGTGTAGCCGCGCCGCAGGATCTCCTCCCGGGAGAGGGACCGGGAGAAGGTGTCCTTGTGATAGCTCTCGATCCGATAGCTCAGGCCGAGGATCAGGCGCTGCTGGATGCCCAGGAAAGTCGGCGCGTCGTACACGGCCGCGGAGCGGAAGTTGGTGACCTCGTGTCCGTCGATGATCGTCGCCGGGTAATGGTTCACATAGTATTGCTCGTACCGCTTGTTGGGAACGAGTTTCGTGCGCGTGGGATCGGCGGGATCGGGGAGAAACGGATCGACGTCGATCATCAGGTCGCGCGTGCCGTAGGTGCCCGGGTTGCCGTTGAAGAAGTTGCCGCGGAAAGTGTCGTCCTTCTGCGCGTTGTGCGCGAGCAGGAGATGGAGCCGGTCGGAGACCGTCTGGCGGATCTCGAGCGTGTAGGCGAAGAAACGCGTGCGGAAGCTGTTGTCGGGACCACCCCAGTCCTGCCCCCGCGGCACGATGGATTCCGGCGCTCCGATCAGCGGCAGGCGCAGGGGGTTGGTCGGATCGGCGCCCTCCGCGACCGTCAGCGCGGCACCCTGATTCAGCCACGAACTGCGGAAGGCGGTGGTGGCCGTGGACTGGAGATTGTAGACCCTGCCGTCGATCCAGACGTGCGGGTGCGAGGTGCTGGTGGCCCCGGTGAGAAGGCTGCGGCCCACGCCGTTGGTCTGGATGCCGGCGAGGTTCGGATTGGCGTCGACGGCGTTCGTGCCGGTCCCGCGAACGTAGCCGGCGGTCTGGTCGTTGAGGACGGCGTGGCTGAAGCCCTCCCATTGCCGGCCATGCTCGTAAGTGAAGTCGACGATCGTGCGGTGGTGCGGGAAAGGATCCCAGCGGATCGCCGCGGCGTAGCCCTTGAGCTCCGAGCCGGCCCGCTGGCGCCAGCTGTCGTTCTCGCCATCGATCGCGTTCAGGCGCAGCGACACGCCCGTGCCCGCGAGAGGCTGGTTGAAGTCGACCGAGAATCGCTGGCTGCCCCAGTTGTCGTACCGCACCTGGGAGGAGTAACGGCGCTGGGCCTGCGCACGCTTCGTGCCGACATTCAGGATGCCGCCGACATCAATGTCCCCGAACGCGAGCCCGTTCGGTCCGCGCGCCCACTCAATGCGCTCCGTGTTGTACATGTCCTGCGCGATGTACCACGGGAAGCCGTCCCGCAATTGGCGCGTGGACGTGCTGCCGCGGATCAGGAACGAATTCCCGGACCGCGATCCCGCCACGGCGCCGCGTGTTCCCTGGTCGTTGTAGGTGTTCTCCGTGTTCGTCGCGTACTCGACCGCCTCCATGAAGTTGTTCACCGCGAGGTCGTCGAGCAGCTCGCGGGTCATGACGGAGATCGAGTTCGGCAGATCCGCCAGCCGTTCGTTGGTCCGGGTGCCCGTCATGGTGTTGAGCCCGGCGTAGCCGGTCTCGCGGTCGGAAGTGACCTCGAACACGGACAACTGCAGGGGTGCCGGGCCGGCCGCACCCACCGGGTTGGCAGCCGGCGCGGCAACCTGCCCGATGAGGGCCGGACCGACCGGGAGAAACAAGGCGAGGAGGGCGCGGGATACCGTACGATTGAGCATGAAGTGCTGGGTGGAGGGCAGGACGGTGACGGGGTGAATGGGTTACTCTGGAGACTCGTTACCCGGACCCGCCGCGCGACACCCTGACTCCGACGCCTTCGCCTAAGATCGATCCCTCGCGGGCCGGGAGAGGGACCCGCGGAAAGAATCGCGGATCCGCGGCCCGGGGGCCGGTCCGTTCCGCAACGAGGTTGTCGGCCACGATGACGACAGGGTGGGCGACGCGCGGGCCTGGGCCCGGGGCCTCGCAGGCGCGGAATCGCCGGGACTCAGACCTTCGCGGCCGAGGGTACCTCGAAGCCAGGCGCGTTGGCGTCCTGGAGCAGCGCGTTGGCCTCGGCGGCGAATTCGCCCGTATGGCGCTCCGCGGCGGGGTCGAACGTGAGCCACGGGCCGACGATGTACTCGGCCCCGTTTTCGGGCACGCCGGCGCCATCGCGCATCATCTCGTGCAGCTTGAGGAAGTGCTCCGCGGCGGCGGCGTTGTCGCCGAAGCGTCCCGCCTTCGCGTTGAAAGGTACCTTTTTACCGAGCCGGTAGGAATTGTTCATGAGGTGCCCGAGCACGCTCGCGTAATGCGCCTCCTCGGCGTTGCCGTTGGCCATCTCGGGCTTGCCCGCGCGGCACGCCGTGATGAACGAGGTCCAGTTTCCGCCCGGGGTGACATTGCCCGGGGGAAGATTGAGTTTCTCCCCCTTGGCACTGCCCTTCGCGAAGTACGTGCCGTCGATGATCTTTCCGCCGTCGTCGAAGTAGTACTCGTTCTTCACCTGATGCACGTAGCCCGGGTGGTTCACGTTGCGGACGTTGAAGAAGACCTGCTGGCCGTTCGGATATTCGGCGATGGCGAACATCGTGTTGGGCGTCTCGCCCTGGTCGTTCCACTTGAAACGGCCGCCCAGCGCCATCACGCGCACGGGATTGGTGAGCTTGGTGTCGAGCGCCCAGCGCGCCACGTCGAGCTGGTGCGTGCCCTGGTTGTTCATGTCGCCGTTGCCGGTCGCCCAGAACCAGTGCCAGTTGTAGTGCACGAGGTTCGCGTGAAACTCGGTCTTCGCCGGACCGCGCCACAGGTTCCAATCAAGACCGTCGGGCGCCGCGCCGGCCGGCTTGAAGCCGATCGTGTCGCGAGGCTTGCAGCAGTAGCCGTAGGAAACCTTCAGCCGCCCGAACTTCCCGGCCTGGATCGCGGCATGCAGTCCCGCGAGCTTCGGGTCGCTCCGGCGTTGCGTGCCGTGCTGGATCACGACGCCGTACTTGCGCTGCGCGGCCACCACCACCCGCCCCTCGACCACGTCGTGGCTCATCGGCTTTTCCACGTACACGTGCTTGCCGGCCTGCGCGGCCCAGATGGTCATCAGCGAGTGCCAGTGATTGGGCGCCGCAATGGAGATGGCGTCGAGCGTGGGATCCTCCAGCGCCTTGCGCACATCGCGCACTCCCTTGGTCGCGTGCTTGCCGCCCGTCTTCTCCGCCAGCGCCTTCAGCGAACGGTCGAGGACCTTCTGATCGGGGTCGATCAGGTAGGCGATCTCGACGTTCGGCTGCTCGAGCCAGCCGGAAATGTGGCTCTTGCCGCGGCCGTTGAGACCGGCGACGGCGATGCGCAGCCGGTTGTTGGCGCCGATGACGCGCGCCGCGGAGCGGGTGCCGCCCAGGAGCGCGAGGGAGCCGGCGGCGAGGGCGCCGGTGCGGAGGAACGAACGACGGGGAACGAGTTGCATGGGGTGAAGGGGTGCATCGAGCAACACACGCCCTCCGCGCCTACGCAAGCGCGTGCTCGCCCGACGCTCACTCCGGCCGGCGCAGATCGAACCGCTCGCGCGTCCGCACGTAGCCCTCGCCACCGAGACGGCCGACCAGGTCGAGCTTGGCGGGATCGGGCCGTCCGTCGGCGTCCAGCACGGAGTTGTCGATCCTCGCGTGAAGGATGCGACCGAGCACGATGTTCCCCGCCAGCGGCCCCTCTCCCACCGTCACCACGCGGTCGAGCGCGCACTCCAACGCGACCGGCGAGGCGGCGACGCGTGGTGGACGGACGCGGGAGGACGCCGCCGCCGCCACGCCGAAGCGCTCGAACTCGCTCTCGCCGTGCGGCAGCGAGGCCGAGGTGGCGTTCATCGCCTCCGCGAGCGCGAAGGGCACGAGGCTCACCGTGAACTCCCGCGTCTCCTCGATGTTGCGCAAAGTATCCTTCTTCCCGCCATCGCGCTTGTTCGCGACCACCACGAGGAGCGTGGGCGGGTTGGCCGTTACGCCCTGGAAGAAAGAATACGGCGCGAGGTTGCCGCGGCCCGCGGCGGAAAGCGTCGACACCCAGGCGATCGGACGCGGCAGGATCACGCTGATGAGCAGCGCGTAGGCGTCCCGGGGCTTCAGCTGCGTGCAGTCGATTTCCATCCCGCACCGTCGTGTGCGCAGGCCACGCGTGCAAACCGGATGTCGCGCGAGGACCACGCCGGCATTGTCAACCGCCCGTCCATGCGTTCTCTCCGAGCACCCATGCCCGCCAGCTTCGGCCAGACCCCCGACGGACGCCCGGTGCGCCTCTTCACCCTCGACAACGGCCGGGGCCTGCGCGCCGAGCTCTCCGACCTCGGCGCCACCATCGTGAGCCTCTTCGCGCCGGACCGCACGGGGCGCGCGGGCGACGTCGTGCTGGGCTTCGGGGACGCGGCCGCGTACGCCGCGCATACGTCGTACTTCGGCTGCGTGATCGGCCGGGTGGGCAACCGCATCGCCGGCGGACGGTTCACTCTCGACGGCCGGGAATACCGTCTCGCCACCAACAACGCCCCGGCCGGCCGGCCCTGCTGCCTGCACGGCGGCCGGATCGGTTTCGACCGCGCCGTGTGGCGGGCCGAGCCGGCCGATACCCCGGCCGGACCCGCGGTGCGCTTCTTCCACCGCAGCCCGGCGGGCGACGAGGGATTTCCCGGGCGATTCGACGTCGTGGCCACCTACACCGCGACGACCGACAACGCGCTTCGGCTGGACTACGAGGCGACGTGCGACGCGCCGACGCCGGTCGCGCTGACCAACCACGTCTATTTCAATCTCGCCGGCGAGGGTTCCGGCGACGTCCTCGGCCATCAGGCGCGCTTCCACGCGAGCCGATTCACCCCGGTGGACGCCGGATTGATCCCTTTGGGACATCTGGCTCCAGTCGCGGGCACGCCCCTCGATTTTACCCGTCCCCGGGCGATCGGCGACCGCATCAGCGACGAGCATGAGCAACTGCGTTTCGGACTCGGCTATGATCATAATCTGGTGATCGACCATCCCGCTTGGCCGCCGTCGGAGCCGACCCTGGCGGCCGAGGTTTTTGATCCGTCGACGGGACGCGTGCTTGAAACCCTCACCACCGAACCCGGCATGCAGTTTTACACCGGAAACTTCCTCGACGGCTCGCTGATCGGGAAACGCGGCCGGGCCTACGGGCACCGGCACGGCTTCTGCCTTGAGACGCAGCACTTCCCGGATTCGGTGAACCAGCCCGCGTTCCCGACTACCATCCTGCGACCGGGCCGAACCTTGCGCTCGACCACGATCTACCGCTTTTCCGCGCGATGAAACGCGATCGTTTGCCCCGCTTCCTCCGCCCCGCCGGTCTGGCCACCGCCGCCCTCGGTGCCACCGGGATGATGCTCGGAGTGGTGGGAGGCTGCCGGCCGGCGGACAAGGCCGCGCCCACCGCGGCGGCCACGGTCGCGGCCAAGTCGGCGGACTGTCAGGCGTGCCACGCCGACGTCCACAAGGCCTGGCTCGACTCGCACCACGCCAAGGCGCAGCGCCCCGTCGATCCCGCGATCGAGGGAACCAAACTCGCGCAGCCGCAGGAGTTTTCGCTCCACGGCGTGGACTACCGGGTCGAATGGAAGGACGGGAAACCGGTCTTCACCGAAAAACGTCCGGGCGATGCGCCCTTCACCTACACGGCTGATTTCATCCTGGGCCACACCCCGCTCCTCCAGTACCTGGTGCCCAAAGAGGGCGGCCGACACCAGGCCGCGGAGCTCGCATACGATCCGCACCGCAAGGAATGGTTCAACGTCTTCGGGGACGAAGGGCGTCGCGCCGGGGAATGGGGGCACTGGCGCGGCCGCGGCATGAATTGGAACTCGATGTGCGCGCACTGCCACATGACCGATTACCGGAAGAATTACGATCCGGTGAAGGACGTCTACGCGACCACATGGCGCGAACAGGGAGTCGGCTGCTACCAGTGCCACGGCGACCTGCCCGCGGGCCACTTTGAGCCGTCGCGCGGCCCCGCGAAAGGGCCGGGCAAGGGTCTCACCGCGGCCGAGATCCAAAAGGCGGCGGAGACGTGCGCGCCGTGCCACGCGCGCAACGAATTGCTCACCGGTCGCCTCGAGCCGGGAGGGCATTACCACGACTTCTACCGGCTCACCCTGCCCACCGAAGCAAACGTGTTTTATCCCGACGGTCAGGTGCGCGACGAGGACTTCAACTACACCTCGCTCCTTACCAGCCGCATGGGAGGAAAGGCCGGCGTGACGTGTCTCGACTGCCACGAAGCCCACAGCGGGAAGATGAAGCTTCCCGTGCAGGACAACTCGATCTGCCTGCAATGCCACGGCCCTTCGCCGCGCGGCAACGCCCCCGTCATCGACCCGGTGGCTCATTCCCGCCACCTGCCCGGCAGCACGGGGAATATGTGCGTGAGCTGCCACATGCCCACCACCACCTACATGCAGCGGGACCCGCGGCACGACCACGGCTTCACCAAACCCGATCCGCTGCTGACCAAGGAACTGGGTATTCCCAACGCGTGCAACCGCTGCCACACCGACAAGGACACCGATTGGGCCATCGCCGCCGCCGACAAATGGTACGGCCCGAAACTCGATTCGCGTCAGCGGCAGCGCACCCGGGTCGTCGCCGCGGCGCAGGCGGGCTCGCCCGACGCCGCCGACCGCCTGCTCTCTTTCATCGCCAGCGAGGATATCCCGGCCTGGCGGGCGACCCTGCTGCTCCTCACGCGGCCCTACGCCGCGCGCGATCCGCGCGTGGTCCAGACCGCCCGCGAGCACCTGAAGGACCCCGATCCCATGGTCCGTTCCGCGGCGGTGCAGGTGCTGGCCGCGCTCCCGGGCGAGGCCGCCACTCTGCGCCCGATGCTGGAGGATCCGGTGCGGCTGGTGCGGCTGGATGCAGCCTGGCCCCTGTCGGCCGAACTGCCCCCCAACTCGCGCGCGCGGCGTGAGCTCGACGAGTATCTCGCCGCCAGCGCGGACCAACCGGCGGGCCGGATGCGCCTCGGACAGGATTTCTTCAACCGCGGGATGAATGCCGAGGCGGAGGTCCACCTGCGCAAGGCGACGGAGTGGGACCCCTACTCGCCCGGCCTGCACGACACCCTCGGGATCTTCCTCAATGAAATGGGACGGCCGGCCGAGGCCGCCGCCGCGCTC
>SXGQ01401064.1_pt1 | contig 25135 bp, 23 predicted proteins | sample 3178371 | NCBI WGS metagenome assembly SXGQ01 (sample SAMN11356859, study PRJNA531348) | freshwater metagenome | isolation source: freshwater sample F1-20 | place: China: Fuxian Lake, Yuxi | collected 2017-12-25 | reverse complement strand
GGCAGTGTAAACCAAATGATTCAATGTATCGGATTTGAGTATAAAAGCTGAAATGAATATCAACAATATTGCAATGAGCGGTATGATTCCATACACTGTGACATCCTGCTGAGTCATCATCGATGCAAGTCCCTCGACCATTCTTGGTGCAATACCGAATGCAGCGAGTACAAATGAAATTGAAATCAGAATCCATTGTACTCTTTTCGATGAAACAAAAACATGAAATGATCCAATACCATGCAATGCAATGAGGATGAATGGAGGAAGAATGCCAAAAGAAAATCCCGTGAATGCATAAGTAAGAAACAACCAACCACAGGCCATCATGAAAGAAATACCTTTTTGCATATCCTTGATTCTAATCAATGATTGTATTCCTGATATGAATCCCACTATAAAAAATGGCATGAGGGCGCCATCTATGATAAATGTTTGAACATCCATTGAAGAAGGAATATAATGCGCTTGTTTAAGTGTGTCAATCATTTGAGACATATACGGGAGATCCATCTTCAGAAACCAAGCATAACCGATTAAGAACCCGATGATGATTGATGGAATAATGAATTTCACTTGTTGTGCTGTAGGTCTGCTCAAAATGCCATATAACACAACAAAGGACATGAATAACAGACTGTAAGTAAATGATGACAAAATCAAACAGCAAAGTGCAATGGTTAAACCGATAGAAACCAATATTCTTGAAATGAGTGAATGCAGGGTATATTTCAACAATGGCAATATGCATGCAATGGAAATCAATAGAAATGTGATTCCCCAAATTTCTGGGCTGGCATGCCTTGCAATATCATTCCAAATCAATGAACCGGCCAGAAATCCTGAAGCATACATTGCATGATTGGATGTTCCTAGTTTTCCTGCAATGAAATACATAGCAATAAGTGAAAACAAAGCCAATACACATGAAAGAAATCTCGATGAGGGAAGTGTTTCTCCCATTACTTTAACCCAGGCAACAGTACCCCACATAGGTAATGGTGGATTAACGAATGGTGTCTCTCCCAATGAGAGATAAGGGGCTTGATCAGTGAAAGCTCCCCATGTGTCTGACTCCAATGGAGTTGTTCCAAAGATTGAAAGAATACCCCAATGCAATGAAAAACGCTCCTCGGCTTTTGTCATTCCGGGAATATCAATGCGAAAGAAGCTCAGAAGTGCTGAAATCAGAAGGAAAGCTATGATTGTATGTTGTCTGGATGTCATGTATAGTTTTCATCTCCAAAAATTTCTTTGGTGCAGAGGTGGAGTCTTCCTGCAATTTAAATTGAACAGGTTCCACTCTAGGAATTTCATAAATGCCATTATAAGCAAAAGTACTAATAAAGATGATGAATGAAATCCAACCCAATATCTGTCGTATAAATCCGATATGTTCTCCCGGAACAGGAGGATGATCCAAGCGAATGAAAAATCTTGTAAAGAATGCCCAAAACAACCAACCGCTCCATCCGCCATATATCCATGGTGCATGAATTTTTATCCAAAGTAAAATCGGGAGAAATACGTGCTGAATCATTGTATAGATTTGATTGGGAGATTCAACCACGATTTGTTCATAGAACCAACCCAAAAAAGAACCCAATCCAAGTAGAATCATTGTATACCAAACTATTCTTGCAATGATTCTTTGTTTATCCCCAAACATGGCATAAGAAATATGTCCGCCATCCAACTGTCCAAGTGGCAACAAATTAAGGGAAGTCACGAACATTCCGAACCAACCAACACATAAAAAAGGATAATGATACATCTCATTCAAAGGGGGAATATATGTTCCCGGTTCAACACATAATGCAATCAAACCTTTGTATAGTAGCATATCACCAAAATACATTCCCCAATCAGGATACATGATGCCGGCATCTTTATAATCAGGATGAATCGAATAAAGGAAATCTATGCTTGGGAGATTCAATACTCCATACATGAATATTCCAAGACATACCAAAAAACCAGCAAGCGGACCACTCGCTCCAATATCAAACAATGCCTTTCGATTCGGTATCATGCCTCTTGTTTTTATATATGCACCAAATGTTCCAAACATTGAAACAAATGGTATTGGCAAGGGGATGAAATAGGGTAATGTTGCATCAACACCATGATATTTTGCAGCGAAATAATGTCCGAATTCATGTGTGAGCAGGAATAGCATCAACAGCGATGCATAAGTCCAACCATAGATCCAATTGGTAATTTCAACGGGATTTTTTCCGGCCCATGCAGAACCAGCCATCATTGTTGAAGCGCAGGTGAGCACAAATAGTAGCACATGTACAAAGAGCGATGTTCTCTTCGCACCTGAATCATGCAAGATGGATGTATATGATCTTTCTTCTGAAGATGTATTCATTGTGATGATGATGAGATCATTGATGTGTTTCTGCCTTTCTTGCGCGAATCATCAAATCAGTGATTGCTTGTGCGGGATCTTTTTGGTGAAATAATATAAAATACATTTGTTCCACAATCGGCATGTCAACATGATATTTTCTGCTCAATTCCCAAGCAGATTCGGCAGTTGTGACGCCCTCGGCAATCATTGTCATTTCTTCCAAGATTTCCGACAGATGTTTGCCTTTTGCAATTTGCTCACCCACAAATCTATTTCGACTATGTCTACTTGAACAGGTCACATACAAATCACCAAGTCCGGAGAGCCCTGCAAATGTTCTTGGATTTGCCCCCATGGCCATACCCAATCGAGCAATCTCTTCTAGACCGCGTGTGATGAGAGCTGCCTTAGTATTATCACCCGTGCCAAGTCCATCTATGATTCCTGCCGCAATGGCAATCACATTTTTAAGAGAGCCACCGATTTCAGCACCAATTGTATCACCGGATGTATAAACTCTGAAATATTGATTATTGAATAGAGATTGTACATGCTGTGCCAATTCCGGATTCGCTGATGCAACCATTACAGTGGTTGGTACTTTACGAGCGGTTTCTTCTGCATGACTTGGTCCTGACAATACTGCATAATGCATAGCATCGCATTGTTTTATATCATTGAGAATGGAGGACACGGTAAGCAAGCTTTGACGCTCTATGCCTTTTGATCCATTCACGATATATTTCCCCGAAAGGTCAAAGCCATATTCGGTAAGAACTTGCCGTATGAATTGTGTAGGAACTGTAATTATGACGGTGGAACAAGCATTGATAAGGCTAGCTTGTGTTGTTGCCACTATTTGATCGGAAAGTATGATGCCAGGAAGAAATACCGAATTTGTGTGTTGAGTATTGATTTCTGATGCAGTGGAAATATCCTTCGTCCAGAGCAAGAGGGAATGACCGTTCTCCGCAAGAATGGATGCCAATGCTGTGCCCCAACCACCTGAGCCGATAATGCCTATACGATTGTCCATTGTCATCACGACTTATTTTTTACCAAATTTCAGCAATTGAAACTTGCTGAATTTACTTTCATTGCCATGAAGTATTCGTGCAATATTAGAACGATGAGCATAGATTACAATCAATGATGTGGCAATGGTAAAGTAAATGATGATATGATAACCGGGGATATCAACACTGAAGACATTATGTCGTAAAAACATAGTCAAGGGAATCGTGATTGCAGCAATCATTGATCCCAAGGATATATACCCGGAAAGCATTACAACTAAGAGAAAAAGTCCAAATGCAATGGCAACTTCGGTGGGTGCGATGGCAAGTAAAAAACCACCTCCGGTATTGATGCCTTTACCACCTTTGAAGCCAACAAATATCGACCAAATATGACCAATCACGGCAAAAACCCCGGCTATCATCTTCATGACAGTAATGTCTTCAAATGGTGTGCGATTTGTGAAAGCCATTTGGCCATCAAATAATACGTTAACCAAAGACACTGCCAGAACACCTTTGAGAATGTCCAAGATTTGAACGAGCAATCCCCATTTCCAACCCAGGATCCGCATAGCATTCGTACTACCCATATTTCCGCTTCCCTTTTTCCGAATATCAAATCCAAAAAAGGTTTTACTGATGATCACGGCACTCGGGAATGATCCAAGCAAGTAGCTTCCAATGACAATCATGAATAATCGTATGATAGGGTCCATATACAAAGCAAGTATGTGCTGAAAACTAATACATCACATACAAATATAGACAAAAACAAAACCATATTCGTCAACAAGCACAATGAACATGTAAGGCATGCCCCATAGGGTATTGCAATCAACATTTATCAAGGAGAATGCACCATGAGTGCGGAATTATCGGATAATGCCACCAGAAAACGTTTGCTTGAGATCGAAAAGGAATTAGCTGATCTTAAAGAAAAGAAAAGTGCTTTGCATCAACGTTGGAAAGCAGAGAAAGAAAGCATCACCCGCATTCGCGAAATGAAAGCGGAAATCGAGCAATTGCGGAATAAGGCGGCTGATCATGAACGGAAAGGAGATTTGGCAAAGGTCGCTGAAATACGTTATGGGACAATCATGCAATTGGAGCAGCAGGTGGAAACAGAAAATCAACATCTTGCTTCATTGCAATCAACAGGAAAAATGCTCAAAGAAGAAGTTGATGCTTCGGATATTGCCGAAATCGTTGGAAAATGGACAGGTATCCCAGTTCAAAAAATGTTGGAAACAGAAAGAACGAAACTCCTCACGATGGAAGATCGCATTCATCAAAGAGTGATTAATCAAGCCGACGCCGTAAAGGCAATAAGCAATGCCATACGTCGATCAAGAGCAGGTTTGCAAGATGTGAACAGGCCGATTGGTTCATTTATTTTTCTTGGTACGACAGGTGTTGGGAAAACAGAAATGGCAAGAGCACTTGCGGAGTTTTTATTTGATGATGAATCGGCAATGATTAGAATAGACATGAGTGAATACATGGAAAAGCATGCCGTTTCTCGTTTGATAGGAGCACCTCCGGGATATGTGGGTTATGATGAAGGCGGGCAACTGACAGAAGCTGTTAGACAAAGACCATACTCAGTTGTGCTTCTCGATGAAATAGAAAAGGCACATCCTGAAGTATTCAATATTCTGCTACAAGTGTTGGATGATGGTCGCTTGACAGATAGTAAAGGGAGAGAAGTGAATTTTAAAAATACAATCATCATCATGACATCAAATCTCGGAACGGAGATTCTTCAAGATTCCCTTGCTGATATCACTGAGGAAAATCGAGAGACAATTCTCATGGAAGCAAGAACAGGCATAATCAACTTGCTCAAGCAAAGAATGCGTCCGGAATTCTTGAATCGTATTGATGAAATTATATTGTTTAAACCCTTGACCAAATCTGAGATTCGTCAAATCGCGGTACTTCAAATGAAGAAACTACAAAGTCGTTTGGCCAAGGATGATATCACCCTGAATGTTACTGATGATGCATTCGATACAATTGTCCGGCTGGGTTATGATGTTCAATATGGAGCAAGACCATTGAAAAGAGCCATTCAAAAATATGTAGCAGATCAATTGTCTATGCATATTCTTGGTGGGGAATTTTCTTCGGGAGATGTCATTCAATTGGAATCAAGTGAAACTGGAGCATTTGAATTCAAAAAGGTCTAATCATTCCAAATGAATTCAAAAAGAAGAGATGATACGGCAATCATGATGCCGGCATAAGAGAATAAAACGACTATTGTAGAAAGAGCTTCCGAAATAGGAGCTCCATATAATGCCATCGATAGTCCTTCCACCCCTAGCAATGCCGGAGGCAATACCACGGGAAAGGAAAGCACGGGAAAAAGTGCTCCTTTCCCGTTTGCTTTAGCTATAATGGCAGCAATCGCTGTTATGGCTGAAGCCATGCAGATGCTTAACAATACCACCATAATCCAAAAAAGGCCGATATTTCCAACATTGATTGAAGGTAGGAAAAATAGAAATAGAGCGGAACCTGTGAATGATAATGCAAGAGATAAAAAACATGTAAACAAGAATTTTCCAAAAAACACTTCCATCGGTGTGGAGCTGAGTTTCAATAGAAGAGAAGTACCACGTTCTTCTTCCATGACAAAAGTTCTCGAAAGACCGGTCATGCTTCCAAAAAACAAAACAATCCACAATAATGCAGAAGCAACATTATTATTGACTCGCTCTCCCGCTGTTGTAAATGCTATCGTGGAAATTGTAATCACCATAAACAACAATAATGCAGACAGTGCAATACGAGATCGAAACTCGATTGACATTTCTTTTCGAAATACAGCCATGCATTTGTACAGAATATTCATATCAGTCAATCTTCTCTGCTTGAACAATGATCACATCCATGATCTTTTGAAAAATTCGCATCTTCCATTTGCAATGTAATATGTTTTGTATGATATCGCTCAATCAATAGAATCCTTGCATCTTCTAATACTTTTGCATGAAATTGCTGATCAGCAATGATATGGGCGCTGATTGACAATTCACCGGGATGCATTTCCCAAATATGAATATCATGTACGCTCAAAACATTCTGAACTTGTCCGAGTAAATCTTCAATGTCATGTGATGTTATTCCTTGTGGAGCACTGTCCATGAGAATTACTCCAGCGGATCGAATCAATCGAAATGCACTGCGAAGAATGTATATGGAAATACCGATTGAAAGTATGGCGTCGACGATATCCCATCCAGTAAAATGAATGATGATTCCACCTAAGATCACTGCAATTGATGAAAGTAAATCTGTGATCACATGCAAATATGCACTGCGCGTGCTGAGATGATGTGCATCATGAAGCATATATGCACTAATGACATTCGCAATTAATCCAATCACGGATGTAATCAGCATTGGTTCTGCATGAATGTTGGCCGTATGGAAAAATACACGCATGAACGATTCATATATCAAAAATCCACACATGCTAAGCAATATGATTCCATTGATCATTGCAGCGAGAACTTCGATTCTCTTGAATCCGAATGTGAATCTTTGCAATTGTTCTTTGTTTTGATTTGCATTTGCATACATCGTTAATGCAATCAATGCAATGATCAAAGCACCGGCATCCGATAGCATGTGCCCTGCATCTGAAAGCAGAGCCAAGCTTCCTGATATATAACTTCCTATCACTTGAGCGATAAAGATCGTGAGCGTCATTGCAATTGCAATTTTGAGAGCCCGTGTGTCTTTTATCGTGTGATGATGACCATGCGAATGATCATGGTGATGTGTATGCATAGAGTGGTTCACCACAAGTGGTATTCATAAAAAAGCCCTCGACCAATGGTGAGGGCTTGTTCAAATCTTTGTTTCTTATGCAAATTGCTGATAGTTATTTTCGAACAAACCGACTAGATGCTTTGCTTTCGCATCATATGCCGCGGGGTCGGACCATGTATTTTTTGGATTGAGAATTTCTGCAGGGACATCAGGACATTCTTTTGGTATATGCAATCCAAAATACTCTTCCGTCACGAATTCAACATTATGCAGTGCTCCGTTCAATGCTGCTCTCAATAATGCACGGGTATAAGCAATCTTCATTCTTTTGCCAACTCCATACTCTCCGCCACTCCATCCGGTATTAACAAGCCAAACTTGAGCACCATGTGCATTGATCTTGTCACGGAGAAGTTCGGCATATACTTTTGGATGATGAACCATGAAAGGTGCTCCAAAACAAGTGCTGAATGTTGCGGTTGGTTCTTTTACGCCACGTTCAGTTCCTGCAACTTTTGCAGTATATCCGGATAGAAAATGAAACATCGCCTGTTCAGGTGTCAGTTTTGCAATCGGCGGCATGACGCCAAATGCATCACAAGTCAAGAAAAAGATGTTCTTGGGATGACCGCCTTTATTATCCGATACGATATTATTAATGAAATCTCTCGGATAGGAAGCTCGAGTATTTTCAGTGATGGAATCATCAAAGAGATCAACTTTTCTGCTTTCGGCATCCATCGGTACATTTTCCAAAATGGTTCCGAATGTACGAGTCATTTCATAGATGATGGGTTCTGCTTCTTGCGAGAGATTGATCACTTTGGCATAACAACCGCCTTCATAGTTGAATGTGCCTTTATCTGACCATCCATGCTCATCATCACCGATAAGTGCGCGTTCAGGATCAGTGGAAAGTGTTGTCTTGCCTGTTCCGGAAAGCCCGAAGAACAATGCTGTATCACCTTGATTGCCAATATTTGCAGAACAATGCATGCTCATCACGCCACGCAAAGGCATCAAATAATTCAATGCAGTGAAAATTGATTTCTTGATTTCTCCGGCATAATGCGTTCCACCGATCAACACCAATTTTTGTGAGAAATCCATTAGAATGAATGTTTCTGAGCGAGTGCCGTCTATTTCCGGATTTGCTTTGAAATCGGGACAATGTAAAATTGTAAAACCAGGCTCAAATGATGTGAGTTGCGTTTCATTTGCTTGAATGAACATGTTCTGCGCAAAGAGATTGTGCCAAGCATATTGATTGACGACTCGCACGGGCAATGCATAGTCAGCATCTGCACCTGCAAAGCAATCCAACACATATACATCAGATCCCTGAAGATATGCAGTCATCCGTGCTTTGAGTGCATTGAATCGCTCTTGTGGAAATGGTTTATTTACTTTGCCCCACCACACATGCTCTGTACTTGTGGATTCCTCCACCAAGAATTTATCATTCGCACTTCTTCCGGTATGTGGTACCGTGATGGCAAGCAAAGCACCATGCTCGGTAAGTTCTGCCTCTGCATTGCTTATGGCATGTTCATACAATTCGGCTCGGGAAAGATTGTAAAAGACTTCGTTCAAATGAGAAATGCCCTGACCATTAAGGGATTCTTTAATCTCTTCATTCGTTTTCATGAATTTTTTTCGCTATCCGTGAAACAAGCGTATCGGGTGGTAAAGCATGAATTTCGTGATTATTCATACATATGCCAAACTTACGGAATTTGTACACAGAATTGAGTAAAAATGGAGCTGGGTTTTGAAGAAAAAAGGTAGTTATCCACTTCAAGACAATATTGACAATTTATACCCCAATCCGTGAATGTTCATGATGTGTATATCTGAGTCAAATTGCAGGTATTTACGAAGTTTGGCGATATACACATCCATGCTTCTGCCATTGTGATAAGAATCTTCCCCCCAAATGCGAATCAAAGCATCATGTTTGCTCAATGGAAGATTCATGGATTCAGCTAACATATTGAGTAATTCGGCTTCTTTGGTGGTCAAAATTCGAATTTCGGCTCCATGGGATAATACTCTTCGCTCATAGTTAAAATCATAGGATCCAATTTTTTTGATGCCGGAATGTATATGTGCTTTGGACAATCTCTTTTGGTATGTTTTTAGTCTAAGCTGCAATTCTTCATTGCTGATTGATTGATCCAAGATATCATCAACGCCAGATTGAAGCATGGCAATTCTGTTTGATTCATCGCATGCGGAAGTGAGAATTATCAAGAACTGAAAGGGGACATCAGTTATCAATGCCCTTGTAAAGATAGGATTTGGGGATTGTGTATGCCAAATGGCAATATCAAATGATTCGCCTTTCAAAGATGATTCTTGAATTTCATTTTCTGCACATTGATACAATTCCCATCCTTGTGAAAATAAACCGGAGGGAATGTCTTTATCAGCTTGGGATATGAAGAGAATTCGTATCATTGAACATCGGGAGTTGATATTCTTGTTTGGGCATTCTCCAATGAGAGCCATTCGCTTCCAACAACACAACAGTTCAATAATTGTTACAGGCAGAATATCATGAGCGCATTTTCATTGGCGGAGCAAGCAGCTTCCCAGCAATTGGCTGCATATAATGAACGAGATATAGAAGCATTTCTTCTTTGCTATGTTGATGATATTGAATTATGCGATCTGATTTCAGGAGAAGTATTTTGCAAGGGTATATTTGAAATGCGTGCCATCTACGGAGCAATGTTTAATAGATGTCCTGATTTGCACTGTAAACTTGTAAAGCGTATCATTTGTGGAAATATCGCAATAGATGAAGAACATGTGTCAGGTCAAGTGCCAGGCAAAATCACGCATGCCACCGCTATTTACGAAGTGAATGATGCTGGATTGATCAAGAAAGCATGGTTTGTGAGAGGGACATAAAAAAAGCCGTCAATGGAAAAATTGACGGCTTTGAATTATTCAAAAGAGAACAATTATTTCTGTTCACCTTCAGTTGCTTTTCTTCTAGGAGCTGAAATTGCAACGATTGTTGCATCACCGCTCACATTGATTTTGATACCAGGGTAAGAAATGTCGCGGACATGCATAGATTGACCAATCTTTAATTCTGTGATGTCAACATCCAAATGTTGTGGGAGATCTTTTGGCAGACATGTCACATTCAATTTGTGCAGAATATGCTCCAATACACCACCTTCGCGAATTCCGGCACTTTGCCCGACGATTTTGACAGGTACATTAAAATCAACTGCTTTCTCATTTGAAACGCCGAAGAGATCAAAGTGAACGATTGCATCGGTCACTGGGTCGAATGTAATGTCTTTGAGCATGCAAGACAAAGGAGCATCGGATCCTTCCAATTCAAGATTGATGATTTTTGCTGCGGCAGTATAGACTATAGGGCGCATATTTAGAGGGTGCACAGCGATTGGTATCGGCTCGACACCATTGCGATAATATACACCTGTAACCATTCCGCTATTGCGAACGGCTTTTGCGGCTTTTTTACCGGTGTCTCTTTTTTGTGCTTTGAGAGCGATTTCACTCATTTGATATTCTCCGGTGAATTCTAATTTATTTTTATCGTATGATATCGAATAATGAACTGATCGAGGCATTGTTATGTGTTCGCTCGATCGCTTCGCCGAATAACTCGGCAACTGAAACTGTTACGATTTTGTCAGATACCCAATGATTGGGGAATGTATCAGTAACATAAACTGTTTTGATTGCATCACTTTTATTGATTTTCTCAATTGCCGAACCGGAAAATACTCCATGCGTGCAAACTCCGGTGATGCTTTTCGCTCCAGCATTGACCAATGCTTCAGAGCATTTGACGAATGTTGTTCCGGTATCAATCAAATCATCTATAACGATGATGTCTTTACCCGAAACTTCTCCGATGATATTCATGACTTCCGCAACATTGTGCGAAGGCCTACGCTTGTCAACTACCACCAAATCAGCATCGAGCACTTTGGCATATGTTCTTGCTGTTTTGATCCCGCCCACATCAGGCGATGCTATGGCTAATTGTTCTGAACGCAATTCAAAGAGCTTTTTTACGAGCACTGTTGAGCCATATAGATGATCCAACGGTATATCGAAGAAACCTTGAATCTGAGGCGTATGCAGGTCCATCGTAATCACTCGATCAGCGCCGGCCTCAGACAACAAATTCGCAATCAATTTTGCTGTTATTGAAACCCTGGGCTGATCTTTTCTGTCCTGTCTGGCATATGCAAAGTATGGAATCACCGCAGTTATTCGCTTTGCAGAAGCACGCTTCGCAGCATCGATCATGATTAACAGTTCCATCAGATGCTCAGCAGGTGCATTCGTTGATTGTATGATGAATAAATCGTTTCCACGAATATTCTCTTCATACTTCACCCAAATTTCACCATCACTGAAATTTCTGATTGTCACAGGCGACAACTCTCTCCCAAGGGAGCGCGCAATGTTCTCCGCAAGGGTTTGATTAGATCTGCCGGAAACGATCATCAGATCAGACATGTGTTATGCCGAGATCATCAATGGTACAAGTGCCAGGCGTAAAACGCCTTTTTATGAATTTGCCGTTAGAAAAAGCCATCAACCATAAGATTGTGGCTTTACGGACTGAAGCTGGGGCGGTAGGATTCGAACCTACGAATGGCGGCTCCAAAAACCGCTGCCTTACCACTTGGCGACACCCCAGTATGTTCTGCGAAAACAAAACAGAACACAAAGATAGGGTGTTTCGGGATTTCTGGCAAAGAAAAAGTCTGCTTGGTAACACCATGATACGCTCGATCATTCAACTCTGATGGCAGTTTCGCCATGCTCACGAATCAAGGTCAGGGCTTCACCCTTAATCAACGTATCATCTGCAGACAATATGCTTTGATCTCTTTGCAAGAGAGCGAAGCCTTTTTTCAAAGGAGAATATGGGTGTAAAGCCATGCACTGCATTTCTAGGGACTGCACATTTTTTTGGCTAATTTGAATATATCTTGCCAAAGATTGATGCATTCGATTTTCCAATTCATCTCTTCTTTGAGCGGAATTGCGTATATGTTCGGGTAATCTTCTAAATCCTGAATGTTGCTCCATTCTCTGAAGTTGGTCTTTCATCTTTGAAACAAGATATTCCATTGACTTACGAAGTGAGTCTTTTTTGAGAGCCAAATGATGATGGAGATCATCCATTGTAATGGGGCTCACCAGTTCCGCCGCAGCCGTTGGTGTTGCAGCTCGAACATCAGCCACGAAGTCAGCAATGGTGATGTCTGTTTCATGCCCAACGCCGGAAATGATCGGAATGGAGCAATCAGCAATGGCATAGGCAACGCTTTCATCATTGAAAGCCCAGAGATCTTCCATTGATCCACCGCCTCTTGCAATGATGATCACTTCGCATGCCGACTGTTCCAATTCTTTGATTGCATTGATGATGTCTGCGGGTGCTGTGTCACCTTGTACGATGGTTGGCCTTAAGATGACATGTGCCATTGGATTTCTTCTTTTCAGGGTGGACAACATGTCTTGGACGGCAGCGCCCGTTGCTGATGTGGCAATTCCAATGGTCAGAGGGAAGTCTGGTAATTCAGCTTTTCTGTCTTGATCAAACAATCCCTTTGCAGCCAATGATTTTTTTAATTCTTCAAAAGCCATATAGAGATCGCCGGTACCGAGTGGCATGATACTTTGACAATCAAGTTGATATCTTCCCTGCGGAGGATAGACAGTCACATTTCCGCGTGCTATCACTTTCATGCCATCAGTCAATGGAAATTGCAGTGATTTGCCCTTCCACATAACTGCACTAATCTGAGCATATTCATCCTTCAGTGAAAAATAGCGATGACCTGAACCATGTAATTTAAAATTAGAGATTTCACCTATCACAATCACCGAGCCGATTCCCTGTTCAAGAAGAGAGCGAATCTGCATTGTTATTTGAGAAACCGAAAGAGAGCCATCCATGGTATATGATCCAAGGCTATGTTGAGAAAGCAGGAATTCCACTAGGCAAAATATAGAATTTCGCATCATCTTCGAGAGTGAGATTTATGCGTGTCAGGTCATGCCAAGATGTTATTTTATCTGATATATCACCACATGTAGCATACTCTTTCAGGTGAATTAGTGAGTTTGGATTTATCAACGCGCGTAGAATCTGCGCTTGAAGCTCAGACGCTGGCCATTTCAAACACTGCAAAAAAAATGAAAGCCGCCGGTATTGATGTTGTTTCATTATCGGTTGGGGAACCCGATTTTGACACCCCACTTTGTGCGAAAGAAGCTGCATTGCGAGCAATACATGAGAATTTCACACACTATACAGATTCAAATGGAATTGCTGATTTACGTGAAACCATCGCAAAAAAATTCCGTGAAGAAAATGGAATAAAGGATGCCACAGCATCTAATGTTATTGTTTCTGCCGGTGCAAAACAATGCATTTACAATACATTGATGGCTCTGTGCAATGAAGGTGATGAGGTTATTATTCTTGCACCGTATTGGGTAAGTTATCCTGCAATGGCAGTGATGTGCGGAGCACGTCCCGTGATACTTTCCGGTGAATATGAACATGCTTATAAAGTGAAGCCTGAAGATCTTCGAAAAGCAATCACACCGAGAACCAAGTGCGTCATTCTGAATAGCCCTTCTAATCCAACCGGAATGATGTACACAGAGGATGAGATTCGTGCTTTCGGAGCTGTGATTGCCGAATATGATTGCTATCTTCTCAGCGATGAGATTTATGAAAAACTCACCTATGGAGACATCAAGCATTTTTCACCGGGAGCAATTAGTGAGCTTTCTTCGAAAGTTATCACAGTCAATGGAGTATCCAAAGCTTATGCCATGACCGGCTGGAGGATTGGCTATCTACATGCGCCAGATCATGTCTTCAGGGAAGTTTCAAAGGTTCAAGGTCAAAGCACATCCCACCCTAGCTCGATTGCGCAAAAAGCCGCGCTTGCCGCATTGCAATTTGGTTCGGAAGATGTGATTGCAATGCATGCTGCGTTTTCCGCAAGAAAATCACTTGTCTGTTCATTGTTGGCTGAAATCCCCGGTTTGAAATTTCATATTCCTGATGGTGCATTTTATGTGTTCATCTCATTTGATGAAATACAAGATGATGTTGATTTTTGCGCATACTTATTGGAAGAATTTCACGTTGCACTTGTCCCGGGTGATGCATTCGGTTGTCAAGGTGCGCTGAGAATTTCTTTTGCTGCTTCTGAGGATACATTGAGAAAAGGAATAGATCGTCTTGCTCGCGGCCTTAAAGCTTATGGAAGAAAAAAATGATTGGCTCTCATACATATCTCACACCGTCAGCAGTGGCTCAGTTAAGCTCCATTGAAATGAAAGCTCGTTTGATTGTTGAAGGGTTTATGTCCGGCATGCATAAATCACCATATCATGGTTTCAGTGTTGAATTTGCAGAACATCGGCAATATCATCCGGGAGATGATTTACGATATCTTGATTGGAAAATTCTCGGCAAGACAAATAGACATTATATCAAGCAATTTGAAGAGGAAACCAATTTGCGATGCACGGTCATAATTGATACAAGTGCATCAATGAAGTATGCTTCAAAAGGGAATGTGTCGAAATTCGATTATGCTGCATGTTTGGGTGCTGCATTCACATATTTGATGATGAAACAGCAAGATGCAGCAGGGTTGGCTTTATACAATGATTCCATTGTGTCTTACCTTCCCGCAAAAAAGAAAACTTCTTATGTGGGAGAGATTTTGCGTGTTTTGGGAAATGCAGTTCCATCAAATATCACCGGAACCGCAAAAGCTCTTCATCAATTGGTTGAGCGATTGCCAAAGAGGGGAATGGTGATTATTATCAGCGATTTTTTTGATGAGATCTCATCAATCGTGCAAGCACTAAAACATTTCAGACATGATGGTCATGAAGTGATAGCCATACAAGTACTTGATCCAAGAGAAAAAGATTTTTCCTTTGGACATGATGCTAATTTTCGAGACATAGAAACTGGCGAGGAATTGATAACGCAACCCTATCATATCAAGAAAGCCTATGCCGAAGGATTTATGAAATTCATGGCTCAATTGAAGCATGAATGCAGGGTAAGGGGAGTCGAGTATTTGCAGATAGATACACATCAACCTTATGAACTTGCATTGCGTGAATATCTGTACAAACGATCAAAAGCGTAAAAAAAAAGTCCCGCTTTTGCGGGACTTGAACTTATTTTCTTTTTAGTGCTCGCAGAATCGCTGCCTTAAAATCTTCTTTTGACCTTTGCCCTACAATTTTTTCATTGATCGTGCCATCAGCGTTAACAATGAAGGTTGTGGGAATCGCTCCAATGCCATCATACGCTTCGGCTACTTTATCGTTTCCAACGATAATCGAATATGGTATGTTTTTCAGACGAGCAAATTTACTCACCGTGTTGAATGCCTGATCATCCCTATCCATGGAAATCCCGATAACGATCAATTCATCTTCTGTAAATTCTTTGGACAATTCGATGATATCTGGAATTTCTTTTCGGCATGGAGGACACCATGTAGCCCAAAAATTCAGAAACATTACTTTTCCTGCCCCATGTTGAAGCAGATTCACTTGTTTTGAACCATCTTTCCATGAAAGATCTGCGGCTTTTCCAGGACCTGATTTAGTGACCGATTCAACCATGAACACTTTGTTCACAGGTGCTTGTTGGGCAAATGTATTTACCCCCAACAAACAAATTGATGCTAATAAGGCATAAGTGATGCCAAGCAATTGAGTCATTATGTTTCCTCAACATGTATAAGTGCCGACAATTGTTCAGTTTTCAGATCGGAAACCATCACACAAAGATTGTTTCCTAATCTCCACAAAACCATTGTGTTAGAAGCACCGTTTTCTTGTTCCCAGTACCAGTCGGCTTTTTTGACTATTTCCATTGCTCTGGGATTCACGCTGAGAGTTTGATTATCCACCAAACCCTCCGGTACTTCATAGGCATAAATGAGATGATCGCCAACTTTGTAAATGAACTGAGCAAATTTAGTGCCTTTCTCTTGTGAAACAATGCCGCCGACCAGTTCGGCGTCGATTTTAGGGAAATGTACAGGGTAATTTACGCCATTATCAGCAAAAAATGTTGATAAGGTTCCTTGATCATTTGAAAATTTCTGCAAAGACATTTTGCCGTCTTCAAATGCATGAAAAGCGGAATATGCTTGTGAGCAGATATTGTTTTGTCCAGCGTGAACTACTGAAAAATCTGCAATGCTCGCCGATGTTTGTTCAATATTGTTTGTGGAATGAGATACATATACATATCCGCCCAAAACAATTATCATGCAAAGTGGAATAGCAAATCTCGGACTGAGGACCGAAATGATAGGGTCAAGCGCATTCCAGCAAGCTTCGATGAATGAGGCTTTTCTTTGCGGTTGCCTTGCCACAGAGTGTTCATTTCTGATTCCTTTCAGGATCGAATCACGCAAATCTGCGGGGGCTTGTATGTGTAGTGCTTCTTGTTTTGTTTGAAGCACGGATTTCATTGCCGTTTGAATATAAAGTGCTACGGATAACTCGGGATCATTCTCAAGACGGCTCTGAAGTTCTTGCATGGTATTTGGATCGATAAATTCTCCATCCGCCATTGATGCAAGATACTCTTCGAGTTCTTTTGGTGTGTTCTTCACGAGTTGTCGTTATATGTGAATAATGAGTAATTACAAGTTATTCGAAATCAGATGTGTCATAACCACGTTGCTTCGCATAAGCCAACAATTGCGATGCCAACATTTTTCGTGCACGATGCAAGCGTGAACGTACTGTGCCAATTGGACACTCGATGATTTCAGCTATTTCTTCATATGTCATGCCTTCAAGATCACAAAGTATAATAGCGGTTCTGAATGTTTCAGGCAGTGACTCGAGAGCGATCGAGACTTCATCATCTAAGAGATTGTCAAAAATCTTCTTCTGAAGATCAGTTGATTCAGATGATTCACTACGTATGAGATCATAGAATTCCTCAATGACATCATATTCAACAGTGTCCGGTTCTCTTTTGTCTTTTCTATATTGATTGATATATGTGTTTTTGAGAATTCTGAACAACCATGCTTTGCAATTTGTCCCTCTTTCAAATTTGTCGAAGAAGCGGAAACCTTTCATATAGGTTTCTTGCACAAGGTCGTGAGCATCTTCTCTGTTACGGCACAGCCGCACAGCAAAACTGTATAATGCGCTCATGTGAGGAAGGGCTTCGCGTTCAAAGTCCGATTGCTTGGCGGCAATTGTATTCATAGGTGCTTCTGTTGTTGCCGAAGTATATGTGCCAAAATTATCGAACTTTCGTGCTTCCGCAAAGCTATTCTCAATTATTGTTGCGGCTTCATTCATGATATGATTCCGAATTGATTCGTGAATTCAGCATGCAAGGAGTTTTTCTCTATGATGCTCAACCGAAGAGGCAGCCTGATGACCCTGTCCAAGGGATATTATTGTAACGAACGCCCATCATAGGTCCGCGTCCGGTTCTCGCCAGAGACATCACGGGTTGGGGATCAATCTGATCTTCAGGCCAAATGAGCATGATTCGTATTTCAACTTTATTTGATCCATGCGGTGTATCAATACATTCGGCATATCGAATTTTTTCTTGAAGCAGATAATTTGACCTGTGTTCAAAAGCAATTGCTTCTATGTCTGAATGACTGGGACTGATTATAACACCCTTACCGGCAAATGAAAACAGAGGTTTTAGGACAAATGGTTCCAGTGAATCAGGAATTTGCTTCAATTCGGAAAGTACAAATGATCTAGGTATTGAATCATGGCTTAGAAAAGGAAGAACATATTTGCTCATCTTGAAATACCAATTGGGATGCCCAGCCCATTCCACATCAATGTCATCATTCCAGTTAAATGGCAATTTTACCGAATTATCGTCTAATTCATCAGCAATTGCTCTATTAAAGATTCTGCGAATTCGAACCCATTTGCCATTTCTTTTATGAAATAAAACATTCCCTTCTTTCTTGATAGATTGAATGTCGCTTGTTTTCATTCCGGTCAATTGTTCAATCACCTTGAAATCGGGTCTTGTCTTTTGTTCATCAGGTTTGAATTCAAGTAGGCACGTCTCATCAGGGTCATGATTGCCAATCAATGCAGATCTGAGTAAAGCGGTGTAATTTATCTCATCAAATGCGTTAGGAAATGGTGTGAAATCGTGCAAATCATATGTATGCATCATTGATTGAGCACATCGCAGTTGATACCCATACAGTGACGGAAAACCTTGCAATTCAACGACTTTAGGGGTAAGAGAGCCATCTTCATTCATGGCGATGGCAAAGTCTATAACACAAAAAAGAGGTTTTTCAGACTCATTTGGTACATTGTATGCCGCCGGGATTGGATTGCCAAACATTGTACTTTTCTGATGGTCTCGGCACATTTTTGCTATGTCAATCGCAGATGTACACAATTCCGCGCGCATGGTTTCATTCACGAAGATTGGCATCTCAGCTACCCTGAATTCGATTGGTGAGCCACAGGATTTAGCCAATTCTTGCAGGAATTGAGCATGTTTTTCTTCTGTGAAGAGAGAATTCCTGAAATATGTTTGCATTTGAGAGTTCATAACTCAACTTAGCAAATCCCCATGATTTTACCATTCAATCGACTTGCCCTTCATTTCGTAGATTTGCAATATCAATTGGAAACAGAACATGATACTTGGTGTAGGAACAGACATTGTTGACATAGCGAGAATTGAATCAGCCATCACAGAATATGGCGATGCTTTTCTCCGTAGGATATTCACTCCTGTGGAGCAGGCATATTGTGAATCATATGTTCATGGCAAAATGTCTCATTATGCCGCGAGATTCGCCGTAAAAGAAGCATTCAGTAAAGCTATAGGTACCGGTATTACGAAAGGTTTTGCATTCAAGGATATTGGAGTTGTGAATGAAAAAGGCGGAAAGCCATGTATTGTGCTTTCCAATTTGATGCTAGAAACATGGGGATCTTATACCATTCATGTATCCATTTCGCATACCGACACGGTTGCAATGGCTGTTGTAATCATAGAGTCAGACAAAGAACGCGATATCAATATCCGCTTGACGGAGGATGCAACATGATTGTCATGAAATTTGGTGGAACTTCTGTTCAAGATGCTTCGGCCATGTTGCACGTAGCTGCCATAGCTGAGCAATATGGAGATGAGCAAATATTGGTTGTGTCATCAGCTTGTTCCGGTATGACAAGTGAATTATTGAAATTGGCAACTGATTCGGTGCATATAAGCGATGAGGAACGGATCCAAAGAATAGCTGTAATGGAAAACAGACATATCTCCATTGTATCATCCTTGGGGATTGAGGAGCAAGTTGGGCATCGAATTCATGAACTGTGCAATGGATTGCGCAACACATGTGAAGGAGTAGCTTTGCTTGGAGAATGTACGCCCCGTTCAAGCGACGCCATAGCATCATTCGGTGAATTATTGTCAACAGTTGTTTTGCAAGGTTTATTGCAGCAACATAATGCCTCGACTTGGTATGATGCGAGAGAGGTAGTAAAGACCGATTCAGGTTATCAGGTGGCACAGGTTGATTTTTCTTTGACACAATCGATGGCATCGAAAAAACTCAAACCTCTGTTTGATTCACACCGTATCATAGTCACACAAGGGTTCATCGGATCCGATTCCGATGGTAATACAACCACTTTGGGCAGAGGCGGTTCGGATTTTTCCGCAGCTTTGCTTGGCGCTGCATTGCATGCCGATGAAATCATCATTTGGACGGATGTCAGTGGAATTGCGAGTGCGGATCCACGCATGATACCCGAAGCACACTTTATCGAAACGATGAGTTTTGATGAAGCAAGAATGTTGTCATTTTTTGGGGCGAAAGTATTGCATCCAGAAACCATAATACCGGCATTGAGCAATAATATACCAGTCCATGTCCGTAATACATTTAAAAGTGCGGACAAGGGGACGACTATCACTCAACTTGGTGATAAAGATGCTATTGGTTTTCGTTCTGTCATTGGCAAACAAATCGTTACCTGCGTGAATATAAGCGGGATTCCCGGCACGGATTATTACAACAAAAAATTTGAACTCCTTGATCAGATTTCTCGACTCTCTGGTCAGCAACCATTGATTCATGCAAGAGTTGGCGAGTCCGAAACATATGTTTACGATGCGCCTATGCACCATCTTTCTCAGTGTATTGACAAAGAGCAAAACTTGATGAACATAACAGTAGAAGAGTATTCGCTAATTAGTGCCATTGGTCCCAACTTACGATCCGAGCATTCAAAAAAAGCAGTCGGCAAATTTTATGAAACAGTGTTGAGCGTAGATCCACAACCTGTTTTCATTAGCGGTATTCAGCCACAAACTGTTTCCGCACTGGTTGCTCCTGATTGTGCCATTGATATTCTTAAAGCATTGCATCCACATTGTTCATGAAACGCTTCATAAGTCTTTTTATACTGAAGATTTTCTCTCTGTCTGTATTTGATCTTTATGCAGAAGAGCAAGTCGATTCTGTGTTCATTTCCGACTTCAAAATGAGCATACAGGATATCAATTATGTCGGTGATGAGATTCTCCATTCTTCAGAACAATCACTTTTCAAAGCAGGAATAATCATTGGTTCATCATTGCTTGCTATGCCTTTTGACGAGGAAGCGAGGCGTATTTCACAAAGAAATGTAGCCACACTCGATGGTGATGTGATGTCTTTTGCAAATTCATATGGCGATTTGTTATATCCCGCGATAGGAACCATCGGAGCATATGGATTGGGATTGGCAATGTCTGATGAGCGATTGCGAACATTTTCACGAAAGACATGCACTTCACTCCTAGTGGCGGGAGTCATGACCACTCTCATCAAGTCCATTATTGGAAGAAGCAGGCCATTCACCAATCAGGGCAGCCAAACATTCACACCATTTACCATCAATGATGCTCGATTGTCCTATCCTTCAGGACATACAACCGTTGCTTTTGCCATGAGTGCTTCACTCAGTAGATATATCGATCGATGGTGGGCAGATGTGATTCTTTATGGTTTGGCTAGCGGGACCGCTTATGCCCGCATGCATCATGACAGGCATTGGCTTTCTGATACAATATTGGGGGGGGCGATAGGATATTTTGCGGCCAAATGGGTATTTGATGCAGATAAACAACCTTCAGTATCCACCTCTGAGGCTCTGATAGAGCCAACATTCACGCCAGTTTCAATGGGTTTTGTCATCCAATTTTGAAGTAGTTCATAAATTGGCAGTTTAGGGGTTGCATTTACCATTAATTTTTTAGTATTTTACGTTACCATTACATAATAGCATGATAATTGTACTCATGCTCACATATCACCCACGGACAAAGTCCGACCACAACAAATGAGTTTCGAACGAGGGAATTCGACTCTTTGAAATAATCAAAGCAATATGCCATGGTGTTTCCATGGCCTTGTAATACGTTGCTCTTGTCAATCCGACACGCATTATTCAGCGATAGTCCACATTATTCTATCATCATTACTCATGGAGTATGTATGAAAAAACTGTTTTACTCTTCTCTCATTTTTGGCATAATGCTCACTGTACAGTTTGCATTTGCACAAGAGAGGGTGGTTTCGGGTAAAGTGACAAATTCCAAAGGAGCGCCCTTACCCGGTGCCACGGTGTTGGTGAAAGGTACCACTTCAGGTGCCTTTGCGAAGTCAGACGGAAAATACAAAGTGACAGTTCCCGCCAATGGTAAAGTGTTGGTTTTTAAAATGGTTGGTATGAAAACCAAAGAAGTGACATTAAGTAATTCTGACAATGTAGATGTCAGTTTGCAAGATGATGCAACTCGCAGTGAGGACGTTGTTGTAACAGCGATAGGTATTGAACAACAAAAACGTTCGCTTACCTATGCAACGCAGGAAGTGAAAGGTAGTGCACTTTCTCAATCCAAAGAAGCCAATATAGTTGGTGGATTGGCAGGAAAGATTGCCGGTGTACAGGTTACAAATTCAACCGGTGCTGCCGGTGGGTCATCGTATATCCGCATCAGAGGTGCATCTTCTATCACAGGTGATAATCAGCCATTATTTGTTATTGATGGTATTCCAATCGACAATTCTCAATTGAATACTGAAGATGGTTTGGCAGGTGTTGCATATTCCAATCGTGCGGTTGACATCAATCCTGATGACATCGAATCAGTGAATGTTCTGAAGGGTGCTGCCGCAACTTCATTGTATGGTATTCGCGCTGCTTCAGGTGCAATCATCATTACAACCAAAAAAGGGTTGAGCAGTTCAAATGTTGGAAGAATGAGCGCTACATTTTCTACTTCATTGGGCATTGACCAAGTCAATAAATTGCCCGAATTACAAACAAAATTCTCTCAAGGTAGAGATGGACAAATTGGTTCTCCGGTAGCAGCTGCAACTCAGCGCCCACGTTCTTGGGGTGCGGCATTGGATACGCTCAGATGGGTTGCTGATCCTACATGGATTTGGGACAAAAATGGCCGTATCGTAGGAAAAAGTGATCCAGCTGCCGCAAATGGTGCGCAGGTGACCCCATATGATAATCTTGGTGATTTCTTCCGTACTGGATATACAACTACAAACTCATTCTCTTTGTCCGGTGGAAACACTGCATCAAGTTTCTTTCTATCACTATCAAACATGAACCAGTCCGGTGTAACACCGAAAAACACATTTGAGAGAACAACGCTCCGTTTGTCTGGCGATCATGCATTCTCGAATGAATTGAAAGTTTCCGGATCGGTGAATTATACAAAATCCGGTGGAACAAGAATTCAGCAGGGTTCCAATATCTCCGGTGTTATGCTTGGTTTGCTCCGCACTCCCATTACATTCGACAATGCAAATGGCGTAGATGGTGCTGTGAATTCTGAAGCTTATCAATTTGCAGATGGTAGACAAAGAACCTATCGTGGTTTTGCAGGATTTGACAATCCATATTGGGTTGTGAACAATACACCATTCACCGATGATGTAAATCGTGTTGTTGCATATGCACAAGCTGATTATACTCCGGCTGATTGGATCAGCGTGATGTATCGCGTCGGTCAGGATTTTTATTCCGATCGTAGAAAACAAATTTATGCAGTGAATTCAAATTCTTATGTGGCAGGCCGCATCATTGAAGATCAATATTTCAATAGTGATATCACAAGTGATCTTATCGTGACATTGCGCAAAGAATTTGATCAAGATTTGAAAGGTAGTTTGATTCTTGGTCAAAACATGTATTCGAAGAGCCTTGAAAACTTGTATGCAACAGGTGATGACTTGGTTATTCCAGGCTTTTACAATATGTCAAATGCAAGTACATTGACGCCAGGTCAATCTTTGACGCAAAAACGCACTTCAGCTTTATATGCTGACGGTAGATTGGAATACAAAAACTATTTGTATCTCAATGCCACATTGAGAAATGAATGGTCAACTACACTACCCGAAGCAAATAATTCATTCATGTTTGGTTCAGGAAGTTTGGGTCTTGTTCTTAGTGAGCTAATGGGTCCAAGCGAAGAAATTAACTTCTTGAAACTTCGCGCATCATATGCATTGGTTGGAAAAGACGCTCCTATTTATGCAACACAAACATTGTTCACAAAAGCAGGTGTTGCTGATGGATGGACTAATGGTATCACATTCCCATTCAATGGTAGTGCTGGTTTCCAAATGTCAGGCACGCTTGGTGCTGCTGATCTTAAGCCTGAAATGAAATCAGAAGTCGAGATTGGTTTGGAAGGTAGATTGTTCAATAATACCGTGACATTTGATGTCAACTATTATGATAATACATCGACAGATCAAATCTTTGCCGTGCCTACTGCTGCATCAAGCGGATATACAAGCAAATTGATGAATGCAGGAAGCATCAAAAACAGCGGTATCGAGATTCAATTGGGTACTCGTTTGTTTGACATGGATGGTTTCACAGCAGATCTTAATATTAACTGGGCCAAAAACACCAGTGAAGTGGTTTCACTTGCAGAGGGCGTTGAAAATATCTACATCAACGGCTTCACCGGAGCTCAAATCCGTGCAGTTGCAGGTAAGCCATATGGCACTATCTTCGGTGGAAAATGGGCTAGAGATTCGGTATCAGGTAAGCGTATCATAGGTGCAAATGGCTACCCTGTAGTAAGCAGCGAAGAAGGTGAACTTGGAAATATCAATCCTGATTGGATTGCAGGTTCCAGACTTACACTGGGATACAATGGATTGACTGTTTCGGCATTGCTCGACATCAAATCAGGTGGCGTAATGTGGAATGGTACAAGAGGTGCTTTGGTAAATTATGGTATGGCAAAAGAAACAGAAAACCGTGGTGCGCTTCAAGTGTTTGACGGTGTTCGCCAGGTTAATGGTGCTTGGGTTGCAAATGATACGGCAGTAGCTTTGTCTCAAGCATGGTTCCTTGGTAATGGCGGTGGTTTCGGAGCACAAGCAGAAGATTTTGTTGAAGATGCAGGATATATTCGCTTGCGTGAATTAACAGTGGCATATGATCTTCCATCTACAATGCTTGAAGGTTCAATGCTTTCAAGAATCGGTTTATCATTTACTGCTCGTAACCTTTGGTTGAGCACGAATTATAAGGGAATTGATCCCGAGACAAGTTTGATCGGAAATGGAAATGGGCAAGGAATGGATTATTTCCAATTCCCGAACACCAAGAGTTATGTATTTAGTGTAAGTCTCGGATTCTAATTTCTCAATTCACTTCAACTATTTTAGATAGGTACAATAATTATGAAAAAATATCTCTTCATATTCATCTTAGGATTTACGGCGCTGACATTCTCAGCTTGTGATTCTTGGGTTGACAACAATGTTAATGTCAATCCCAATAATCCGGTTGATGCGCCCATCAATCTTGTACTTCCATCCGCTGAAGTATCACTTGCCTATGTTGT
>SXGQ01089656.1_pt1 | contig 25139 bp, 22 predicted proteins | sample 3178371 | NCBI WGS metagenome assembly SXGQ01 (sample SAMN11356859, study PRJNA531348) | freshwater metagenome | isolation source: freshwater sample F1-20 | place: China: Fuxian Lake, Yuxi | collected 2017-12-25 | reverse complement strand
TCTCTTCTCATCATCGGAAATCTTCTCTCCGACCTCGCCCTCGCTTGGTCCGATCCAAGGGTTCGCTATGGCCGCTGACCTCACCCGCGCTCTTTTGCGAAGGCCCGCCGGCCTGATCTCGGCTGGGCTTCTTCTCGCTCTCTACGGGGCCGCTCTTTTCGCACCGTTCTTATCCCCCTCCATTCCCTCCGCCCAGAACCTTCAACGCACCTACCATCCCCCCACTGCCCTCGTCTGGCAAAACGGGTGCCTCTGCGTCCAGCGCTACAACTTGGTCGACCCCTCCACCGCCACCTATCAACCCCTCCCCGGCCAAGCCGTTCCGTTGCGCTGGTTTTCCAAGGGCGTTCCCTACAAATTTTTGGGCCTGATCCAAGCTGATCTTCATCTTTTTACGGTGCCATCCTCCGATCCTATTTTTCTTTTAGGGAGCGATGCTACGGGCCGGGACGTCTTGACCCGACTCCTGTACGGGGCTGGCATTTCTCTCAGCATTGGCCTGATTGGGGTCGCCCTCACCAGTTTTCTTGGTCTCACCATTGGGGGTCTGGCGGGCTATCTTGGCGGCTGGCCCGACACCATCGCCATGCGCCTGACCGAATTCCTCATGGCGGTGCCTGGTCTTTATCTCCTTCTGGCCCTCCGGGCCGCCCTATCCTCCCGCTTTCCCTCCGATGCCACCTTTCTTCTCATCGTGGTCATTCTTTCCGCTCTCGGCTGGGCTGGCACGGCCCGAGTCGTGCGTGGCCTCGTCCTCTCCCTCCGCGAGCGCCCCTTCATTCTCGCGGCCAACATTATCGGCCAACGCCCTTGGACGATTCTCTTTCGTCATCTCCTCCCCAACACCTTCAGCTACCTCATCGTCGCCGCCACTCTCAGCGTCCCTGGCTACATCCTCGGGGAAGCCTCTTTGAGCTTTCTGGGCCTCGGCATCCAAGAACCCTCCTCCTCGTGGGGTTTGATGCTCGGCCAAGCCCAAGACATCAAAATCTTTATGCTTAACTTCTGGTGGCTACTCACCCCCGGAGCCGCCATTATTCTCACCGTGATCGCTTTCAATCTCCTCGGCGATGCCCTCCGCGACGCCGTCGACCCAAAATTTAGGCTTCCTGGAAAATGAATCTTCTCGAGGTCAAAAATTTAACCGTCTCCTTTCATTCAGGGTCAAAACCTGTGGTCGCGGTCGACCATCTTTCCTTCTCCATCCAACCGGGGGAAACCGTCGCCGTTGTCGGCGAAAGCGGTTCAGGAAAAACCACCGCCGCTCTCGCCTTAACCCGCCTGACCCCGCCTCGCCCCACCTGCACCCTGCAGGGCAAAGTTCTCTGGCAGGATGGAACCGACCTCCTGACCTGCTCCGACTCCCTCCTGCGCCAAGCTCGGGGTGGCAAACTGGCCTACATTTTTCAAGAGCCCTCCACCTCCCTCAATCCCGTCTTCTCAGTCGGATTCCAAATTGCCGAAGCATTGCGTCTGCACCAACCCAACCTACCCGACACCTCAGCTGAAGTGGTCCGACTGCTTGGACTGGTCGGGATCCGTGACCCAGAACTCCGTGCCCGCGACTACCCTCACCAACTTTCCGGCGGAATGCAGCAACGCGTCATGATTGCCATGGCCCTAGCCTGCCAACCCAAACTTCTCGTGGCCGATGAGCCCACCACCGCACTCGATGTCACCATTCAAGCCCAGATTCTCGATCTCCTGCGCGACCTGCGCCAAAAATTCGGTATGTCGGTCCTTCTCATCACCCATAACTTCGGCATCGTGGCCAACTTTGCTGACCGCGTCCTGGTTATGCTGGATGGAAAATTGGTCGAGCAAGGCCCCGTCCAACAAATCCTTCGCTCCCCCCAACACCCCTACACCAAGGCGATCCTCGACTGCATTCCTCGATTGGGCCAAAAAAATAAACGTCTCGCCTCGATCGACCGTGCGACCCTGATGACCCCATGAGCACCCCCCTTCTCGAGGTCAAAAATCTCTCCGTCTATTTCCCCGTGAAATCTGGCCTGCTCCAACGCCAGACTGGAATGGTCAAGGCCTTGGACGATGTTTCCCTGAAAATCGAAAAGGGCACCACTTTAGGCTTAGTCGGCGAAAGCGGTTCAGGTAAGACAACCCTCGGGCGCGTGATCGTCCGCTTGGTTGATCCCACGGCGGGGTCGGTTTCCTATCAAGGCAAGCCGATCGACTCCCTCTCTGGAGCCCAACTTCGCCCTTACCGCAAAAAGATCCAGATGGTTTTTCAGGATCCCTACAACTCCCTTAATCCTCGCCTTCGCATCGGCACCATCTTGGCTGAGCCCCTTGAAATCCACTTCCCACAAATGACCGCTCCCGATCGCTCCAACCGCGTCTCCGAACTCCTCGGTCTGGTCGGGCTAGATCCCACCTTCGCCCGCCGCTTTCCCCATGAGTTCAGCGGAGGCCAACGCCAGCGCATCGGCATTGCTCGCGCCCTCGCAGTCGAACCCGAATTCATTATCTGCGACGAACCGGTCAGCGCCCTCGATGTTTCTGTCCAAGCCCAAATCATAAACCTTCTCATGGATCTACAGGAAAAACTTGGCCTGACCTACCTCTTCATCGCGCACGATCTCGCCGTGGTGAAACATATCTCCGACCGCATCGTCGTGATGTATCTCGGCCACGTGGTCGAAACCGCCTCGGCGGAAGAGATTTACCGGAGCCCACGCCATCCTTACACGCGGGCGCTGATTTCGGCGATTCCGGTGCCGAATCCCCGGAAGCATCGGGATCGAATCATTCTGCAAGGTGACGTGCCGTCGCCGATCAATCCGCCCTCGGGGTGTCCGTTTCATACCCGTTGTCCCCACGTGCAGGAACGTTGCCGGGTGGAGAAACCCGCGCTGAGAACGGTGGCCACGACGGCGGGGATCGAGCAGCAGGTGGCGTGTCATTTTGATCTGTGATCGGCGGATGCCGGGCCGGCCGCGCGTTTCCGGGGTCCTTCGACCTGAGCGCTTGCGTGCGGGCGAACGATGTCCTCTCTTGGCGATGTTCTTTTTAGCAGGGCCTATAGCTCAATGGTTAGAGCAGAGGACTTAATTATCGGGTCGGCGGCGGGGAAACCTACCGTTAGTCAGGTGTAAATTCGGTGAACGGCCTGCTCGCTTCGGCGGGCGACCCAACGCCGAGCCAAGCCCGCGCCTTTCGGCGCGGTAAGGTGTAGAGACCATAATCACCCACCTTCGCCCTCAAGGCATGGTGAAGGCATGGTCCAGACTACGAATCCCGCGATGGCGGGAGCGGCGAAAGCCGAAGTGGTAAGCATAATCCTTTGGTTCAGGGTTCGAATCCCTGTGGGCCCACCATTTTCTCAAGCGGGACGGCGCGACAACGGGCGCCCCGCTCGGTTTCCGAAGGAACGGGTGGCGCCTCTGGGCAGCTGTTGATTCACCCGCCGCTTTTCATGAACGTTGTTCTTCCGCAGTTTTTCATTTCACCCGGCCATAATTTTTTCGGCCGACCGCGTGCGCCCGCCGGCGAACATCCGACGCGAGAGGTGGCGACGGTCGTCTGCCGCGCGGGTTGGGGCATCGAAGGGGATCGGTTTTACGGGTATCGTCCCGGCTACAAAGGACAGGTCACGTTTTTCGCCGCGGACGTGTTTGAAGCGCTCAAAGCGGAGTTTCGATTGCCGGGGATTTCGGCCGGAGTTTTGCGCCGGAATGTGCTGATCGGCGGGGCGGATCTGACGGTGCTGATCGGGAAAAAGTTTTCGATTGGCGGCGTGGGGTTTGAAGGCACGGGCGAGGCGCGGCCCTGCCACTGGATGAATCACGCGGTAGCGCCGGGTGCCGAAGACTGGCTCAAAGGCCGGGGTGGCCTCCGCGCGCGGGTCCTCAGCGATGGGGAGCTTCAGATCGGTGCGGCGGAATTGCTATCTTTGGACAAAAGCCCTCAGCCAATCGGCGCCGCCGGCGTCATCGGTAAATGCGCCGTCGAGCTGCGCCTCGAAAGCGGCGTCTAGGATACGTTTGAATTCGGGCCCGGGCGAGTGCCCGAGCGCGACCAAATGCCGGCCAAGCACCAGCGGCTGCGGTGCGAGCCGGGCGAGAGCGAGACCGCGAGCCTGCGCGGCGAGGGCTTCGATGCGCGCGTCGGTTTCCGGCGACCAGAGAGGTGGCCGGCCGGCGTTGTCGGCGCGCATGACGGCGCATAAATCGTCGATCGTTGCAGGTTGGAGCCGGCCGGCCAACCGGCGCACGGCCGAGTCGGAGAGCTTGGGGTTCTGTCGATCGTGAACGTGGTGGTTTAAGACCAAAGCCCGCACCGGCGGCGTGAATCGGATCGGGGCGCCGACACGTTGGAGAAAACTCTCCGCGACCGGTCCTCCGGCAGCGGCGTGACCGGGACTGAGCCAGCGCATCACGCCGTTTTTCTCGGCGCGCGCGGTGGTCGCGGGTTTGCCGAAATCGTGAGCGAGCACCGCCAGCATCAGCACCGGATTATTGGCGGACGCCGGCCAGTCGGTGAGCGAGACGAGCCCGTCCAAACAACGTTGGGTGTGCGTGAACACATCGCCTTCGGGGTGCCATTCCGGCTCCTGGAGCGTGCCGCGCAGGGCGGCGATTTCCGGAAAATGTGCGATCCAACCGGTCTGTTCGAGCACATCGAGTCCGCGTGAGGGGCGAATGGATCGGGTGGCCCATTTTTCCCACTCCCCCCAAACCCGTTCGACGGGCAGCTCTGCAAACGAGGGTGCAATCGACCGGGCAAGCGCCGCCGTTTCGGGGGCCAGATCAAAATCAAAACGCGCGGCAAACTGGAACGCCCGCAAAACGCGCAACGGGTCTTCCGCGAAGGCGGTGCTGGTGTGGCGGAGAATCCGCGCCCGCAGATCGGCGGTGCCGTGGTGCGGGTCTATCACAACCCCGGTGAACGGATCGTAGGCGATCGAGTTGATGGTAAAATCGCGGCGGGCGGCGGACTCGGCGTCGGTGAGCGAAGGATCGGGCTCGACCGCAAAGCCGCGGTGACCCCGCCCGGTTTTCGATTCGCGACGCGGAAGACTGAAATCGTAGTCGGCGCCGGTGGCGTGACCGCGAACCTTGATGACGCCGAAGCTGCGGCCCACGACATCGGTAGCGCCGAAAGGCGCGAGAGCGTTGTGCAACGTTTCGAAATCTACACCGCCGACCTCGACATCGAAATCATGGGGCATTTTGCCCAGCAGCCAATCCCGCACGCCGCCGCCGACCAGTCGCGGCCGACCGATCCGCCGGGTAGCGTCGAGCAGAGCGCGAAGTTCGTCGGGGATGAAAAGAGCGCCGGTCATTTTGACGGCGGAGCCTCCGTTTTGAAACCCGCCGCCACCACGCAGGCCCATCCGATCATAAACGAAAGTCCGCCCAAAGGTGCTGCCGATGCACCCAGCCAACTGGGGGCGGCTTTTAAAGCTAAAAGGTAAAGCGAACCGGAGAACAGGACGATGCCCAGAATCCACCAGCGGGCCGCCCAGCCCAAGCGCGCGGCGGCGCTGCAGCGGAGTCGGAGCCACGCCGCCGCGGCAAAGATCGCGACCGTGTGAATCAGATGATACTGCACCGCCGTTTCCCAGCGATCGCGGGTGCCGAGTTCGGTGAGCCGCGCCTCTAAGGCGTGGGCGCCAAACGCGCCCAAGGCGACCCCGGTGAGACCCAAAATACCGGCGGCCCAAAGCGCATGTGAAGACTTCATCGCAGCGAAGTTTGCACAAACGGGCCTCAAAACAAGTTTCGGCTTTGCGCGTGGTCAAAGCCGGTCTTGTGGCCCCGCTTTTCAGATGAAATGAGGCATTGACACCGCCTTCCCTGAACCTAGTTATCAACCTCTTTTCCCATGAAAACGTTCCTCGCCAAGAAGGAGACAGTGCAGCCCAAGTGGCACCTTATCGATGCCGAAGGCGTGCCCCTCGGCCGTCTCGCCGTCAAAGCCGCCAACATCATCCGTGGCCGCCACAAAGCGTCTTACACTCCCAGCGTCGACAACGGCGATTTCGTAGTCGTGATTAATGCCGAGAAGATCGTGCTCACGGGCAAAAAGGAGTCGCAAAACGAGTACATGTTTTTCTCCGGGTTCGTCGGTGGCGAGAGCTACCGCAGCCTCAAGCTCATGCGTGAGCGTCACCCTGAGTTCATTATCGAGCACGCCGTCAAAGGCATGTTGCCGAAGAACCGGATCGCGGCCAAGATGTTGACCAAGCTCCGCGTGTTCGCTGGGCCGAAGCACTCGCACGAGGTTAACAATCCCGCCAAAATTTCCGTTTGATTCCGCCCATGAGCACTCCAGCGAACGTTTTCACCGCCACCGGCCGCCGCAAGACCTCGACCGCCCGCATCCGTCTCACGGAAGGCACGGGCAAGCTGACCGTTAACGGTCGCAGCTTCGAGACTTACTTCGTGCCCGAAAGCTTTGCCAAACAGGCCGCCTTGCCTCTCACGACGGTTTCCTTGGCGGATAAATACGATGTTTCCGTGAACGCCTCGGGCGGCGGGCTGGCCGGCCAAGCCGGCGCCGTGTCTCTCGGGATCGCTCGGGCCCTGCAAAAATTGAACGCCGAGCTCCGGCCCGCGCTCAAGAAGGCTGGGCACATGAAGCGCGATCCGCGCGCCAAAGAGCGTAAGAAAGCCGGTCAACCCGGCGCCCGTAAGCGCTTCCAGTTCTCCAAGCGTTAATCTTCGGCTTCGCCACAGGCGAAGTAGTTTTTATCAAACCGGCGACCCCGAGGGGATTCGCCGGTTTTTTGTCATAAATTTCCCGAGTTTCCGGGTTGTGAGGAACATGGCAGGACTTCTGCTGTTCAACCACGTCGCCCGGCCATTCGGGCTGTTAGAGCACTACCAAACCATAAAACAAAAAATGAATAAATCCTCCCTTGCACTCCTCAGTGCACTCACCGTTGGCGCGCTCTCCGTGACCGCCCAAACTGCTCCGGCGCCTGCTCCGGCGGCTCCTGCCGTCGCGATCACCGTGACGCCTGCGATCGTCTCGCAATACATGTTCCGCGGCCAGCGCCTCGGCGGGGCGTCGTTCCAACCGGCGATTGAGGCGAGCTACGGCAGCTTCGTCGGCGGTCTTTGGAGCAACTTTCCGGTCAAGGACAAGGTCCCCGGCACCTCCGACCCGGAGTTTGATTTCTACGGTTCTTACACTGCGGCGATTTCCGATACGCTGAGCGTGGTTCCTGGCTTCACGGCCTTTTACTATCCCGATGCAGACACGAAAGCGGGTTTCTACAAATTTACCTTCGAGCCTAGCCTCGCGGTGAATTACACGACCTCTGGTATCAAGTTCACGCCGAAGATCTTTTATGATTTCGTCCTCGATGGTCCTACCTTTGAGTTGGGTGCGGGCTATGCCCTTCCTTTGAAGGATCTCGGCACCGAGCTGGGTTTCTCGGCCTCGATCGGTACCTATCTCCTGAATGACTTCGCGAAGAACTCCACGCCACGCACGAAGGCTTGGGGTGATTACTGGTCCGTCGGGGTTGCGGCTCCGTTCCAGCTCACCAAGGAGTCGAAGCTCACTATCGGTTACGCCTACACCAAGGGTGACGGTGCTTACACCAAGGTCGGCAGCGCGCCGAAGTCCGAGAATACCTTGGCCGTCGGCCGCGGTGTAGTCTCGGTCAGTTATTCCTACGCGTTCTAAGCGCGCGGGCGCAGTTCGACGTTTGATCCAAGCCCGCGCAACCGAGCGCGGGCTTTTTTGTGCCCAAGTGTAATCGTGAAGAGGTGCTGGCCGTGGCTCGGTGGCGGAGCCGCGTGCTCCTCGAAGGTCCGCTCGTCGTGGCGGGCGAAGTTTCCGGTGCCGGTGATGGACCCATCCCGCCGCCGGTTGGGTTTTGGGCTTCAACCAACTCCGTCGCCGTGAGCGTGAGCGATGGGCGGTTCTCCCGCCCGCTCACGCTCGCGGCGAAGCTCAGAGAGTCTAGAGCCTAAACGTCGCCGGTATCTTATGACGCCGCGATCCAGTTGGATTGAAGGTCAGAACAGCACTTGGGCCGCGACGCCAACGGCGGTGATCGGCCCCGTATCGCCCAGGCCGTCGATCGCGCGGTCGGCTTTTTTAAGCGTGCTCTGCATTCCGAGATAGAGGCTGTCGTCGCTGAGAAGTTTGCCGAGCGTGCCTTCGCCTTTTGCGATTTTTTGCGATAAATCGCGGAGGTTGGCGGCGACGACTTTGATGTCGTTGCCGGTGGTTTCATCGAAGATGAGCGCGCCGAGGGTGCCTTTGCCGGTCTTCACTTGGTCGACGATGGCTTGGGCATTTGCGACGAAAGTTTTTGCTTCGGCGGCGGCGCCCTTGATCTCGACAACGGTGGCGACGAGTTGGTCGTGGATGGACGGGTCGTTGATCAGTCGGCCGAGGGTGCCTTCGCCCTTGTTCAATTTCTCGGTGACGGCGGAAAGATTAGTCATGGTCGAATCAAACTTCGCAGAGTTGTCCGCTACGAGCCGGTCGAGCTTTTGAAAAAAGCCGGGATTTTTGCTGTCGCCGCTGAGGCTGTTGGTGATCGAGCTAAGGGCGCCGTCGAGTTTTTGACCGAGGTTGCCGAGGTCGGCCATGATGGCGTTGAGGTCGGGTGTGACCTTGGTGCGGAGTTCGGCGCCATCCGTCAGGACAGGTGCACCGGGCGTGCCGAGGTCGAGTCCGATGTAGTTGGTGCCGATCAGGCCGGCCATGACGATGCTGGCGGTTGCGTCGGAGGCGACGCGCACGTTGGGGTCGATGCGGAGGACGGCTTCCGCGCGGCGGCCGGCGAGCCGCGTCTTTTCAACGGCGCCGATCTTCACGCCGGCCATGCGGACTTCGTCACCCTGTTTGAGCTCCTTGAGGTTCTCGAAGCCGGCGATGAGGCTGTAACCGTTTTTCTTGAAAAGTTTGCCGTCGCTGAGCGTCTCCCAAGTGACCCAAGTGAGGGCGAGACCAAGGAGAAAGAAGAGGCCGACGCGGGCGGATTGTTGGGCAGTGTTCATGGTGGGATCTTGATTCGAAAAAGGAGATCGAGGTACAGGGCGGGACGATGGGCGGCTTAGGCTTCCAAGCTTTTGAAGCGCGGGTTCTTGAGGTCGATTTTGGGGTGGAAGAAATTTGCGATGCGCGGGTCTTTGGGCGCATGCAATTCGGCGGGAGCGCCCAGAAAGACGAGGGATCCGTCCATCAGAATGCCAACGCGGTCGGCGATCCCGAGGGCGAGTTCGCGGTCGTGGGAGACGACGACGCTGGTGACATGGTATTCGTCTCTCAGCGTCGCGATGATCTCGCTGATGGTCGCGCCCATGATGGGGTCGAGCTCGCTGGTGGGTTCGTCGTAGAGCATGAGTTGGGGCTCCATCACGAGGGCGCGGGCGATCGCAACGCGTTTTTTCATGCCGCCGGAGAGTTCCGAGGGAAACTTATGGGCGGTGTTCTCAAGCGAAAGAATCTGAAGGGCGCGCATGACTTTTTCGCGGATGCCGGCTTCGGTGCCGAGGCGGTGTTCGCGCGGGTAGAGCGCGAGATTGTCGTAGACGCTGAGCGAGTTGAAGAGCGCCCCGGCCTGGAAAACCATGGCGATGCGGACGTTTTCCAGCGTGCCTTCGGCCGTGGCGTCGCGGCCTTCGATCAACACGCGGCCGTCGCTGGGCGCCTCGAGCCCGACGATGTGCTTGAGCAGGACGCTTTTGCCTGAACCGCTCGGGCCCATGACTACAAAGATTTCGCCGGGCTCGACGGCGAGGGATACGTCGCGCAGGGCCTGAAGTCGGCCAAAGTTTTTTGAGAGATGCTCGATGCTGACGCCGACGGCGGGACCCTCGACGGCGGTGATCGGATTGCGATGGAGCGGGCAGGTCATGGCGGGCGTCAAAGGAGGGCTTTCGTGACGAAGTAATCGAGCACGAGAATGGAAATGAGGGAGGCGACGACGGCCTTGGTGACAGAGGCGCCGATCTCGCGGGGACCGCCGCGGGTGTTCAGGCCGATGCTGCAACAGATGAGCACGATCACAAAACCGAAGATCTCGGCTTTGAGAATGCCGGTACCGACATCCTTGAACTGCATAAACGAGCGCAGTGCGGCGAAGTAGGCTTCGGGCTCGATGCTGATAAAATCGACGTATTTGCACACCACGGCGCCGCCAAACCACCCGATAAGAATCCCGATGATCGTCAGGACCGGCATCATCACGAGGACGGCGGCAAGTCGCGGGAGCACGAGCATCCGGGCGGGCGGGATGTTCATCGTTACGAGGGCGTCGATTTCTTGGTAAACCTTCATCGAGGCGAGCTCTGCGGTGATGGCGGAGCCGACGCGGCCGGCGACCAAAATGGCGACAATGACCGGGCCGAGCTCGCGCGCGAAAGACAGGCCGACGAGAGAGCCGATGAACTGTTTAGCCCCAAAGTTTTCCATTGAGTAGCCGGACTGCAGGGCGAGCACGCTGCCCATGAAAAAGCACAGGATCGCGACGATTGGCAGCGTCGTGTAGCCGATGAGGTAGCATTGCTCGATGAATCGGGCACGTTGGCGTGGGAGCGTGCCGAGGTGGCGGCCCGACTCGATCAGCAGCAACATGGCGCGGCCAAAGCCTTCAAGAATGGAAGTGAGTTGGTTCATGTCAGCGGTCGGTGGTCGCGGGAGCGGTAGGCGAAAGCTTGGGCGAAATCCCCGGAAAATCTAACCAGAAGAGACGCCACGTGCGCTCGCCGGAATTGCGGCGGATGCCGATCACGCCGTTGAGCAAGGCGATGCGATGGGCGGCAGCGTGCGATTGGACGCTGAGGAGCGGACCGAGGTGAAATTCGGCCCTAGCTTCGCGGGCACTGGTTTCCCACGTCACGCCATCCCACAACAGCGAAGTCCGCGCCTCGCCGGGAGCGCGTTCGTCGTAACGATAGAGGGCAAAAAGCGGGGTCCATGTCTGGCGCACGAGGTCGTTGCCCGGGAAAAACACTTCGAGCGGGCTGGGGAACTGATATTGGCGGCGACCGGCGCCGTTGTCCCACGCGCTGAGCAGGGGCCAAAGGTGAACTTTTTCGGCGGGAGCGGCGTTGGGGTTGGAGAGACTGCGTTGCTCGACCGAGGCGTAGAGGAAGTAGAGCAACCGGGTTCGCGTGTGGGCGAGGCCGTCGCTTTGCCAGCGGGCCTGTTGCCAAAGCGGCCAGCCGATCCAGGTCTTGTCGTAGCCCTTGATAACCGAGCGGGTGTAGAAGGGCCCCCAGCGGTTGACGATGCGGTCGTCGCCCCGGCCTTGGACGAGAAAAGGCCAAAGATAACGGTTCTCCTCATAGCGATACGGAGCGCTGCGGCGGGTGCGTCCGAAGAAAGGCCAGATGAAATTCTCATTCACGAAATCGGTGTTCTGCTCGCGTGAGTAGAGCGGGAGCACGCCAATTTGGCGGGTGGGGACGGCACCGGCGGGGGCATCGGGCGACGGCTGGAGGGTATGATTCCAAATGAGCGGCCAGAGGGCGAAGCGGCGTTGGGTTTCGCCGGGACGGTCGCGCCAACCGAAGAGCGGCCACAGGGCAAAGCCGGTCTCAGCCCCGCGGGTGACGCGCAGGAATGGCCAAGGGGCGAGCGTGGTGCGGGCGCCGCGTTTATCGACTGCGGTGTAGAGTGGGAAAAGAGTCCACGCGATGCGGTCATAGCCGAGGTAGTCCTTCATCTCCCCTGCGATCGGGAACAGGCCACGGTAAGAGGTCGCGGGGTCGCCGGTTTGGCGGGAAAAGTAGAAGGGCCAGACGGCAATTTTCTCCGCGTTTGAAGCGCGCAGGGCCGGGGCTGCGCCGGGCTGAGCACCGGAGCGGTTGATGATGTTAAAGACCGTCCACGAATAGGCCTCGGCATCGGCCCGATAAGCAAAGAGCGGATAAAGGGAGGTCGCTTCGACGAGGCGCCCGGTGGCGTCGGTGCGTTCGAGGTAAAAAGGCCTGAAGCCGGTGGCGCGACCGCCATCCGGTTGCGTTTTCTCGAAAAACAACGGACCCAGCGCGGTGGTCGAGGTGTTTTGCCCGGCGGCGTTAAACTGCCGCACGGCGAGCGGCCACGCATTGCGCTCCTCGGCCCGGATGGGCACGAGCCCGCCGGCGATGAGGCCGAGGCAGGCGAGGACGCGAAGGTGGTTCATATTGGTGTTTGGCTAGGCAGTGCCCGCCATGAGGGTCGTCGGTAAGTCGGAACCGCCGGCTCATGGATGGTTAGGCTCCTAACTAAAGGGATTATTTCGGGGATTTCGCAATGGTTATGTGAGTCATGAAACAGGAACGCTTAAGGAACCCGATGCTGGGGTGAAGGTTCCCGGCCGAGGAGCAAAACCCGTTGAACGGCCGATCTACGGGGTCAACCGGACGGAAAGGGCCGACGCGCGGGAGTGAACGCCCCAGAGGCTAACGCTTTCGCGTAGAGGGACCGAGGGAGCGCCGAGCGGGCGCTCCGAAATCAAACCACGATAGTCTCGCCGGGGACGATGGCCCGGAATGAAGCGGGCGGTAGCTTCGCGGCCGTGAGCGCGGCGGTCAGAGCGGTCAGAGGGGCTTCGCGAGCCTCGTCGGTGAGTTGGAAGGTGCCCCAATGCATCCCGATGCTGCGTTTGGCGCCGAGTTCGAGGTGGATCTTTACCGCCTCTTCCGGGTTGCAGTGTTGTTCGGCCATGAACCATCGCGGCTCGTAAGCGCCGATCGGAATCATCGCCAGATCGGGCGCACCGCAGCGTTGGCGGATGGCTGCGAACATCTCGTCATCGTAGCCCGTGTCGCCGGCGAAGTGCGCGGTGCGGTTGCCGGCCTTCAGGAAAAATCCGCCCCAGAGCCGGCCGTTGCGGGGTCCGGTCGCGCGGTTGCTCCAGTGACGGGCGGGCGTGGCTTGGATGGAGAGGCCGGCGATCGTGGTGTGTTGTCCCCACCAATCGAGTTCGACGATGCGATCGGGCGTGAAACCGGCGCTGCGGAGGAGCGAGCCGTTGCCGAGCAACGTGACGGCGAGGGGCGCGTGGGCGGTGTTCAGGCGCCCGAGCGTGGCGAGATCGCAATGATCGTAGTGATCATGGCTGAGGACCACGACATCGATGCGGGGCAAATCGTTGAAGGCGATGCCGGGCACGTGCACGCGCCGGGGACCGACCCAATCTACGGGACTCACGCGCTGACTGTAAACGGGATCGGTGAGCACGGTGCCGGCCGTGGTTTGAAGCAGGAACGTCGCGTGGTTGATCCATTGCGCGCCGAGAGCTTCGCCGGCGGGCAGACCGGCGGGCGGGCGCGGGGTGACTTCGACCGATTGGGGCCAGGCGGCGGGAGTGGAAGAGAGCTTCCAGCGCAGGAGATCGGTGAATCCGCGCACCCCGGGTCGCTTCGGGTTGAAGAACCGGTGACCGTCGCAGTGATCGGAGATGGGAAACGGCGTGGATGCAGCTGATTCGGCGGCCATGAGCGCTGGAGATTTTCTCCACATCATGACCCCGGCGGCCCAGGCGGCGATCCGAAGAAAGCGGCGACGCGGCAGATTGGGTTGGGGCTTGGACGCGGGCATGGCAGGAAGAAAAGGTCGGCGTTGGCGCAGGGTGGCGACGGTTTCGCATTTGCCAAGAGCGGGGCGCGCTTTTGTGTGCGCGGGTGCGTATTTCCGGTGGTAGTGCCCGCGGTATTCCTCTCGTCGTCCCGAAAGGCGACGCGGTGCGGCCGGCGACGGACGGAATGCGCCAGGCGGTGTTTTCGAGTCTCGGCGCGCGGGTGCCGGGCGCGTGTTTTTTGGATCTGTTTGCGGGCAGCGGCGCGTATGGCTTGGAGGCGCTGAGCCGCGGTGCGGCGGGAGGTGTGTTCGTGGAGAAAAACGCGAAGGCGGCGGCGTGTGTGCGGCAGAATATATCGGCGGTCTGCAAGAGTATCGGGCGGGCCGACGGCGAAGGGCTCACGCTGCTGCAGGCGGACGCGCTGACGGTGCCGCTTAGTCAGGGCGCGGTGCCGGATCTGGTGTTCATCGATCCGCCTTACGAAATCATTCCGACGGTGGCGCCGGGATTATTTATGCGGTTGGCGGAATTGCTGGCGGAAAAGCCGGAGGCGCTGGTGGTGTTTGAGACACCGGGCGAGATCGAGTTGGCGCCGCCGGGCTGGACGCTGCGTAAGCGCTTGGGCAAAGGCAAAGGTCAGCCGACCGTGTCGTTTTTCAGTCGAAGCACGTAACGGCGCTCGACAGGATCGGGCGCATGACAACGACGTTTCGCCGGTGGGTCTTGGTGCTGAGTCTGGGCTTGGTCGTCGCGAGTGCGCGCAGTGCGCCGCCGGCGTGGACCGCCGAACCCGGGCTCGGTGTGAAGGCATTGGAGCACATGTGGGCGGTGGCGGGCGATCCGGCGCGCACCGTTGGAATTCGCGGGCTGTTTCGCTTTGCACTCGAAGCGAATGGACTCGGCTGGCACCCGGAGCGCGTGGAGGCGGCGCTGGCCCGGGCGCGCTCGATGCAAGACCTCGAACCGGCGAGCAAGACCTTTGGAAATTTCAAGTGGAGCAGCGGCCACAGCGGCGTTCTCGATCTCAATGCCGTGGAATTTTCCGCGCAGTTGATGGGCTTCATCCGGCTGCGGCAGTCGGAGCGGCTGACGCCGACGGCGAGTGCGTTGCTCGACGCGATGATGACCGATGCGATCGCCGGGCTGCGGAGCCATGTCGTGAAGATCGATTACACGAATATTTTTGTGATGAAGGCCTGGGGGTTGATTGCGCTCGGCGAGGCGCTCGGGCGGCCGGACGTGGCCGACGACGGCTACCGCCGGTTCGACGCGTGGATGGCGTGGACGGCGAAGCACGGCATCGGGGAGTATGGCGCGGTGGTTTACTACGGGATCGACCTCGACTCGTTGGCGTTGATCGCGCGGTTCGCCGGCCGGGCCGAGGTGCGGGCGCAGGCGGAGCGCGCGATCCGCTATGTGTGGACCGATCTGGCCGCGAATTGGTGGGCGCCGGGCGATCGCATGGGCGGGACGAATGCGCGGACGTATGATTATCTTTTTGGCAAGGGATACACCGAGGCGCACACGTGGACCGCGGGTTGGTTGCGGACGCGGCCGGAGCTGGAGGGCGCGGGCTGGCTCGGCGGCGTGCAGCCGAACTTGAGTACGTTTCGCGACGCGGTGATGTGGCGCCCGGAGCCGGAGTGGACCGAAGCGATCCGCGCCGAAGTGCCGCGCGCGGTCGTGCAGCAATGGGGAGAACGGCCGGAGCATCGCGCGGTGAATTGGATCGGGCGGCGCGTGAGCTTGGCGACGTCGGGCGCGGCGCGCAGCCGCGATGAACGCACGTTGGTCGCGAACCTCGGCGATTCGCCGGCCGTGCCGCAGTTGACGATGTTCATGGAAGGACGGGGCGATCCGTATGGGCTGAAGAAACTCGTCGGCGGGAAAGCGCTCCATTTCGTGCCGTTCATCGCGACCGTGCAGCGCGGGCCGGAGGTGCTACAGGTGTTGTCCGACGATCCGCTCAAGACTGATCCGCGCAACAAGGCGGGGGATTTGGTTTATTTTGCGACGCAATTTACGGTGCCGGCGGCGGCGGAAGTGTGGATCGATGAAACGCGCGCGCAGCCGGGCGCGACGGTGCCGGCGGGCGCGGCGGTGTGCGTGCGGCTGGGCGACGCGGTGCTCGGGCTGCGGGTGTTGTTGGCGACGACGACCAAAGGCGAGGCGGCCACGATGCGGTTTTTGGCGGATGCTCCGGGTGACGTCGTGCGGCGGCTCACCGTGATCCACGCGGAAGGCGAGCCGAAGGGCCGGGCGACGCTGGCGGTTTATCTGCGGGCGGCCGAGGGCCTCGACGACGCGGGATTCGCGAAATGGCGAAGAGCGTTCGCAGCCACGCAGGCGGAGGTGAATTTGGTCGGTGACGTCGTCACGGCGGAAGTCGCGGGCGCACAAGGTCCGATGCGGATCGAGGCCGACGTGGCGAAAGGTGAGCGGCGGGTCGTCTCGGGGGGCGAGCCTACGGCGTTGCTCAGTGCGAATGGCCGCGACGTCGGGCGTGAAGTGTTGGGCGTGGGACGCTGAACGGGCGCCCGTCCAGCTAGAGCAAGCCGAGTCGGGCGCGGACCAGAGTGAGCGCGGCGATGACGGCGGTTTCGCTGCGCAGCACCCGGGTGCCTAGGTGCACGAGCGTGAAGCCATGGGCGCGCAACGCGGCGCGGTCGGCCGGCCCCCAGCCGCGCTCGGGACCGAGGGCGACCACGATGGAAGTGTCACCGATGATGTGACACTCGCTGAGGGGGTAGTTGGCCTCGTAGTTGTCGAGGGCGAGGCGCTGGGTCGTGGTGGCGGGAAGCGCGGCGAGGGCGGTGGCGAGGGTGTGGTTGCTCGTCACGACGGGGAGTCGCGTGGCGAAGGCTTGGGCGGCGCCGGCGAGGCAGTGGCGGCGCCATTCGCCGGAAGTCCAGAGTGTGGCGGCGGCGTAGTTGGGATCGCTGCGCTCGGTGGCGACGAAGTGAAGCGCGCCGACGCCGAGGGTCGTGGCATCGCGGAGAATGTCGCGGGCGGTCTGAGGGCGCGGCAGGCCGAGGAGGAGCGTGATGGGATCGGCGGGGGCGGGTGGCGGGCCCCACGTGAAGGTGAGCGTGAGGGCGGTGGCGGAGATGGCGTCGAGGGTGCCTTTACCGATCGGGCCGTCGACGAGGCCCACGTCGAAGGTGTCGCCGATCCGGCGGCGGAGAGTTTTCAGGATGTGCTCGGCGCGCGGGTCGATGTGCGCGAGCGGGACGGTGAGCTCGGCGGGCTCGAAGAGAATGAGGTTCACGGAGGCGTGGCGTGGATCGAAACAAAAACGCGCCCGGAGTGCGGGCGCGAATGGCGTGAATGAATTGAGAGTGGAGCGGCTAGTCAGAATCGAACTGACGAGACCACTTTGGAAGAGTGGAGTTTTACCACTAAACTATAGCCGCGAACTCTGGGAGGGAATGTCACGAGCACCGGGCGGCGGGTCAAGCGCCGGATAAGTGGAGCGAGAGGTGTAGGGGTGTAAGTGTCGGAACGTGCAGCCGGTCATCACGGTTGGCGACCGCTGGTCGCAGAAGGCTTGGCTTCGGCCCGAGGTCGGGCTCGTTTGGGGCCATGACACGTCGTGAACTCATCAAGCTGGGAGCGGTGGCCGGGGTTTCTGCTTTGGTCGGTCGGGCGGTGGCGGTGGAGCCGGCGGTGAAGCCGCTGCGGATTCTGATTCTGGGCGGCACGGGCTTTACGGGGCCGCATCAGGTGCGCTACGCGCTCGCGCGGGGGCACTCGCTCACGTTGTTCAATCGCGGTCGCCGGCCGAAGGAGTGGCCGAGTCACGTCGAGGAACTCACGGGCGACCGCGACACGGGCGATCTGAAATCACTCGCGGGGCGGGAGTGGGACGTGTGCATCGACAACCCCACGAGCATGCCGTTTTGGGTGCGCGACGCGGGCGCGGTGCTGGGCGGGAAGGTCGGACACTACGTTTTCATTTCGACGATCTCGGTGTTCGCCTCGACGCAGACGCCGGGGATGGACGAATCGGCGCCGCTGGCGCGCTATGAGGGCAAGGATGTGATGGCGGAAACGAACGCGGTGCTCCGGACAAACATGGGGCTCTACGGTCCGCTGAAAGCGGCGTGCGAGGCGGAGGCGGAGAAACAATTTCCCGGGAAGACGACGATCATCCGGCCGACCTTGATCGCGGGTCCGGGCGATGACACGGATCGCTTCACCTATTGGCCGGTGCGGCTGGCGCGGGGTGGCGACGTGCTTGCGCCGCCGGCGGCGGACCCGGTGCAACTGATCGATGCGCGCGATTTGGCGGAGTGGACGATCCGCGTGGCCGAGCAACGCGCGCTGGGTATCTTCAATGCCGCGGGGCCGGCGCGGGAGTTGCGCGTGGACGCGATGCTGTCGGCCATGCGCGAGGCGACAGGCTCGACGGCGAACGTGATCCACGCCGACGCAGAATTTTTGGCGAAACAGAAAGTCGGCCCGTGGATGGACCTGCCGACGTGGGTGCCGGGGCAGGGCCAGACGGCGGGCTTTGCGCGGGTGAGCAACGCGCGGGCGGTGCAGGCCGGGTTGACGTTCCGCCCGGTGGGCGTGACGGCGGCGGACACGCTTGCGTGGTTCAACGCGCTCCCGGAGGCGCGGCGGACGAAGCTGCGCGCGGGTCTGAGCGCGGAGCGTGAGACGGCGGCGCTGAAAGCATGGCGCGAACGGGTGACGTGAGCGGGGCGCGGAGCCCGTTCAACGGATTTCGTAGACTTCGACGAGGGCGACGCCGGCGGTGTTGTTCGCGCCGCTGATCTGGAGGGTGTAGGCACCGGGGCTCAGGCTCACGAGCAGCGCGCTGTCGGCGCTGCCTTCGGCGAGCGCAAATGAGCCGACGCGCGCGGTGGCGGTGCGGATCTCGGCGGCATTCGGCGCGGAGTTCCAGCGGGTGTTGCTTTGAAAGGCTTCGTCGCCGGCGAAGAGGGTGAGCACAGGTTGCGCGAGGGGGCCGGCGACGTTGAACTGCGCGAGGCCGGGGCCGATGGCGCGGATGAGCACGGTCTTGGCGGCGCCGGGGCCGACGGTGAGACCCGGAATCAGGATTTGCGCGCCGAGGCCGACTTGGGCGCGGACGGAAAGATTGATGAGGCCCGCGGTGCCGGTGCTCGTGGGATCGGCGTCGTAGAGTTCGACGAGGGCGACGCCGGTCGCGCCGTTGGCGGCGGTGATTTGCGCGGTGTAGTTGCCGGGCGCGAGCGTGGCGAGCAGGGCGCTGTCGGCGCTGTTTTCCGCGAAGGCAAACGCGCCGATGCGGGCGGCGACGCGGCGGATGTCGAGGGAGTTGGCGGCGGTGTTCCAACCGGTGTTGGCGGCGAGTATCTGGGTATCGCGGTAAAGGGTGAGGGTGGGGCGGGGGATCGCGCCGGTGACGCCGAACGGGATGAGGGCGGGACCGGCGGCGCGGATCAGGAGCGTTTTTGGCGCATCGGCGACGGTGAAGCCGGGGATGAGCGTGGCGCTGCCGCCGAGGGCTTGGGCGCGGGTGGCGAGGTTGAGGAGGCGACTGGCGGGCGCGGGCGTCGCGAGAGCGGCGACCCATTGCGCAAGGAGCGACTCGGCGGCGAGGTCGCGTTCGTTGGTCGAGATCGTCGGCATGCGGGCGACGCCGTTGCCGGCGAGGCGGGCGAGCAGTTGTGAGCGGGTGGTGTCGCCGGGGACGAGGACGCGATGGGTGGCGTTGCCGGCGGCGGTGGCGAGCGGGCCGTTGATGATGCCGGAGAGGGAGAGCGGGGTGTTGAAACGGGCGTCCCAGAGGCCACGGCCGGGCGAGCCGGGCTGGTGGCATTGGGCGCAGTTGGTGTCGAGGTAGGATCGGGCGCGGTGCTCGAGCGACTTGGTGAGATCGCCGGCCGGCGCGAGGGCCGGGAGGGCGGCGGGCGGCGAGGGAAGCGCGGGCGTATCGAGGTAACCGGCGGCGGCGAGGGCGGCGAGTTGGTGGGCGGGCTCGGCGGGCGCGGCGGCGGTGAGCGGGAAGGGGCGATTGAGCTGGCGGGTGTTGAAACTGAGAGCGTAGCCGCCGGCGGGCGTGTGGCATTGGAGGCACTCGCCGCGACCGGGGAAGCGCCAGACTTGGGGACGGGTGACGCTGTTTTCGGTGATGGTGAACGTGGCGTCGGCGCCGGCCTCGGGCACGAGGGCGGCGTCGGTCTGGGCGTTATTCCAACGGTAGGTGAGGCCGTAGATGTTGTCGGTGGTCTTGACGAGGAACCGGGTCTCGAGGCGGCGGGCGGTGGCGGGGACGCCGCGGGTTGTTTCAAGATCAAAGTGCTTTACCCAGACGGCGCCGGTGGGGAGCGACCAGTTGGCGGTGGGAGAAAATCCGAAGGTACCGGTGGTCGCGGAGGGCAGGGCGAACCAGCGGCGTTTGAGGGCGTGATCGGACCAGAAAGAGACGTTGGGCTCATAGGCCACGAGGCCGGGGGCGGGCGTGAGGGTAGCGAGATCGGAGAACGCACCGGTGGCGGCAAGGGTGGCGGGGAAAGGCGTGCCGCCGGGGGTGGGGTTGGCGACGAGGCGCTTGATGGCGTTTTCCTGGAGGTCGGCGATGAGCACGTCGCCGGTGGCGGGGTTGAGGCCGAAGGAGACGATGCCGGCATCGGTGGTGAGCCGCTGCACGCGGGTGTCGGCGACGGGGTTGATGCCGTCGGGCAGGAGGGCCCAGAGCGCACCGGATTGGTAGTCGGCGAAAAGGTAGTGACCGAAGAGCGCGGGGTAACGGTTGCCGCGCACGACGAGGCCGCCCGTGACGGATTGGCCGGCGGAGCGCGGGTAGTCCCAGACCGGGTTGGCGAAGGCGGTGGTCGCGGGGGGATTGGGGCGGGTGCCGGCGATGAAGCCCTCGCGAAACGGCCAGCCGTAGTTGGCGCCGGCGGTGATGACGTTGATCTCTTCGCGCGAGCCCTGGCCGACGTCGGCGCACCAGAGTTGACCGGTGGCGGAGTCGAAGGAGAAGCGCCACGGATTGCGCAGGCCGGCGGCCCAAAATTCGGTGCGAACGGCGGCGGGATTGACGGGCGCGCCATTGAACGAGGTGGTGCCGATAAAGGGATTGTCGGGCGGGACGGCGTAGGTCCCGGCGTGGACGGCGGGGTGGGCGTTGGGGGCGAGCGAGCCCGGGCGGAGATCGACGTCGAGGCGCAAGATCGCGGCGAAGAAATCGCGGTCGATGCGTTGGCCGTTGGCGTATTGGTCGTTGGCGCCGCCCTCGTCGCCGAGGGAAAGGTAGAGGTAGCGGTCGGGGCCGAAGGCGAGTTCGCCGCCGTTGTGATTGGAGGCCTCGTCGCGCTGGGTGAGGAGAGGCAGTTGGGAAGCGGGATCGGCGAGATTGGGATCGGTGGCGGAGACGCGGTAGCGGGCGAGACGGTTGTGCAGGCCGGAGCCGGCGGCGGTCGTGGTGTTGAGGGTGAACCAGACGTAGAAAAAACCGTTGCGCGCGTAGTCGGGGTGGAAGGCGAGGGACAGCAGGCCCTGTTCGCCGGCGCTGCTGCCGACGAGGTCGGTGAGATCGAGGAAGACGCTGCGAGTCGGGGTGGTCGCGAGGGAGTTGAGAACGAGGATGCGGCCGGTTTTCTCGACGACAAAGAGGCGGTTGGTCTCGCCGGGCGGGGTGACGAGGGCGATGGGCTGGCTGATCGCGAGGGAGGCGAAGACGCGCTCGGTCGTGTAATTAGAAGCGGGCGGAATGGCCGGCAAGCGGAGTGAGGTCGCGGCGACGCGGGTGAGGGGCTGGGCGGAGACCGCGCCGGCGAAGGTGATGACCGAGGCGATGACGACGGCGGTGAGCGTGCGCGGGATTATAGGCACGCGGAAGATCGTAGTAGGATCGGAAAGTTCGGCAAGCGGGCGCGATGAAGGGGCGCGGTTTTGGTGAAAAATTAACCTTGGGCGGGAGGCGTGAGGGTGAACCCACGATGAAGCGGTGGGAGTGCGCGGTTCTTGTGCCAGTCGAGCGGGATCGGCGTGAAGCGCGCGGCCCCGAGCTTTCGGCAATTTCTGTTTTGGTGCTTCAATCGGACTGCGTCCTTGGCGGCCGAATCCGGAACGCGCCGAGGGCGGCGCGGCGCCAAGGGAATTGAGTAGAACGAACGGGTTCGTCTTCTTGGAAATCGTGGCAGATCTTTGCGGCCGATGAACTGGGAAGAAGCCTATCAAAAGCAGGAAGTGTTCTGGAATCGGGGTAAACCCTCGCCGCCGCTGCGACAGTATCTGGAGCGGCATCCGACGCGCGGGCGCACCTTGGTGCCGGGCTGCGGTCACGGTCACGAAGTCTCTCTCGCCGTCGAATACGGGCTCGATGCGGTGGGGCTCGATATCGCGCCGACGGGGATTGCGGAAGCACGGGCACTTTATCCGCAACTGGCGGCGCGGTTCGTCGTCGGCGATTTGTTTAACCCGGCGGCGGAATTGCGCGGCGCCTTCGACGTCGTGCTCGAGCACACGTGCATGAGCGGGCTCCATCCCTCGCTGCGCGCCGACTATCGGAGGGGCATCGACCTGACGTTGAAACCGGGCGGGCTGCTGGTCGGCGTGTGGTTCATCGATCCGCAACTCGGTCCGGGCGAGGAGGGACCGCCGTTTGCGTTTCCGGTCGCGGAGCTCACGGCGCTGTTCGCTGATGGCTACGAGCTGGTGACCGACTATGTGCCGGATTTGGCGTTTGAATCCCGGGTCGGCCGGGAACGCGTGCGGGTGTTGAGGCGGTTGTAGTAACGCGGCGCGCCCGAAGAAAAAATCAGAGCGGGCGCACCAGCAGTTCCTCGATGACCGCGCGGGGCGGGAGCGAGACGGCGAGCCACACGCAGGCGGCGATGTCGGCGGGCTGCATCATCTTCGCGCGCGCCTCGGGCGGCGGCGGGACGGGGCGTTTGTTGAGGATGTCGGTGTCGATATCGCCGGGGAAGATCGAGCATGCGCGCAGGCCGTTGGGGCGCTCCTCGGCGTTGAGCGATTGGGCGAGGCCGGTGAGACCGAATTTCGAGGCGACGTAGGCGACGCCGGCCTTGGGGCTGGCCTTGAGGCCGGCCTCGGAGTTGATGAAGACGAAGGTGCCGGCGCGGCGCGCGCGCATCGCGGGGAGCAGCGCCTGCACGCAGTAAAACGGGCCGTGGAGATTCGCGGCCATGAGCTCATGGTAGGCGGCGACGGGCAGTTCGGACCAACTCCGGCGCGGGGTGTTGGTGCCGGCGGCGTTGATGAAGGCATCGACCTGGCCGAAACGCGCGAGCACCGAGGCGGCCAGCGCGGTGACGGCCGGTTGGTCACCGATATCGCAGGCGAAGGCGGCGAGACGTTTGCGGGCCGCGGCGGGGGCGAGCGCGATGGTGGCGGCGAGGGCCTCGGGCCGGCGACCGACCAAGGCGACGCGCCAGCCTTCGGCGGCGAGTTTGAGGACGACGGCGCGGCCGACGCCGCTGCCGGCACCGGTGACGAGGGCGACAGGGGGAAGGGAAGGGAGCGGTATCTTTGGCATGGTAGTGGGCGTATGATGCGAGGGGGTAGAGTTTCGGTAGCAGGTCGGATCCAAAGGCGGGTCCGTGCCGCCGGCGAGAAACAAGGTGCTGAGCTTGGCCGGTTGCTCGTCTTTGGCGTGACCGTCCTTCATTGGCCGAAAATAAAATGCGGGGCGGCGTGGAATCAGTGAAGGTATTTCTGGACGCCAATGTGGTGTTTTCCTCCGCGAAGGTGGGCGCGGCACTGGCGGGACTGGTCGAGCTCCTGACCCAAAATTGGTCGGCGGTGACGAGTGCCTTGGCGGGGCTTTTTTTTGGCGTGTAGCTTGAAGAGAAGCCCGTGATTGAAGTGGCATAGGCGTCCCGCCCATGGGTTGGGAAACGACCGGGCATGATGCCCGCTCGTTCACTGGCGAGACGCCCGTGCCACGCTCGGCGGGGCGGTTTTGGGCAGGCCGTCGGTTGGAATCTCGAAGGCGGATTTTTCGGCCGGGGGCTGGAGCTTTGCGGCGAGGTGTGCTCGTTTGGGCGCGAATCACTTTCAAGATTATGACGTTCAAATCCTGTCTCGGCGCGTTGGGGTTGGTGTGGGGCGGCTGGTCCGTCGCGGCGGAAACAGCGCCGTTGCGGCTGTCGGAGGAGGCGTATCAACGGAATCACCGGCAGTATCAGTTGCTCTGCGCCAACTGCCATGGGGCCGACCGCAACGGGGGTTTGGGCGGCTCGCTGGTGCCCGGCAATTGGCGGCGGGGAGGCACGGCGGAGGAGATCTTCAAGAGTATCAAGATCGGCTATCCCGAAGCGGGGATGCCGGGTTTTGGGGCGCTCTTGCCCGATGCTGAGGTGCGCGAGTTGGTCGCCTATCTGCAGGAGGCGCCGCGGCGTCCGATGGCCGAGACCGCGCGGAAAACGGCCGGGGCGCCGACGCGCGATTTAAGCGCGGCGGGGGAAACGTTTGTCTTGGAAGACGTGGCCACGGGGCTTGAAACGCCGTGGGGGATCGCGTGGCTGCCCGATGGACGGATGCTTGTGACGGAACGTCCCGGCCGGTTGCGGATTTTGGGGACGGACGGGCGGATGTCGGCGCCGGTGGCGGGCACGCCGGCGGTGTTCGCGAAAGGGCAGGGTGGGTTGATGGATGTGGCCGTGCATCCGAATCACGCGCAGAACGGCTGGATTTATCTGAGCTATTCCCAGCCGCGTCCGGGTGGCGGGGGCGAAGCGGGATTTACGGCGATCGTTCGCGGAAAAATCGTGGACGGGCGTTGGGTTGAGCAGCAGATGATTTTTGAGGTGCCGGCGGCTTTGCACTCGGGCTCGGGGCGGCATTATGGGTCGCGGCTGGTCTTCGACGGCGCGGGGTTTTTGTTTTTCGGTATCGGCGATCGCGGCGCGGATGGCACGGCACAGAATCTCGCGCACCCGGCGGGCAAGATCCACCGCCTGCATGACGACGGCCGCGTGCCGGCGGACAACCCGTTCGCCGGGCGGGCCGAGGTGTGGCCCTCGGTGTGGGCGTACGGGGTGAGAAATCCCCACGGGCTGGTGCGCGACGGTGTGACCGGGCGGCTGTGGGAGACCGAGCACGGGCCGCGTGGAGGCGACGAGTTTAACCGGATCGAGGCGGGCAAGAACTATGGCTGGGCGGCGGTCTCGCGGGGCAAGAACTACAACTACATGCCGGTGAAGTGGGCCACCTCGCGTCCGGATGTAAATGAGCCGTTGCTGGATTGGACGCCGAGCATCGGGGCCTCGGGGTTGGCGTTTTACAACGCCGCTGCATTTCCGGCGTGGCGCGGGAGTTTTCTGGCGGGTGGGCTCGTGGGGGAGCGGGTTGACCAGATCGTCGTGTCAGCGGACGGGTCGGCGCGGCGTGAGACGATTTTGAAAGACCGTGGCCGCGTGCGCGATGTGCGCGTGGGACCGGATGGGTTTGTTTATCTGGCGCTCAACGACCGCCGCGATGAGAAGGCCGGGCGCATCGTGCGGCTGCGGCCGGCGGCGGCGAGCGGGGCGAAGGCTGGAAAGTAGGGCAAAAGCTGAGGTGGTCCGGTCAAGGATTTTTAGGCGTTTTTTTGTAGGGCCGGGGTGAGGGTGGAGCCGTGTCGACGCAGGGAGGCGAGGTAGCGTGATTCATCGTAAGGTTTCTGATCGTGCCAGCAGCG
>SXGQ01074804.1_pt1 | contig 25148 bp, 16 predicted proteins | sample 3178371 | NCBI WGS metagenome assembly SXGQ01 (sample SAMN11356859, study PRJNA531348) | freshwater metagenome | isolation source: freshwater sample F1-20 | place: China: Fuxian Lake, Yuxi | collected 2017-12-25 | reverse complement strand
TGCCCGTGATGGAGACATTGCCGGAGGTGGTTAAAGTTACATTAAGAAGTACGGCATCGGAATTGTCGGAATTGCCGAGGACAGAAACGCTGGCGGCTGACACCGCGCAATCGGCCAAATCAACCCCTTCGCCACCAGCTTTTGCGGTACCAGTGATCGAGAGGATCCCGCCGGAACTCAAGGTGCCGACATTAAAGAAAACTCCGTCATTATCGCCGGACGACGCGACGGACATGTTGGGCGAGTTGGTTCCTGTGAGAGTGACATCACCCGTCGCCGACAGGTAGCAAGTGCCCATCCAGACTGCTTTGGCATTTCCGATGCAAGTTCCGCTCACAGCAATGGATCCGGCGATGATGTCCAGGGCGTAGGCGTCAATGCCATGGCCGTCGGCGCTGCCGTCGTAGTTTCCTCCGGTTGCCGTGAGACTGACAGCTCCGGTGGCCTGCATATAAACATTATCAAAGATTGCTCCGTCGACATCAGCCTGCTGCTGGGCCAGTGTCGTGCCACCGCTGGCGACGATGGTGATGGACGTCGTACTGGAAGAACCGATTGACTGGTAGTCCATGTACAGTGCGTCACCGCGGGTACTTGAAGCCGTGATGCTGATCGGTCCCGCAATGGCGGAAAAAATTATTTCAGCATAATCCGCACCGCCGACAGCGACAGCAGTGCTGCGTTCAGATGTGGCATTGATTGTCAGTCCACCCGATCCGGCCGTAATGACGTTTTTTGTGGCCAGAGTGAAGGAATTGTCCCAGGAACTGATACCCTGTCCGCGGTTCTTCGCGTTTCCTGTCATGCTGATTTGACCAGCACCTGTGGTGGTGATGGTGACGGATTCTTCAAGCCCGATGCCATCACAGTCACCCGTGTTGCTGGCGCCGCTGCCTCCGGTGCCGGTCAGGGTAATATTGCCGGCCGATGTGGACTTGACTGTGCTTCTGACAAATTCCATGCCGGCGCAGGTCATGTCGTCCGGGGCTGTATTGGTGTTCCCACCGGTGCCGTTGATGGTAATCGAACCACTGACCGTCTCGATGAGTGAGTCAATGACCCACAGTCCGTTGTTGGATGATCCGGCGGTGTACGTGGCACCTCCTTTGGCGGTCAGCGAAATATTGCCGGTGCCGGTGGTTTTCAGCGTAGCGGTGTTCATTGACAGGCCGACGAAGGTGCCGGTCGCAGTTCCGGCCGAATTGGCGGTCATGCTGATGTTGCCGTCGACGGACTGCACGACGGCGCCCGAAGTGAATTCGATATCCGTGTTTGTGGTGACCGTCAGAGTGCTGCTGCCGGCAAAAGAGGTTGAGCCGTTGAATCTGACGATGTCAGCGAGCCCGGTGCCGGTCTGGGTCACGGTAAAGTTGTCGGTGTAGGTGGACGCACTGTTGGCGAAGATCACATCGGTACCGGCTGTAGCGCTGGACTTGGTAATTACAAAATCGCTGAAGGTGGACTTCGCGGTGGCATCGGCGGTCAGAGTAGTACCCGAAGCAGACATGCCGGTAGTGGTTCCGGATCCGCTCCACGAGCCACTGCCCAGGGTGAACGTGTAGGTGTTGGAACCCGTGGAGACCACCGTCACGGTCTCATTGGCAGCCAGTGTCAGAGTCATCGTGGTGCCGCTGCCGGCGTAGGCCGCCAGCAGGACTCGGGATTCCAGAGATTCGAAAGCCGTGACTGCAGCGGAAATTCCACGGCGGTGTTTGCTGAAGTGGCGGCGAGTGGTGGCGGGCAAGGTGACCACGGCAGCCAGCTGCTGCAGCAGCGGCATTTGGTGCTGTCGCACCCTGTTGATGGCAGCTGCAAAGGTTTGCTGAACGCTGCGGACGATGGAGTGGCTGTTGGAAAGTGGCATGCGAAGATCCTGTGTTCCCTGGGCACGGGGAAGACAGGCTGCCGCAGGCACAGCAACAGGCTGTCGCGGACCGGATCATCGGTCGATGATGGGTATTAGTACCCGGTTTCGTGATCGCCCCCCCCCGGAGGCACTGCGAAGGCGATAAAGCTTTGGCAGTACGAGATAAAGAATCCGGAACTGTGGGCGGTGGGTTCCCGCACCGCCAAAAATGGGATCAGGCGTGCATTGATTCCTGTGAGTGTGAAGGTGGTTTCGAAAACGAGAATCCGGGAACCGGAAATCTGTGTTTTGGATTACGGTGCGGTTGGTGCTGTTTATGGCACGCAATGCACGTATTCCCAAAGGATTTGCACCAGGAACATCGCCGGCGGGGTTGTGAGTCACGGTGTTTCGCGAGTATTTTTCCGGTGGCCTGCGTCAGACCTCTGTTTGTCCGGTTTGTGCTCGGGTGGGTTAGTTCGGCGTGTGCAGTGTTCGCATATTGACAGGGACTATTGATGTCTGAAGATGCCGGGTCGGTAACTCGCTGGCTGCAGCGGATGAAGTCTGGTGACGCGGTGGCGGCGCAGCAGATCTGGGGTCGGTATTATCAGCAGCTGGTGCAGTTTGCCGAGCATCGCATGCGAGGTAACGCGGATTGTGCGGTGGACAGCGAAGATTTGGCGCACAGTGCCTTTCGTCGCTGCTGTGTGGCGCTCATGACCGGTCGATATGGTGAGCTCATTGATCGTGAGGATCTTTGGAATCTTTTGATCGTGTATACGCTGAATCGGGTACGGCGTCATTTCCGGGACAGTACTGCTCAGAAGCGGCAGCTGGAAAGGGGCGAACTGGTCGAATTGTCGAAAGAATTGGCGCTGTATGATCTGCAGCAGCCTGAGACAGCAACGGTCATGTCGGATCTGCTGGCGTACTGGATGGAGCGGCTGGATGCTGAAGATCCGTCCGGCGAACTGCGCACGATTGCCTTGATGCGGATGGAGCATCGGACTGCTGACGAGATTGCGCGGGCATTGCAGCGGCGCAAGACGATAGTGCTGCAGAAGATTCAGCTGATACGGCTGATCTGGGAGCAGTGTGAGCAACTATGAGTGACAGTGGCGAGGACAGAATTTGTTATCAGCCGGCGACTGTGTCAAAGTCAGACTGGCTGCAGGTGATGCAGGCGACAGCCGAGTTTGAGCGATTGTGGCTGGGTGGCGAGCGTCCGGATCGGCAGCAGTTCGTACGTATGTACGGCGATTTGCCGCCGGGTCTGCTGGATGCCGAACTGGCTGCACTTTGCAGCGAGCTGCAGGCTGGTGCGTTGGGTGTTTCAGAGTGCGCCGGTGATGCGGGAATTCCGCTGATCGCTACGGGACGTTATCAGCGGCTGGAGCTGTTACGGCGTGGCGGCATGGGTGAGGTGTACCGGGCACTGGATACAGAGTGTGGTCGCGAAGTTGCAGTAAAAAAGATTCGCGAGGATTTGTCTGGTGATGCGGACGTGCAGCGTCGGTTTCGTGAGGAGGCAGAGCTGACGGCTGGTCTGGAGCATCCGGGAGTGATACCGATTTATGGTCGGGGTGTGGATGAGAGCGGATTGTCCTGGTACGTGATGCGATTGATTGCTGGCGCCGGAGCCGGGACGCTGCAGCAGTCCATTCGGCGGTTTCATGCCGACCTGGCGGGTACAGATCGGACTGGATCGCAGGTGAAAGCGTTTTCCGATCTGGTTCACCGCGTGCTGGATGTTGCGAATTCGATGGCCTATGTGCATAGTCGCGGGGTGGTGCATCGGGATTTGAAGCCTGCCAATATTCTGATTGGTCCATATGGTGAGACACTGATTGGAGACTGGGGACTGGCTCGCAGGTGTGTTGATATCCCCGCCGCTCGGGCTGCTGCTGAGCCGCTGCCGGAGAAGGTGTCTGGTCGGAACCCGGCGATGGACACTGCTGAACGGCAGTCTGGTGCTGATGGCGCACGGTCTTCGGCTCCGTTTGGTCAGGCAACCGAGGACACTCAGCAACGCCGACCAGGGGCCGCTGCCGCGACCTGCGGCATAGGGACCCCCGGTTTTGCGGCTCCGGAGCAGTTGCGTGGCGAGGTGTGGGATGCAGTGACTTTGCGTTTGGCGGACGTGTATTCCTTAGGAGCGATTCTGCACAGTTTGGTGACCGGGCGGACACCTGATCGGGACGGAGTCTGGTCTGCGGCCGCAGCGGTTGGGGAAGTTCAGTGCGATCCGCGAGCTGTGCAGGAGGCTGCTGGCGGCAAGTTGCAGCTGCGACTGCTGGTGGCGATTTGTCGGCGGGCAATGTGTGCGGAGCCGGCGGGGCGTTACGCATCAGCGGATGAATTTCGTGACGATCTGGAACGCTGGCTGGGTGGCGAACCTGTGCGGGCGTATGCAGAGGGCTGGAGTGAGCGTCTGCAGCGCTGGCCGGGTCGGCATCGTCTGGCGACTGCGGCTCTGGTCAGTGGTTTGCTGATTTCAGTGGTGGGTGGTGCTGCGTTTCTGGCGGTAACGACACGGCAGAAGAATCGGCTGGCTGAGCGTTCGATTGAGCTGCAGCAGGCATTAAGCAGATCGGACGGTCTGTTGCGTGATGCCACTGAGGCGCGGCAGCTGGCAGAGCGTGAGCGGGTGGCTGGTGAGGCCAGTCGTGACCGGGCGGAGCGTCGTGAGGCCATGGCGTTTCATGCGATTTCGCAGTTTTATGAAGTGTTTTCCGAGCGTGCGGATTTGCGGTCATCGGCCGAGCTGTCGGGTGTGCGTGAGGACGTACTGCGTCGATCGCGGCGATTTTACGAGCAGCTTTATCAGGAGATTGAAGGGGAGCTGATTCCCAGTGATTCATCGGCGATAAGGCTGGCCACTGCTGCCTTGTCGCTGGCGAGTCTGGAGCATGAGCTGGGGCATCAGGGTGAGGCGGTGCAGCGGCTGGAGGCAGCAGTGCGTAAGCTGCGGGAATCGCAGCAGCTGGCAGTGGGCGGAGCACTGAATGTGGGGCTGAGTTTTCAGCTGGGCAGACTGATCAGCCAGCAGGGGCAGCTGGCGGCGCGTTATGGCCGGTTTGATCAGGCAGGTCCGCAGTTGAGAGAGGCGCTGGCTCTGCTGGAGGCGGCCAGAGGGCATCAGGGGTTGTCTGCGGAGGAGCGTGTTGAGGCTGACAGGCTGTGTGTGCGTGCGATGGCGACACTGGCGCTGCAGCTGGGTGCTGTGGGGAAAGCTGCGGAGGGGATTGTGCTGGCGGAGCAGGCGAAGCAGTCTGGCCTGAGTGCGCCGGCGGCATCAGTTGAGGACGCGATGACGCGAATTCAGCTGCACGGCAACCTGGCGCTGTTGCTGGAGTCCACGGGTGCGACGGAGGAGTCGCTGTCTGAGTTGGCGCTGGCGGAACAGGCGGCTGATCTGGCTGAACAGCAGATGGCGGCAGCGATGTCTGCCGGGCAGCGGCTGGAGCTACTGTCGATGCGTTCGAAAGCCGTTCGCAGTCGCGTGCGGTTGCTGCAGAAGCTGAATCGCGGTGCTGAATCGCTGGCCGTTCTGCAGCAGCAGCTGGCTGCGGATGAGGCTGGTGTGACGGCATTCATTGCCAGTCATGAACTGCGGAACGCTTATGGCAGTACCTCCATGCAGCTGCAAAAGCAGCTGATGCAGTTGTCACGGCAGACGGAGGCCTTTGACGTATCGCAGCGGTGGATTGATCTGGCTGAGCGGTTACTGCGTGAGGGTACAGAGACAGAGCGGGACCTGGTGTTCCTGTTGGGGGCACGACATACAGCCGGCCACACGTTTGATATGGGTGGCGATCGGGAAAAGGCGTTTGAGCACTACAGTGCTGCAGTGGCGGTGTGTGAGCGTACCAGCGAGCTCGGTTTTCGGGCTCCTTCCCTGGTGTATCAGGTGCTGGAGCTGCACTGTCATCTGGCCAGTGTGCAGGTACAGATCTCGGGCTGGTCCGCGGCAGTGGACGGTTTTTTGGCGACGGCGCAGCAAGCGGCTGAGGAGCTGCAGGGCTGGGGTGTTCAGACGGAAGTGAAGCCTGAGAGTATTCCGCGGCAGCTGCAGAGTACGGTGGATTTTTTTGAGCGAACAGGCTTTGCGGCGGAGGCGGGCAAATGGACGGCGTCGTTGCGGGAGCGGAAGCTGCTTCGGTGACTCGTTGATTGGTTCTTCGTGCTCGTACTCGAATTTTGCCCCTGGTTCGCGTTTGTGAGTTCCCTGCGTGTTTGCGGGGTTGTGTCAGCCTGGCTGCAGCAGCATTTCGATGAAGGCCTGTCGAATTTTTTCGACGGCTGCGGGCATGGGACCTGGGAGTGTGCAGCCGGAGGCCAGGTGATGGCCTCCGCCGGCAAATTTTTCAGCGAGGGCGGCAACGTCGTGGGGATTGCGACAGCGGAGACTGAACTTGATCTGTCCGGATGGCAGTTCGACGGCGATGAAGGCCGCCTGAGAACCGCCGATTGTGAGGCATTGATTGACGAGTCCTTCGGTGTCTGCGGCGACGGCACCGGTTTCGGCAAGGTCATGGGCATCGACCTGCAGCCAGATGAGGCGACCATCGGCGTCGGAAACGGTGCGAGCCAGTGCGCGGCCACCCAGTCGCAGCCGGGACAGTGAGAGCTGTTCGTGCACAAGTCCGTAGACCATGTGCGGGCTGGCGCCCATTTCCATCAGCGATGCCGCGATTTTCATGGTGCGGGACGTGGTGGATGGGAAGCGGAACCAGCCTGTATCTGTGGCGATGGCTGCATACAGCCAGTTGGCGGTTGTGCTGTCGAAGGTGATTCCGAGCGAGGCCGCCAGTTCAAAGATCAGTTCACCGGTGGCAGCGGCGGTCACGTCCTTGAATTCGTGCGCATCAAGCTGGTCTGAGCTGACATGGTGGTCGATCACGATCCGGGGTGCGGAAGAGCTGCGAATGACGTCGGTCATGGCGCCCAGCTGCTGCCACGCGCAGGTATCGACCACGATGATGGCGTCGGCGGCGGGAACAGAAGATTTGGGCACGTCAGAATTCAATTTCAGGATCACACCCGGAGGTGTCATGAATTCCAGATTGGCAGGGGGAGCAGAAGCGTTGAGGATGGTGACGGTCTTGCCAAGCGCCAGGAGGATGGCGCGGAGTCCAAGTTCTGATCCAAGGGCGTCAGCATCCGGCCGGACGTGGCTGGTGATGATGAACGATGAATGTTTTTGAAGAAGGGCCGTGAGAGCATTCCAGTCCGGTGTGGGCACGTTGCAGACCTTTGGTGCAGATGACGCCGTTCAATAATCCTGCGAGAATCTGAATATCGAAAAAAACGATTTGAGTTGCAAGGTGGGATGCTGTGGCGTTGACGGGATTCGCCAAAAGAGGCGTGGGGTCCCGGTAAAGGCGGGAGAATCGGGTGCTTCTGCAGGGACGGGGTCAAATTATCCCGGTCTCCGGCTGTGCAGCATCCCCGGTGGGTGGGATTTTCATGAGTGGCTTGCGTGAAAGGACTGGGTAATCATGGTGGTATCGGAATACAGGGGTGTGGCGGTCACGGTGTTTGGTCTGGGCAGTTTTGGGGGTGGGGTGGCCGCAGCGCGGTTTCTGGCGGACTGTGGTGCGCGAGTGACGGTGACGGATCTGAAGTCGGAGTCTGAGTTGGCGGAGTCTCTGGGCTTGCTGGATGGTGTCAATTTGGCGCGCCTGGCGCTTGGCGGGCATCCGGAGGATGTGCTGGAGGGTTGTGAGCTGCTGGTGGTGAATCCGGCGGTGCGTCCGGATCATCCGCTGGTGCTGCACGCCAGGGCTCGGGGGCTGGATGTGACGACGGAGATCGAGTTGTTTCTGCGGCATCAGGCTGGTCGGGTGATGGCGGTGACGGGCAGTAACGGAAAGTCCACGACGTCGGCACTGCTGCAGGGATTCCTGCAGTGCGGTGCCGGCAGCGGTCGGGTGTGGCTGGGAGGCAATATCGGGGTCAGTCTGCTGGACCGGCTGGACGAGATTCGGGCGACGGACTGGGTGGTGCTGGAGCTGAGCAGTTTTCAGCTGGAGCTGCTGCGTCAGCGACGTTTTCGATGTGAGTCGGCGATTCTGACGGGATTCAGTCCGAATCATCTGGACTGGCATGGCACGCCGGAGGCTTATCAGCGAGCGAAGTACGGCATCTTTGCAGCTCAGCACCCGACGGACATCAGTATATTACCGGAGGAGTTATCAGAGGATCCGCAGTGGCGGGTGCGCGGCCGTCGGCATGTGTTTGGATTGGAGGATCAGGGAGGTGACGGGGCCTGTTTTTCCGGTTCGCATCTGGTGTTGCGAACGGGAGATGGCTGGCGTGAGGACTGTGTGCGGCTGGAGCTGCCGCAGCGTTTGCCGGGCGAGCATAATCGGCGGAACGTGGCGGCTGCGGCGTGTGCTGCGTGGCTGGCGGGAGCGGATGCGGAGGGTTTTGCGGGTGTGGTGAAGAGTTTTCAGCCTTTGCCGCATCGATTGCAGTGTGTGGCTCAGGGTGGGGGGCTGCAGTTCTGGAATGATTCCATCGCCACGACTCCGGAATCCGCTGTGGCGGCGTTGCGGCATTTTTCCGGTCGGGCGATTGTGCTGGCGGGTGGCTACGACAAGGGTCAGGATCTGAGTGATTTGTCGGCAGCGATTGCTGAGCATGCTGTGGGAGCGGTGCTGATGGGGCAGACGGCTGAACAGTTGCGGGGTCAGATTGAGCTGCGGAATTCGCGAGCGGTCGGGCTGGCGGTGGCGACGGATTTTCGAAATGCGTTTGAGCTGGCAGTTGCCATGCGGGACTGCGGGGATATTGTGCTGCTTTCACCGGGCTGTGCCAGTTACGGCTGGTTTCGTGACTTTCGTGAGCGTGGACAGCAGTTTGAGATACTGGCTCGGGAGTGGAGTGCAGAAGCATGAAGAATTTGCGGAATCCGAGTGTGGCGTGCGGGCTGGTGTTTTTGATGCCTGTGGTGGTCTGCGTTGTGGCTGGCTGCGGTGGTGGCGATGCGGGTTCGTCGGGTTCGTCGGCTGTGTCAAAAAAGCAGCCGACGGGCTCTGTGACGTCTGCGGCGAAGTTGGAATCGGGTGCTGCGGCGGGCGTCATTTCGGTGACTCCGCAGGAACTGCGTCGACGTCTGAACTGTTATCAGGCGGAGTTTCAGATGCAGGGTACGGAAATTGTGGAGGTGAGTCTGTTTCAGACGGGTGTGCGTGACATTTCGGCGCTGCGGGGCCTGCCGTTGCGGGCGCTGGATCTGGGCATTACTCAGGTGACGGATCTGGGTCCTTTGCAGGGGATGAAGCTGGAGCGACTGGATCTGGAGAATGTGCCGGTGACGGACATTTCGGTGCTGAGCGGGATGCCGCTGAAGGTGCTGAAGATGCAGAAGTCAAAGGTATCGGATTTTGCGGTGCTGGGCAGCCTGCGACTGGAGCAGTTGAATGTGCTGGACCTGCCATTTGCGGACAGCGATCTGCTGTTTGTGAAGGAGTCACCGCTGGAGACGATCTGGCTGGCTGGGACAAAAGTGACGGACCTGACTGGTCTGCCGTTGAGCGGGCTGAAAAGTCTGGACATTGAGCGGACAGCGGTTTCCAGTCTGGCGCCATTGGCGGGCAGTCGGACCCTGGTGCGACTGAATATTGCGGAGTCGGCGGTGACGGATCTGGCGGCATTGCAGGGGCTGCGGCTGCAGCGGATCACGTTGTCACCGGAGCGGATTACGGCGGGTATGGAGGTGCTGCGGGGCATGGAGTCACTGAAGCAGATTCAGACCAGCATTAACGAACCGATGTCTGCGGCGGACTTCTGGAAGCGGTATGATTTGGGAGTTTACAGGCCGGCTGAGGTCGGTGAGCAGTGAGTTGAAAGGCAGGAGTGTTTTTTTAACCACAGAGGGCACAGAGGGCACAGAGGCTGGGTGGCTTTGTTGGCTGTTGGTCTCACGCGAAACCGCGCAGGGAAAGGCTCGGCTTGAGGTGACTGGTGTGACGTCCTGTTCGGCTCTCCTTTCCACTTTCTCAAATCTGCTTTCTGTGGCAGGGATGCCACGGCCCCCTCACCTCCAGCCCCTTCCAGCCCGGTGGGGGCGAGGGGTGTCACGATGAATACGGAACGGTGACGGATACTCACAGGGGCGTAGTTTTTGAACCACGCACGGCACTGAGTGTGCTGGGGGGGACAGTGTTTGGGCTGTGGTTTTATCAGCGGCGTCTGTTGTGTTTGTGGTGTGGGGGGAGGTTCAGGTGCTGTGGCCGAGAGCGGTGGAGATATCGTGCTGCTGCTGCAGTCGTTCGTCCCAGGTTTTCAGGTAGTGCTGATAGGCGGGGTGATCTGCGGCCTGGGACTGCAGGAGTTCGCGGGCTGAGCTGGTGAGGTCACGTTCTTCCTGAGCTGAGATTCTGCCGAGCAGGACCTGGGTGCGAAGGAAGACGAAGTAGGTATCGAGGACATCGCAGCGGCAGTAGTCGTTGATCAGGTCCACTTTGCCTTCGTGGTAGAGGGATTGGACCTGCGAGCCATCGATCAGGGACTTGCCGGGTTTCTGAATCAGGCTGGCCAGCAGATTCAGTCCGCCGCTCATGCGAAACGCGCCGTAATTGGTGAGCAGGTCCTGCAGGTCGAGGTGTGCATCCTGGTTGTATCGATTGCGGGACTGTTCGAAGGAGCGGGCATCGACATTGAACCATTGGGGGATACTGATTCCGAAGCGGAAGGCGGCGACTTCCATGACAGGGATGTCGTAGCAGCGTCCGTTGAAGGTGACGAGCGTGGGTTTGTTGTAGTGGGTCCAGCCCTGCCAGAAGCGGCGAACAATTTCCTGCGGTCGGAACTGCGGAGCATCGAGTACGGAGACGTCGAGGAGTTGCCAGTCGCGTGAGACTTTGGCGACAGCGACGGAGACTGGCAGTACGAAGGTGAGTGGCAGGACGTCGCGTCCGGATTCTTCCAGCAGCTGGCTGCGGTACCGCTGGATGGCTTCGCGTGGTGTGAGTTGTTCATCGGGGTAGCGGACTTTGCGAATGAGATCGCCGTCGCCGACGGTTTCGATGTCGAAAATCAGGTATTTGACGTCGCTCATGGCAGATCCTGTGAAAGTTGGGAGGTTCTGACTGGTTGCAGGGACTGCCGTCTGGCGGCGCTGTTCAGAACTTTCCCCGGGCGGCGAATTGGCATCCTTCGCCGGCGGACGATATTCTGCCTTTTTCCAGGAGAATTTGCCCGGACCAGCAGGCGGAATTCCTGAAACGTTCAGGAAAATGCGGACTTGCCGATCGGGACAGTTCGGAAAGAGACAAGTGGGTTCCATGTCAGAAGCTGAGTCAGCGAGTGGCGAGCGATCCGCGCAGCCGCTCAACAGTCTTGAAGAGCAGGCGATTCGCGGTTTGACGGCGGCGTATCAGAAGATGCGTCAGGAGATTGGCCGTGTGATCATCGGTCAGGACGAGGTGGTGGATCAACTGCTGATTGCGATGTTCTGTCGGGCGCATTGTTTGCTGGTGGGTGTGCCGGGGCTCGCAAAGACTCTTCTGTGCAGTACCATTGCCCGGATTCTGGCACTGTCATTTCGTCGCATCCAGTTTACTCCGGACCTGATGCCTTCGGACATTACCGGAACGGATGTGCTGCAGGATGATCCGCAGACGGGTCGTCGCAGTTTTCAGTTCATTCAGGGTCCGTTGTTTACGAATGTGCTGCTGGCGGACGAAATCAATCGAACTCCCCCGAAGACTCAGGCGGCCTTGCTTGAGGCGATGCAGGAGCGGCATGTGACGGTGGGTTCCAGCACGTATGATCTGCCGGATCCCTTCTTCACCCTGGCGACTCAGAATCCGATTGAGCAGGAGGGCACGTATCCGCTGCCTGAGGCTCAGCTGGATCGCTTTATGTTCAGTGTGCTGGTGCGTTATCCGACGGCGGCTGAGGAGCTGCGGATTCTGAAGCAGACGACGGGCAATGAGAAGCCCGAGCTGACTCCGGTGCTGACGGGTCGTCAGATTCAGGCTTTGCAGGAGGTGGTGCGGCGGGTGCCGTGTGCGGAGTACATTTATATTTATGCGCGGGATCTGGTGCGTGCGACTCGGCCTGGCGAACCGGAGGCTCCGGCGTTTGTCCGTGAGCTGGTGACGTGGGGCGCGGGTCCGCGAGCGGGTCAGTATCTGATCCTGGGTGCTCGGGCGCACGCTCTGCTGCAGGGGCGTTTTCATGTGACGACGGAGGACGTCCGCGCTGTGGCTCGTCCGGTGCTGCGGCATCGTCTGATGACCAGTTATGCGGCGGCCAGTCAGGGAATGACTCCGGACGCGGTGATTGAGCGTTTGCTGAAGACAGTGCCGGTGGAGCTGCATGAACGGGCGAAAAAGCGTGTGCAGGGGGAATAGTGCCGGCGGGCAGTACCGGTTTTTCTTCCGATCCCGCATGGCTCAGCAGATTTACCCCGATTTCTGCCCCGTTTCGCATGAAATCCCCCCGATTTTCGGCGAGACTGCCCCAACAACGCGGTCGTGGTGTCACATGTCGACTGCCTGCATTGTCGGCTCGGACCATTGAAATTCAGGAAATTGCAGAATGCGGAATGTGTCTTACTGTCCTGCGGGCGGGCGGTCATCGTTGCTGGCCGCTGTGCTCGTCTCTGTACGGGTGCTGTCGCTGCCGCTGATTCTGCAGGCTGTGTCTTTCTGGTCTGTTCCTGCGGCTGCCCAGGATGCTCCTGTCGCACCGGTGCGGGTGATCAAGGACGGTCCGGGATCGGTGGCGGCACTGCTGGGCAGTGACATCGGCGGGGCTCCGGCGGATTTCTCCCCGCAGGGTTTCTTTCAGGGTCCGATCGAGATTCCCGAGACGGCTCGTTACCTGAAGCTGCCGCATCGGATGGATTTTGAGCCGTACATTACGGATGCGATTCGCATTCCGGTACTGGACAGTGCGTATGTGCCGCTGTCGATTCGGACGCTGCGGGAATCGACGGACGAAGAAGTGCAGGAAGTGGCTGCGATACAGCTCTACCGGTTTGCTCGCGAGGGTCTCGCAGATATTGCTCCTGCGGCCGAAATGCTGCAGCAGACATACAAGGCATCGACCAGTCGGCGGGTGCGATCAGCGTGTATGCGGGCCGCTGCGGCGGGGAATCTGCAGCAGTTGGCTCCGCAGATACTGGACTTCACGAAATCGGCTTCGGATTCCGAGCGAGTGATTCTGGAGGCGGCACTGACGAAGTGGAAGACCGCTGAGGCTCAGCCCTTGTGGCGTGAGCGAGTGGTGAATGACCGTGAGTCGGCCACATCTGTCAGTCTGGCCTGTCGTGGATTGGTGGCGCTGGGTGACAGCGAGAGTTCGCCGGCGCTGCTGAAGCTGGCGGGTGACAGTACCGCCGATTATTTGAAGCGTATGTCTGCGGCGTCGGCAGTGGCGTCGCTGGCACCGGCGGACAGTGTGGCCCTCGCAAAGACTTTGGCGAATCGTGCCGAATCAGAGCGATTGATTGCGGTGGCACTGCTGGAGAATCAGGACGCGGCGGGTTTGCAGCTGGCAGTGCAGCTGGCGCAGGATCCGCAGGCTGCGGTAGCGTCGGCCGCCTGGCAGCTGGTGTTTCGTCAGAAGCTGGATCTGTTGCAGCCATTGCTGGCTGCAGGACGTGTTCATCGGGAAGCTTATGTACGGATGACGGCGGCTCGAGTGATGCGTGCTCTGCCGGACGCCGAGCGAACGAGCTGGCTGCATCAGATGCTCAGCGATGAACATCTGCTGGTGCGGAATGTGGCGCGTGGGATGCTGTACGAGGTCGCGGGTGAGCAGCCGGCGTTGAAGGAGCAGATGATCAGTTTGTGTGCGGGTTCGCTGCAGCCGGCATCTCAGGACTGGCAGGGAATTGAGCAGTCACTGGTGCTGCTGGGGCAGTTGCGGGCATCGACATTTTCGGCACAGGCCGTAGCCCTGCTCAATTATCCTCGCAACGAAGTCATGGTGTCTGCGGCGTGGCTGATCCATCTGTTTCCTGATGTGTCGGTGCGAACGGGTGTGCTGGAGGCAGCTTTGGATGCTGAGAAGTGGCTGTATGATCCGGCTGAGCGTGCGCGAGAGCATGGGATGAAGCAGGCGTTTCTGTTTGAGTATCTTGGGATCATGCGAGTGAAGGAGATCGAGGAGACTCTGGCGAAGCAGTTTAATAAGGGTGTTCCGGGGGTGCTGGAGCGTCGAGTGGCATCGATGTGGGCGCTGGGTCTGTTGTATGAGAACAATCCGGATCCGGCTCTGGCGGCGCGGCTGCACGATCGGATTCAGGACCGGAATTCTCCGAATCCCGAACGTTTCCCGGTGCGGCGTGCCTGTCTGCTCGCATTGGGTATGATGCGTTCCACAGCCTCGCAGCCGATCGTGCAGGAGTCGTGGGAGATTGATGACGTGTCAGAGCGACTGCGCGGGGCGGCTCGTTGGGTGCATCCGCTGGTTGGCCTCACACTGCCACCCGCGATTGCTCCGATTGAGCAGCCGATGGGTGGCTGGCGACTGAATCCGTATTCTGACTGAGCCATGTCCGGAACTGAGACTCGAAATTTGCTGCTTGAGCCGCGCTGGCGGGCTGCCGAACTGGGTGCTCCGATGCCCGATTCGACGCATGCTGCATCGGCGTGTCTGCCGTTGTGGGAACACAATATTCGTTACGAGGAGGGTGATCCGCAGGTGGTGGACCGTCTGCGTGCCGCGTATCCTCGATTCTGTCTGCATCCGCTGGTGCGGCAGTTGTGTCGGCAGGTGTTTGGTGCTGAGGGTGCGGGTCTGATTTTTCCGACTGTTCGCTGTGCCGAGCGTGCTGCGGCGCATGTGCGGAATCGTGGCGGGGCGGTGACGGAGCTGATCCCGGTGGCGGGCACCGGTGCGACCGGAGTGCGGGTGTCGAGTGATGACTTTGGCAGGCTGAAGGAGTACTGGCAGCATGCCGGGGAGATTGTCAGTTCTCGAGCTGCGGAGAGCTTGTTGTCGGGATCTGTGGCGGCGGTGACGGAGACTGAGTCTCGGCGGGCGGTGCGTGGTCGTTTCGCGCGATATGGTGGCTGTGCGGAAGACGTGGCGTGGCTGTTTCCGTCGGGGATGGCGGCAATTGCGTGTATATGGCGGGCGATTCGTCGGCTGGATCCGCAGCGACCGACGGTGCAGTTTGGTTTCCCCTACGTGGATACTCTGAAGATCCAGCAGCGTTTCCATCCGCAGGCGTGGCATTTTCTGCCGCGGGGAGATGCGGGGGATCTGGAGCGGCTGGCGGGGTTGCTGCAAAGTCAGTCGATCAGTGCGCTGTTCTGTGAGACTCCGACAAATCCTCTGCTGACGATGCCGGATCTTGCGGCGCTGCGTCGACTGGCGGACGAGCACGGATTTCTGCTGATTGTGGATGATACTCTGGCAGCGGTGATCAACGACAATCCGCTGCCCTGGGCGGATGCGGTGGCGACCAGTCTGACGAAGTACTTCAGTGGTCAGGGTGATGTGCTGGCTGGTGGGCTGCGACTGAATCAGCAGCGTCCGACGGCCGATCGTCTGCGGGCGGCGGTGGAGGCGGAGTTTGAAGAGTTGTTGTGTGATGCGGACGCGGAAGTGCTGGAGCGGAATTCGCGGGATGTGGCTGAGCGTGTGCAGGTGATTAACCGGAATGCGGCTGAATTGTCTGAGCGTTTGTCGCGGCATCCGGCGGTGCAGCACGTGTATTATCCGCCGGCGACGTCGGCGGGTACTGGCCGTGGTGGCCTGATGTCAATCGTGCTGCGTTCTGCGGCCGAGCGGACAGCGGGTGTGTTTGATCGTCTGCAGGTCTGCAAAGGGCCCAATCTGGGGACCAGTTTTACGCTGTGCTGTCCCTACACGATTCTGGCGCATTATACGGAACTGGACGACGTGGAAGCCGTGGGAGTCTCGCGCTGGCTGCTGCGAATCAGCGTGGGTACGGAGCCTCTGGAAGATTTGTGGGGTCGATTTGCGGCAGCCCTGGACGGAGTCTGAACCGTGCTGTCCGGAATCGATCTGAACTGCGATCTGGGCGAGCAGGAAGGTTCAGAGGGCGAGCTGCTGGATCTGCGTCTGCTGCCGCTGGTGACCTGTGTGAATGCGGCCTGTGGCGGACATGCCGGCAATCTGCAGCGGCTGCAGGTGATTGCCCGGCAGTGTCGTCAGCAGAACATCACCTTTGGTGCTCATCCATCCTATCCCGATCGAGCGGGTTTTGGTCGAGTGGAATTGTCGCTTGATCGGCGGGTACTGCGTGAATCGCTGACGGATCAGCTGCGACTGGCTGCGCTGGCGGCTGAACACGTCGGGATTGCAGTGGGCCGTGTGAAGCCGCATGGTGCATTGTATCATGCGGTGTGTGAGCGGCGGGAGCTGGCGGAGCTGTTGCTGGAGGTCGTGCGGGAGGAGTTGCCTGGTACGGCGGTGTGTGGTCGTGCGGGGTCACTGCTGCCGGAGCTGGCGGAATCTTACGGGCTGCGCGGGGTGCGTGAGGCCTTCGGGGACCGTGGTGTGGATGCTGCGGGTCGGTTGCTGCCGCGGGGTTCCGCAGGGGCAGTGTTGCGGAATCCGGCAGTGGTGGCGGAGCGTGTGCTGAGGCTGGTGCAGCAGCGGAGATTGAAATCTGCGTGTGGAGTGGAGTTGTGTGTGGAGGCGGATTCGGTGTGTATTCACAGTGACACACCTGAGGCTGAGCAGTTGCTGCTGGCGGTGCGGCGGGTGCTGGAAGCGGGTGGAGTGCGGATTCGGTCCTGCTGAGCGGAAGGGAGTTGTATTGACGATGAGTGAAGTGCAGATCAGGACATCTGAGCGGAAGGCCGAGGTGGCCTGGTTTTCGGCGCTGTGCAGCGATGACTACCGATATCTGGGTGTTCCGGACGGTGAACTGCGCAGTTCATTCAGGCACTGCAGCGAGATTGTGCAGCAGGCTGACAGGCTGGGGTATGACAACATTTTGCTGCCATCGGGCTGGATCGCCGGTCAGGACGCGCTGACGTTTGCGGCGGCGATGGCCGGTCGGACTCAGCAGATTCGCCAGTTGGTGGCATTGCGGATGGGCGAAGTGTGGCCGCCGATGCTGGCGCGAGCGATTGCGACGCTGGATCATTTGGCTGAGGGGCGACTGTGTCTGAATGTGATTTCGTCGGATCTGCCGGGACTGAAGGAGAGCAACGAGGACCGTTATGCGCGCAGCAGTGAAGTGATTCAGATTCTGCAGGCGTTGTGGGGGCGGACTGGTCCGCTGGAGTGGCGTGGGCGATTTTACCAGTTTGACCTGGCGAGCAGCGAGCCGGCTCAGCCGTATCAGCAGAATGGTGGTCCGCTGCTGTATTTCGGGGGCATCTCACCGGCAGCGCAGGCGTTGTGTGCGAAGCACTGTGATGTGTATCTGATGTGGCCTGAGACGGAAGGTCAACTGCGGGAAACGATGCAAAGTCTGAGTCGGCAGGCGGCTGAGCATGGTCGGATGGTGGATTTTGGATTGCGGATTCATGTGATTGTGCGTGAGACGGAGCGAGAGGCGCGGGCGGCGGCCGATCGGCTGATTTCGAAACTGGATCGTGCGCGGGGGCAGGAGATCCGGAATCGATCGCAGGACAGCCAGAGTGCGGGAGTGCGGCGGCAGGACGAGCTGCGGGCTGCGGCGGGTGGTGACTTGTATCTGGAACCCTGTTTGTGGTCCGGCATCGGACTGGCTCGCAGCGGCTGCGGCAGTGCGATCGTGGGTGATCCGGAGCAGGTGCTGGCGAAGCTGAACGTCTACATGGATCTGGGGATGCGGGCCTTCATTCTGAGTGGTTATCCGCATGCGGAGGAGTGTCGACTGTTTGCGGAATCTGTGTTGCCGCGGTTGCCGCGCTGTCGGTTGAACGAGCTGCAGGGGCGGTTGGTGGCAAACCCGGTGACTCCGCTGACGACCGCGGAGCGGGGTTAGTTTTCAGTTGTCAGTTTTCAGTCAGAGTGTTGCATTCGTTGATCTGCGCGTCTTTGGGGCTTCGCGTGAGACCATGAACTGCTGAATGCTGGAGTGGGCGGTGTGGCTGGTGGAGGGGCGGTGGCAGGGTGGCTTGCCCCCTCACCCCCGACCCCTCTCCCCCGTTGGGGGCGAGGGGGGTACGAGTGCGAGCACGAGCAGGAGCACGAGCACGAGCACGAGGGGAGGGACTGTTGGGGCGGATGGCTGGGTGTACTAATTCGCCGGGTCCGGGGTTTGCGAGTTTCCTCGGTGGCGGGTTTCGGGCAGCCATGGCAGGACAAGCAGTCCCAGCACGAATAGTCCTCCCAGCAGGGTGACAGCCTGCTGCAGTGGCAGCCGCAGTTTCAGTTCGGCGGAGCCCCAGATCAGCATGGGTGCGGCGAGTATGCGACCGGTGTTGAAGCAGAAGCCGGCACCGGTGGCTCGCAGGTGCGGGGGAAACAGCTCGGGGAAATAGATGGCGTAGCCGGCATGAATACCCTGAGCGAAGAAGCCAAACAGTGGCAGCAGGCACAGCATCAGCGGATAGCTGTGGTAGTGAAACGGGACCCAGCAGATGACGGGAGTCAGGATGGCGGCCATGAGGTGCATCAGAGCAAAGGTTCCTCGCCGCCCCAGTTTTTCCGAGAGTGTTCCGAAGCACAGCATACCGACTCCGGCGCCGGCGGTTTGTACGAAGCCAAAGGCAATGCGGGATTTAGCGGTGGCTGCGGGATCCTGCAGTCCTTTCAGCAGTTCGGCAGTGAGGTCCTGTCCGGCCACAACGACTCCCCAGAATGTCGCCAGCCCGACCATCGCCAGAATTGCTCCGCCAATCGCGCGACCGCGATACTGTTTGTCCTGCAGCAGTGCGCGGAAGCTGCCGGCCTGTTCGGGGTGTTCCAGTTTAGCGCGGCGCCAGCTTTCCGGTTCCTGCAGTCCTGTGCGGACCCAGACGCAGAGGATGGCCGGGAGTATTCCCAGCAGATAGGCGGTGCGCCATTCGGTGCCGACGGCCAGTCCGGCAGCTGCGGCCAGCCACAACCCGGCAACACTGGTGGCATGAAAAATACCTCCGGCCTGAGCCCGAGCGCGGGCTGGGAAGACGTCAGAAACCAGAGCCGCTCCGACGGCCCATTCGCCGCCCACGCCCATGGCCACCAGAAACCGCAGTGCCCCGACCTGTTCGATGCTGGTGGCAAAAGCGGTCAATCCGGAGAACAGCGAATAGAACAGGATGGTCAGGGCCATCACCGGGCGTCGTCCCCAGCGATCGGCCAGTGAGCTGAACAGCCAGCCGCCCAGAGTCCCGCCCAGCAGAAAGACTCCCAGCAGCCGTTCGCCCCACAGTCGGATCAGGGGGGCATCAGGTGCGACGTGCAGCAGTTGCGGCAGCATGTCGGCGCGAGTGATATTGTAAAGCTGGCCTTCAAAGGCATCGAAGACCCATCCGAGCGAGGCGATGGTGAGCACGGTCCACTGATACCGGGTGATGCCGTGATACCAACGTTCCGTGCTGAAGCTCATGAGCAGGACTTCCGTGCTGATGGTCGGGGATTAGTGTGGTGCGGCGAGGGGTTGTGACTGTCCGGGTGTGAGTGCGGCCTGTTCGGCGGCAAGGCACAGCCGGACGGCTTTCAGTCCGTCACGGCCGTCGGCGTGCAGCGGTTGTTCGCCGCGAACGGCATCGCACATGCGGGCGATTTGCTGCTGCAGTTCGAAGATTTCTCCGGCCGGACCACCGCAGTCGACCAGCCACGATTCACCGGTAGCGGCTGACCCCTGTTTGAGAAAGAACTGGGGGGTGGTGGTGCGATCCATGATGCCGTTCCACGACGCCCACAGGGATCCTGCGGTGCCCGTGATTTTGACTGTCTGATGGTGTTCGAATGCTGCGAGTGTCTGGCTGATGACGGACCAGGCTCCGCCGGGAAAATCCAGGATTGCGGTGAAGTTGTCTGTCAGCAGCGGTCGGCCGGGATCGCGTGAATTGGAGCGTGCCTGAACGGCAGTGGGTTCCCCGAGCTGGCTAAGATACCAGCGGGCGAGATCAAAGAAGTGGATGGGTTCTTCGAGGATCCAGTTGCCGACGCGGCTGCGGTCGTAACGCCAGCCGGCGGAGCCCTGTCGATAGGGTCTGCGGAAGAGTTCGATGAGGCAGTACTGGGGCGTACCGACAGCGCCTTCCTGAATCAGCTGGTGGACTCGCCCCCACAGCCTGGACATGCGCAGTTCGAAACCGATGGCGAGCAGTTTTTTTGAGGCATCAGCGGCAGCGAGAATACGGTGGCAGTCGGCTTCACTGGCTGCCATGGGTTTTTCGAGCAGGACGTGATGATTGTGCTGCAGTGCGGCACAGGCAATTTCGGTGTGCAGGTGGGTGGGCACGACGATGTCCACAACATCGATGTCGGGGTTGGCGATCAACTGTTTGTAGTCGCCGGTGACGGGGATGTGCGGGTACGCGGAGGCAGCGGCGGCCTGGGACTGCGCGGAATTGGCAGCGATCATCACCAGTTCCGCGCCGGGAGTTTCCGCGAGGGCGCGGGCGTGGTGCGAGCCCCAGGCTCCGTAGCCCACCAGTCCGAAGCGAACGGGTTTGTGGGCGGTGAAATCAGCGGTCATGCGGTTGGTTCGATGGGGGCCCGTGTGGCGGGTCCTGATGCAGTACGGAAAGGAAAGGTGCCATGGGGTTCAGCCCATGGCACCGGCATGTGTGGTCACGGACAGGTCAGCCAGCGGTCAGGCAAAGAATTCCATGACGGCATCGTTCTTGACCATTTCGCGGGGCTGATTGAGGTGATTGTAAACGGTGCGGCGGGGGTACAGGCCAACTGCGTGGTAGATGCTGGCCAGCAGTTCGCCGGGGTGCACGGGGTTTTCAACTGGTGCGGAGCCGGTTTCGTCGGACTTGCCGTGCACATAACCGCGTTTGGTACCGCCACCGGCGATGAGTCCGGTATAGCAATAGGGCCAGTGGTCGCGACCGTCGTCGCTGTTGCTGTTGCCGGAGGTGCTGACGCCGCGTTTGGGGCTGCGTCCGAATTCGCCGACGGCGACAACGAGGGTTTCCTGGAGCAGTCCGCGCTGGTCGAGATCTTCGAGGAGTGCGGAGAGTGCGGCGTCAAGCATGGGAGCGGACTGGCGCTTCATGCGATCGCTGAGCCCGGTGTGAACGTCCCATGAGTGGTTGTCGCTGTTGGCAACTTTGGGCCAGTTGACTTCGACGACGCGAGTTCCGGCTTCGACCAGTCGGCGAGCCAGCAGGCAGCTTTGGCCGAAGGTGTTGTTGCCGTACTTTTCGCGAAGTTCAGCGGATTCGGAGGACAGGTTGAAAGCTTCGCGAGCTTTGCCTGAGAGGACCAGTCCGAGTGCCTTTTCGTAGTACTCGTTCAGGGCGTACTGCTGAACGGCCTTGTCCATGCTTTTCATGCCGGCGGTGATGGTATCGCGGAGTGATGCACGGCGCTGGAGGCGGTCGAGCGGGACATCCTGACGGAGAGTCAGGTCATCGACGCGGACGCGTTCCATCTTGGCCATGTCCATGTCATCGCCGGATGGGTACAGGTAATAAGGGTCGAAGGCGCGACCCAGAAACCCGGCCGTGCCGGCTTTGCCAATGACGTTGCTTTCCTGCAGCGGTCGCGGCATCATCACAAACGGCAGCATTGGAGCAGCCAGTGGTTTCAGCCGTACGATATTGCAGCCGAAGTTCGGGAAGTCCTTGGGGCTGGGTGGTTCGAGCTGTCCGGAGGGGCTGACGTTATCGGCGGTGTAGCCGGTCAGCATCTGATAGATGGCAGCGGTGTGGTTGAAGAGTCCCACGGGGGTGTAGCTGACAGAGCGAATGAGCGTGGCGCGATCGATCTGCTGCGCCAGTTTCGGCATCAGTTCGGTGAACTGGATACCGGGCAGTTTGGTGTCGATGTTTTTAAAGACGGAGCGGACGTTGTCGGGGACATTGGTTTTGGGGTCCCACAGGTCGAGGTGGCTGGGGCCGCCCTGGAGATAGAGCATGATGACGCTTTTCGCGGCGCCAAATCCCTTGCCCCCGTAGCGCGCTTCTTCGTCGCTGATTTCGGCCGCACCGGCCGCTTTTTCCAGAAGAGTGGCAGCGCTGAGTCCGGCGATGGCGGAGCTGCCGACGCGGAGAACGGCGCGGCGGGAGTAACCGTCGCAGGTGTCTTTGCCGTAATTTCCTGGAATCACCAGCATGGGAAGTTGTCCTGTGGGTGGGTTGAGCCGGTCTGCCCGACGGGTTGGGGGTGGGCGGATTCGGCGTTGGTGGCGGGGAACCTGTAGAGGATTGAGCGTGTCAGTCTACGGTGGGCATTGGGAAAATCGCAATCGTCAGTCAGTGAAAATCGGCATGTGGCGGGAATGTTGTGCGGGGAAAAGGGGTGAAAAGCTGAGTGTGCGTGCAGTTTTGCGGGGCCATGCACCGCGGTTCTGGCGGGTGCAAAAGAAGATAGCCATATCTTTTTCTGGGTGTCGTTGATGGCAGCCGGTGTGTGGTGTTGAGTCGGGGTTTGGGGGGATTTTGGTATTTTGGGGGAAAATTCTGCAGCGACGAGTGGTTTGGGGCCGAAGGGGTGAGGTTTACGGTCTGCCGGAATTCTCGAAAAATCCCAAGACTTGTTCCCGGGAGTCCGGGTTGTTAGAATTGGCAGATTGCGGTTTGGTGCATGCCGTTCGTCATTGCGCGAATTTGTGTTTCACAGGAAGCAAACGAAGTGCCCTCAGCCAGTCCTTTGAGCATTAAAGAGTTTTTCGAATCCGACAATCTGCTGACCCTGGACCAGCTGCAGCAACTTGAGTATGCGGCGGGGACATCGCAGTTGACGGAGATTCGTCAGGTCGTTGGCGACCTGACTCGCCGCGTGGAAGCGGGCGAGAAGCGAGAGTCTGTATTAGCGCGAGCGGGAGTTGGCGCTTATGTGCTGTCTCGTCAGTCGCAGGCTGATCGTCTGCTGGCGGCGGTCAGTTCTGACGGAGTGGCCTTGTTTGCTCACGGCCAGTGTCTGACCTCCCTGGGTCGACCGGACGAAGCGGCGGTCCGATTTGAAGCGGCTTCCCGACTGGGTGTTGACCCGGTGGGTTGTGCGTTGCGTCGGGCTGGAGCGATCCGTGCGGCCGGTCGTGTGGATGAGGCAGAGAAGCTGTTGCGCAGTGTGGCGGCATCTGCGGCCAGCCGTGCTGAGTATTCCTTCCAGATGGGCTGCATCTGGGCGGACCGTGGTGATTCGCTGACTGCGGTCGAGTATTTCGAGCGTGCTGTGGACATGGATCCGCATCATTCGCGGGCTTTGTTCTGGCTGGCAGCCGAGAATGCTCTGCGGGGCAACGACGAAGAAGCGGTTCGGCTGTACGAGCGATCTCTGTCGCGTCCGCCGTTCTACATCGGGGCGCTGCTGAATCTGGGTTTGTTGTACGAGGACCGCGAGAACTATCAGGCGGCGGCGTTCTGTTTCCGTCGTGTGCGTGAGTATGACCCGAACAATCAGTTTGCCGAGCTGTACCTGAAGGACATCGAGGCGACTCAGGGGATGTACTACGACGAAGACCATGCGAAGCAGGAAGCTCGCATGAAGCAGCTGCTGGGACGTCCGGTCACGGACTTCGAACTGTCTGTTCGCAGCCGCAACTGTCTGCAGGCCATGAACATCATCTCGCTGGGTGATCTGACCGAGGTCAGTGAGCAGGAGCTGCTGGCTGGCAAGAACTTTGGCGAAACATCGCTGATGGAGATTCGTGAGCTGTTGCAGGCTCATGGGCTGCGGATCGGCCAGAATCTGCACAAGATTCATTCGCGCGAGCACATTGTTGATCAGAGTCTGTCTCCTGAAGAGCAGGCGATGATGAACAAGCTGGTGACGGATCTGAACCTGTCCGTGCGGTCCCGCAAATGCATGTCTCGCCTGAACATTCAGACGGTTGGACAGCTCTGCCAAAGGACTCCGGACGAACTGCTTGCCAGTCGCAACTTTGGTGTAACATCTCTGAACGAGATTCGCGAGAAGCTGAAGGAAGTTGGCATGCGTCTGCGAAACGACTGACGATGCTGACCGTGATTTCGTAACCCGGTGGTGTAATGGTAACACAGCAGATTTTGGTTCTGCTTTTCCAGGTTCGAGTCCTGGCCGGGTTAATCAGTTTCAGCCGGGAAAAACTGGTTCGGCGTTAAGACCCTTAAAGACCTGCAGCGATCAGCTGCAGGTCTTTCTTTTTGGGGAGCCCGGGGGGGACTCTGCTGATGAGATCCGCGCCGTAAACCGGATCGGTATGCTGATCGGGGCCTGGTGCTCAGTCGTGAGAACGCAGGAATCGCATCAGAGTTACAGAGGACCAAAGTACCTGAGGCTCAGAGCAGCCAGCGTCCGAAACGCAGAGGCAGGATTCGGCAAGACAGGCTAATCCAGCACCTAACGAAATACCTTGCCGTGCATGTCGTACAGGCCAAATGCGTTTGGAAGTTTCTGTGCCACCTGGTGCGCGTACTGTTCGTTCCGGGAGTTTCCGCTCCCGAGGATTACCCCACCCACCACGCATAGTCACTCAGCACCGCCGCATCATCGCCAAAACCGAAGGCCGTATTCGTGCCGCCGCGGCAGGCATATTCCCACTCGGCTTCCGTCGGCAGCCTGCAGGTCTTACCTTCCCGGGCACTGAGCTTTTTGCAGAACGCCACAGCGTCGTGCCAGTTGACGTACACAGCCGGGTAGTCATCGCCTTCCTGCACGTGTTTCTGGCCCTTCCAGGGCTTGGTTCCCATGACTTTTTTCCACTGTCCCTGAGTCACCTCTTTGGGCTGACTTGCACCCTGCTGAGCCGCAGCAATAACGCTGCAGCCAGCTGACAGAGCGACACACCGCAGCAGCCGGAAAACCCGCGTCGTCAGCCTCGCCATCGAGACAGCAGTCTTCAGAAACCGGACCGAGAAAACGGCAGTGCGAATATCATCGTTTTGCTCGCAGTGAGTCAATCGGTCCCCCCTGCTCTGCCCCTCCCTGCCCCGGTGACAGCGGCGAAGCAGTTGGTTTTCGCGATGACCGCTGGCACGCGGCTCGTGCTGCAGAGCTGAGAACTTGTGTGCATGTGCACTTGGCATTGCCGGTCGGTCGCTGATGTTTTGGCGGCCGGACTGGGCGGTTGGGTTTCCGGCTGATTCCGCAGATGGTAGTCTGAGGCAGTGCTGAACAGTTTTGAAGTGCGACGTGGCGTGCAAAGTTCTTTAACGCAGGCTGATTGGGTTGGGGAGCGGCAGTGATGAGTCGTCTTTGTTTGCTGATGGCAAGTCTGAGTCTGCTGACGTTTGTGGGTGTTGTTTGTGGTGACGAGAAGCCTGGAGAGCCGACTGCTGTG
>SXGQ01486663.1_pt1 | contig 25153 bp, 19 predicted proteins | sample 3178371 | NCBI WGS metagenome assembly SXGQ01 (sample SAMN11356859, study PRJNA531348) | freshwater metagenome | isolation source: freshwater sample F1-20 | place: China: Fuxian Lake, Yuxi | collected 2017-12-25 | reverse complement strand
GGCGTACTTGTTCGTCATCACCGAGCCGGCGGCTTCGAGCACGGCGCTGCTGACAAAGTTTTCCGACGCGATCAGCTCGAGGCCGTCGGCCTGGCGTCCGGTTTCGTGGGCGATGGCCGAGGCAATGTCGGGGTCGGCCTGCGCGAGGGTGCGTTGCATCAAGGGAAGAGTCATGGGGTGGCACGATTCTATCAGTGCGATGGGGGCAGACCCCACGGCACTTCCGGGCCGGACGGAGTCAGCGCCCTTCGATCTTCGCGACGCGCGTGGCGTGACGCCCGCCGGCGAACGGCGTATCGAGGAACACCTTGACGATCTCGCGGGCCCGGGCCTCTGTCGTCGTGCGGGCGCCCAGGGTGAGCACGTTCAGGTCGTTGTGCTCGCGCGACAGCCGCGCGGTGTCGGTGTCGACGATGGCGGCGGAGCGCACGCCGGGAACCTTGTTGGCGGCAATCGCCATGCCGATGCCGGTGCCGCACACCAGGATGCCGCGCTCGAACTGGCCGCCGGCCACGCCCTTGGCGACCGCCTGGGCGAAGTCGGGATAGTCCACCGACTCGGCCGAGCCGGTACCGAAGTCCTGGTAGCTGAGGCCCAGTTCGTCGAGCGTCCGTTTCAGCGAGTCCTTGAGGTGAACGCCGGCGTGATCGGCGCCAAGGGCGATGCGCATGGAGCGCGATTCTACCGCACTCGCCCTGGCCTCTTGAGGTCGATGGCATCCCAGGGCCCGGGGCGCCATGACACTATAGAAGCGTGAAGGCCACCGCCATCGTCAACGCCAGGGGCGAGGATCGCATCCGCGGCGGTCATCCCTGGATTTACCGCTCCGACGTCATGGACGTCGCCGACGTCGAGCCCGGCATCGTCGTCAACGTCCGCGGGCCGCGCGACCGCGACCTGGGTCATGCGCTGTTCAGCGACCAGTCGCAGATCACCCTGCGCATGATCTCGCGGGACGATCGCGTGATCGACGAGGCGTTCTGGCGCGAGCGCCTCGAAAACGCGATCGGCTTTCGCGAGATCCTCGAGATCGACGCAACCGCGTATCGCCTCGTGCACGGCGAAGCCGACTTGCTGCCGTCGTTGATTGTCGATCGCTACGACGACTACCTGGTGATGCAAGCGCTCTCGCAGGGGATGGACCGGCTGACGCCGACCCTGGTGCCGCTGTTGGTGGAACTGACCGGGGCCAAGGGCGTGCTCGCTCGCAATGATCCGAAGGTGCGGCTGCTCGAGGGACTGGCGCAGAAAGTGGAGGCCGTCCACGGCGCGGTGCCCGAGACCATCAGCGTGCGCGAGGGCGCGGTGAACTACGGCGTCGATCCGTGGCGCGGGCAAAAAACCGGGCTCTTTCTCGATCAGCGCGAGAATCGCGAGGCCGCCGCGCGCTACGCGCACGGCGCGTTGCTCGATTGTTTCAGCTACCACGGCGGCTTCGCCCTGGCACTGGCCCCGCGGTGCCAGACCGTGGAGGCGCTCGACGTCTCGGCCGACGCGGTGGCCCGGATTACGGCCAACGCCGCCGCCAACGGCCTCGCCAACGTGACCGCGCACGAAGCCAACGTCTTCGACGAGCTGCGACACCGCGAACGCGACGGCGCCCGCTACGACACCATCGTCCTGGACCCGCCGGCGTTCGCCAAGAACAAGGCCGCGGTGACCAATGCGCTGGCCGGCTACAAGGAGATCAACCTGCGGGCCCTGCGGCTGCTGGCCCCCGGCGGCTACTTGATTACGTGCAGCTGTTCGTACAACGTCGACGAAAGTCTGTTCGCCCAGGCGGTGTTCGCCGCCTCAGCCGATGCCCATATCCCCGTAACTGTGGTGGAAAAACGCATGCAGGGGCGGGACCACCCCGTCCTTTTGGGCGTCCCGGAGACCTATTACTTGAAGTGCCTGATTCTCCGTAAGCTGGCGTAACATAAGGGTGTTGCCGGACCGACCTGTCGCGCCCCAGCCCCCAAGGCAAAGGCGGATATGACGTCGCGGGCAGCATTCGCGTAACTGATGGGAGCCATGAGGCTTTCGCAGGATGACAGGGGGGTACATCGCGTGTACACTCCCCAGCCGCGAAGCGTAGGTCTGCCGCGCCTTGGGCGCGGTCGTCCCGCCTGCGGCGGGACGAGGTAAATCTTTCGGAGGGGAAAAAGAAGATGGCTAACGGTATCTTCGGCCGGGTAGTGAGTGGAGCGGTGGGCATGATGGGCCTTCTGGCTCTTCCTGCAACACTCGCAGCTCAAACGACCGCAACGCCGACGTTCACGAAGGACGTCGCGCCGATTTTCCAGAACAAGTGCGAGTCGTGTCACCGTCCGGATTCGATTGCGCCGTTCTCGCTGGTCACCTACGAGGAAACACGTCCGTGGGCGCGCTCGATTCGTGACCGCGTGGCCTCGCGCAACATGCCGCCCTGGCACATCGACAAGACCGTCGGGATCCAGCATTACAAGGATGACCGGTCGCTCAGCGACCAGGAAATCGACACCATCGTGAAGTGGGCGTCGAACGGCGCGCCCAAGGGCGACATCAAGGACATGCCGGCGCCCAAGAAGTGGGAAAACGGCAACGGCTGGAACTACGCCAGCAAGTTCGGCGGCCCGCCCGACCTGGTCATCAAGTCGCCCAAGTACACCCAGAAGACCGGTGCGATGGATGCCTGGTTCAAGCCGGTTGTCGCCACCGGGCTGACCGAGCCCCGCTGGGTCCGCGCCATCGAGATGCGCCCGGGCACGCTGAAGGGCCGCAAGATCACGCACCATGCGCTGGCCTACCTGATGCAGGACGAGAAGGAAGTGCAGGCCCTGCTGAACAACGCCGATGCCGACAGCGGCGCCGGCCTGTTCATGGAGTGGGCGGTCAACAAGCAGGGCGAACTGCTGCGGCCCAACACCGGCAAGCTGATGCTGCCCGGTTCGCGCATCCGCTGGGACATCCACTACAGCGACGGCGGCGAAGACGTCACCGACGAGGTCGAACTCGGCATTTACTTCTACCCCAAGGGCCAGGAGCCGAAGTACCGCACCGCGCTGTCGCTCTACAGCGGCATCCAGGGCGGCAACCGCGCCCTCGACATCGCGCCCAATACCATCAGCGTGACGCAGAACTTCCACGTCATGCGCCGCGCCGGCCGCGTCGAGAACTTCCAGCCCCACATGCACCTGCGCGGCAAGGCACAGATGCTTGAAGCCATTCTGCCGAACGGGCAGCAGATGGTGCTCGGCCACGTCAACCGGTTCGAGTTCAACTGGATGAACAACTACGTGTTCGAAGACGACTACGCGCCCCTGCTGCCGAAGGGCACGATCCTGAAGGTCACCTCGTGGCACGACAACACCGCCGCCAACAAGAACAACCCGGACCCGAACCAGTGGGTTGGCTGGGGCGACCGCACGGTCGACGAGATGGCGCACCTCTGGATCAACATTACCTACATGAGCGACGACGATCTCGCCAAGGAGATCGAAGCGCGCAAGGTGCGGCTGGCCGCGACGACCGACCGCCAGCAGCAGTAGTTCATGTTTGAGCGGATTTGACCTGAAGGGGCGCCACAGTTGGCGCCCCTTCTGTCTTTTCATCCGAGGAGCGTTTGTTATGTTGTCATTCGTGAGCGTCAGGCGCGCCGCGGCGGCCGTGGCCATTGTGGGTTCGCTGATGGTCGGCGGCGCCGCCGCCCAGCAGGAATTGGTCATGGAGCCCTTGAAGGACTCGGGATTGAACGTCTATCCCGCCTACGAAGGCTGGTTCCAAAACGAAGACGGTACCTACACGCTGCTGATCGGGTACTACAACCGCAACAAGAAGCAGGTGCTGGACGTGCCCATCGGCCCGGCCAATCGCATCGAGCCCGGCGGCCCCGATCAGGGCCAGCCCACGCACTTTGTGGTCGGCCGTGGCTGGGGCACTATTGCCATCAAAGTCCCCAAGGATTTCGGCGACAAGAAGCTGACCTGGACGTTGACCACCAACGGCAGGACGGTGACGGGGCAGTTCGGCCTCACCAAGGGCTACCAGATCGAGCCGTTCCTGGATGCCGCCATGGGCAACAAGCCGCCGGTCTTCAAGTTCTCGGAGAACGGTGAGACCCTGACCGGTCCGCCCAGGCCGCTCTCGGCCGCGCCCGCCCTGCCCGGTGTGGTCGGCGAACCCGTGACCATCAGCGCCTGGCTGACCGACGACGGGCACGAAGAGCCGGCCACCGGCGCCGCCGCCGCGCCGCCAGCCGGCGCGCAGGCGCCGCCCCGTCGTCCGCGCATCAGCGCCACCCTGACCAAGTACCGTGGCCCCGGCGACATCACGTTCGCCAACAGCCGCCCTCCGGTCGAGAAAGACAAGATCTCGACCACGGCCACCTTCTCGATGCCCGGTGAGTATGTGATCCGCATCGAAGGCAACGACTCGTCTGGCGTTGGCGGTGGCGGCTTCCAGTGCTGCTGGTCAACGGCGTATGTGAAGGTCAGCGTGAAGGCCGCCAGCACCAGCGGCCGTTAGCACCGCGAACGGTCTTCGCGCCAGCGAAGAGCGGGCACGATCAGAGCCGCGATCCATTCCCGGGTCGCGGCTATTTCTCCTCCTGCACCGCATTCCCAAACCCTTGATTACAAACTTTTACAACTCCCATCTTGCAGACGAGTAACTTCTCTAGTTGGCTTGGCCACAAAGCATTACCTTGCTCGCAGGTGAACCGTGGCTTATTGGGGGGATCGACATGGCGGTTAGGTGTCTTGCAAGAGCGTTTCTATTTGTAATCGCAAGCCTCGTACTGGTGCCCGCGGTTGCGCGCGCACAGAGCGTGTTCACGGGAACAGTGAAAGACACGTCGGGCGCGGTGATGCCCGGAGTGACGGTAGAAGCCGCGAGCCCGGCCCTGATCGAGGGCGTGCGCTCGGCGATTACCGATGCCAGCGGCACCTATCGCATCGGCGATCTGCGGCCCGGCACCTACAAGCTCACCTACACGCTGCCCGGCTTCAACACCGTCATCCGCGACGGCGTCGAACTGCAAGGCAACTTCGTCGCCACGATCAACATTGACCTCGCCGTCGGCACGCTGCAGGAGTCGGTCACCGTCTCCGGTGCCTCGCCGGTGGTGGACGTGCAGAGCAACGCCAAGCAGCAGGTGCTGACGCGCGATGTGCTGAGCGCGGTGCCGACCGCCGGCACCATCCAGGGCCTCGGCCAGCTGGTCGTCGGCGTCACGCTGAACGTGCCCGACGTGGGCGGCTCGCGCGCGATGCAGCAAACCTACTTCGCCGTGCGCGGCCAGGGCGGCGCGCAGACCGTGGTGCTGGTGGACGGCATGATGACCAACGGCCTGATGGGCGATGGCGCCGTGCAGGCGTACCACAACGAGTCGATGACGCAGGAAGCGGTCTACCAGACGGCCGGCGGCAACGCCGAGACGCTGACCGGCGGCGTCAACATGAACCTGATCCCGAAGGACGGCGGCAACCAGTTCCGCGGCGGCGCCAAGGGCTTCAAGTCGCCGGCGGAGTGGCAGGGCGACAATCTGACCGACGACCTGCGGGCGCTCGGGGTCACCGGCGTCGACAAGATCTCGAACTTCTACGAATGGAACGTCGAGCAGGGCGGCCCCATCGTCAAGAACAAACTGTGGTTCTTCGGCGCATTCCGGAAGGCCCGCTACGATCGTCCCATTGCCAACACCTTCGCGATTCCGGTCGGCCAGAATGTTCCGGCGGCGTTTGCCGCCTGCCGGGCCAACCCCGACAGCTGTGAGCAGGGCATTTCGGACGAGAAGATGGACAATCCCGTCGTTCGTCTGACCTGGCAGGCGTCAGAGCGCAACAAGATCGCCGTTTACATGGACCGGGCGCTGCGCCTCCGCGGCCACGCCATGGGCGCCTTGACCGATCAGAACACGGCGTCGGTGATCTGGAACACGCCGACCTTCGCGACCGGCTCGATCAAGTGGACGTCTACCTTGTCGTCGAAGACGCTGCTCGAGGTGGGCTACTCCGGCAATCGCGAGCGCTACGACAATCTCTATCAGCCTGGCATTCTGGCCGAGCGCAACACGCCCGACTGGTACCGCAAGGTCCGCAAGAACGACAACAGCACCGGCTTGTTGTGGGGCGCCTCGGGCGCGCAGCTCGGCAACTATCCGGACCGCTACAACCTGCAGGGCGCTGTCTCGTACTTGACGGGCGCCCACACCATCAAAGTGGGCGGCGCCTGGCAGACCGGAAAGTACATCCGCTACAACAACGCCAACGCCGATCTGTATCAGACCTATAACAACGGCGTCCCGCTGCAGGTGTCGGTCTTGAACACACCCCTGCGAACCGGCGAAGACCTTGCGGCCAATCTCGGTTTCTACGCTCAGGATACGTGGAATCTCGACCGCCTGACGCTGAACCTCGGCCTGCGTTTTGACTACAACAAGCAGACCATTCGCGGCCAGGAAGCCCAGATTGGCCGGTTTGCCAACAGCCCCGCCTATGCCTCGTTCCAGGCGGTTCCCACCTGGAAGGACTTCTCCCCTCGTCTTTCGGTGGTCTATGACCTGTCGGGTGACGGCCGGACCGCCGTGCGGGCCGGCTTCAACAAGTTTGTGACCGCCCAGACCACCGGGTTCTCGCAGCTCTACAATCCGACGGCGCTGACTAGCGCGACGCTGCCGTGGACCGACGTCAACGGCGACGACATCGCTCAAGGCGAACGCGGCTGCGTCTACCTGAGCGCGGGCTGCGAGATCAACTTCGCCAACCTGCCCACCAACTTCGGCGTGCGGTCGCTGTCGACGCCCGATCCCGGACTGAAGCGCCCCTACTCGCTGCCGATCAACGTCGGCGTGACGCACGAGCTGTTCAGAGGGTTCTCGGTGGCCGCGGAGTATTACCGCATCTCGTTCAAGAACATCACCATGCGGACCAATTCGCTGCTGAACGCGGCCAGCTACAACCGCTTCGAAGTGGTCAGCCCGCTTGACGGCAGCGTGATTCCGGCGTGGGTGATCAAGCCCGAGTTCCGCGGCCAGGTGGCCAACGTCGACAGCACCAGCAGCGACATGAAGCGCACTTACAGCGGGGTCGACATCAACTTCAACGCCCGCATGGGCCGCGGTGTCCGCGCGTTCGGCGGCTTCAACCTCGAACGCAGCCTCAACGACGTTTGCGTCTCGGCCGCGAGCGACCCCAACCGGTCGCTGTACTGCGACCAATCGCAGAGCGGCATTCCCTGGCAGAAGCAGGTCAAGGCCACCGTGGTCTACCCCCTGCCGTTCTGGGGAGTGTCGGTCAGCGCATCCTGGCAGAACCTGAACGGCTATCTGACGGGCACCGCGGCACAGGCCTACGGCGGCTTCACCGCGGGGACCGGTTTCGATCGGCCCAACGGCCAGGGCACGTTCTGGCAGGTCACGTCAACGACCCGGTATGCGGCCAATTGCACCGGTCCATGCACGCCGGGCGGGCTGGTGCTGCCGGCGCTGGCCGCCAGCGGTGTCGCCAACCTGCAGGTGCCGCTGGTGGCGCCCGAGACCGAGTACACTCCGCGCATCAACCAGGTCGATTTCTCATTCAGCAAGAGGGTCGAGTTCGGCATGTTCCGGATGACGCCGAAGGTGGACCTCTTCAACGCGCTGAACTCGGACGACTACTCGTCGGTTTCGACGGTGCAGTTCGGCGCGGCCGCCTACAACCGGCCCTCGGTCATCCTCCAGGGCCGCATCGTGCGGGTCGGCGTCGACATGACCTGGTAGCTTTGGGCCAGGTCGGGCGGGTAATGCTGGTGGGCGGGTGGGGTGGAACCTCACCCGCCCTTCTTGCGTACACCCCCGACCCCTCCTACCCGCCCTATACTGGTGTCGTGGGCAGCAAGCTTTTGTTCATTACGGCCCTCCTCCTGGCGACGGCTGTTCCCTCTGCGGCTGAACCGGTACGAGTGTTTGACCTCTCTGGCCGGCGGGTCGATCCGCTGCTGATCCCGCCGGGCCGCGTGGCCTCGGTCCTCGTCTTCACCACCACCGATTGCCCAATCTCCAATCGCTACGCGCCAGACATCCGGGCCCTTGCGGCGAAGTTCGCGTCGCGGGGCATTGCCTTCACGCTGGTGTATCCGGTGGCCACCGATACGCCCACGGTGATCGGCGAGCACATGAAGAAGTTTGGCTATGCCATCCCCGCCGTGCGCGATACCGCACAGGAGTTGGTGAAGCACACCGGTGTGAAGGTGACACCGGAGGTGGCCGTCATCGGCGCCGGTGGGCAAGTGCTGTACCGGGGCCGGATCGACGACCGCTACATTGATTTCGGCAAGGACCGGCCGCAACCCACCGAACGGACACTGGAACGCGCGCTCGAGGCCGTCGTGCAGGGCAAGCCGATTGCCGTTCGCGAAACCGCGGCCGTGGGCTGCTATCTCGCGGATCTCGTCAAGTGAGAATCAGCGCTGTCGCCGTGACGATCGTGGCGATGGCTGAAGCCATCGCCCTTCTGGCATCGGCGAGCGCGCAGGAGGTGACGTTCACGCGCGACATCGCGCCGATCGTCTTCAAGTCGTGCGTGTCCTGTCACCGCAAGGGTGGTCCGGCGCCGTTTGCCCTCACTACCTACGACGAAGTGCGCCGACGCGCCACGCAGATTGCCACGGTGACCAGGAGCCGCTTCATGCCGCCGTGGAAGGTGGAACCTGGCGTTGGCCACTTCGTGGGCCAGGATCCGCTCACCGACGAGCAGATCGCCCGGCTCGAGACATGGGCGGCCGCCGGCGCGCCGGAGGGCGAGCCGGGTGCGTTGCCGCCGCTGCCGAAACTGCCCGATGGCTGGCTGCTGGGACAACCGGACCTGATCGTGAAGCCATCGCGCGCGTACACGTTGGCGCCGCAGCCGACCGACGCGTTTCGCATCTTCGCCATCCGCCTGCCGGTGACGAAGCGAACCTACGTTCGCGGCATCGAGTTTCACCCCGGCAATCTGCGGGTGGTGCATCACGCCAACATTCGCATCGATCGCACTTCTGCCACGCGCCAGTTGGACGAGGCGGATCCGCTGCCCGGTTACGACGGCCTGATGCCGCGATCGGCCGAGTATCCCGATGGCCACTTCCTTGGCTGGACCCCCGGCCAGGTCGCGCCCCTCGTGCCGCCTGATCTGGCGTGGACGCTCGAGCCCGGCAGCGACCTCGTGGTGCAGTTGCACCTGCAGCCGAGCGGCGCGGTCGAAGAGGTGCTGCCCGAGATCGGCTTGTACTTCAGCGACCAGCCGCCGTCGCGGACACCGACCATCTTGCGGTTGGGTTCCCAGGCCATCGAGATTCCGCCTGGCGAGCCGCGCCATGTGATTCGTGACGCCTACACGCTACCGGTCGATGCCGACCTGTTGGCGGTGCAGCCGCACGCCCACTACCGCGCCCGCGAGATCCGCGGCACGGCGCACCTGCCGGACGGGACGTCGCGCGTGGTAATGCACATCACCGACTGGGACTTCCGGTGGCAGCATGTCTATCGCCACGCCTCGCCGATTCGCCTGCCGAAGGGCACGCGGCTGTCGATGGAATACACCTACGACAACTCCGCCGACAACGTCCGCAATCCGGAGCTGCCGCCCGCCAAGGTCTATTGGGGCCAGCGTTCGAAGGACGAGATGGGCGACCTCTGGTTCCAGTTGCTCGCGGCCAACGACCGCGACCGCCAGCTGATGCGCGACCAGATCGCGACCAAGATGACCGTCGAGGACATCGCCGGCTACGAGACCATGCTGCGGGTCGACCCCACCGACGCCGAGCTGCACGACGATGTGGCGTTGCTGTATATGGGGGTTGGTCAGATGGCGCCGGCGGTCCGCCACTTCGAGGCGTCGGTCGCCCTCAAGCCCGAGTCAGCGGCGGCGCATTTCAATCTGGGAACGGCGCTGGCGCAAGCCGGCCGACTGGACGAGGCGGTGGCCGCTTTCCGCGCGGCGCTCGCGCGCCGGGCCGACTACGCGCTGGCGCACAACAATCTCGGCCAGGTGATGCTGGCGCAAGGCAAGACCGGCGACGCCCTGAAGCACCTGCAGCAGGCGGTTCGTCTGGATGAGGCCAATCCGCAGGCGCTGTTCGGGCTGGCCGAAGCCTACGCGGCCGTTGGCTCGTTCGACCTGGCGGTCGAGACGATCGATCGCGCGATCAAGCTGCCGATGCCGGAAGCGCTGGCGACACAGGTGCTGGCCAGGCGCGCGCACTACCTTCTACGCCGGCCGCGGTAACGGCGGGACGGCGGGCGGACGGCGGCTCAGCGTGCCGATCCGGCCGGCGCGACAAGCTTCTGAATCAGCGGCTCCAGCTGCGCCATGGTCAACTGCCCCGGGTTGTACTTCGAGACGTTGCCCGCCCGATCAATCAACACCAGCGTTGGCGTTGTCGAAACGCCGTACTGCGCGAAAATCTCCTCGCTGATCGGCACCGGGATGGTCTTCATCCACGGATAGTCGGCGTCGCGGACACCCGTGAGATAGGTCAGCTCCTCGTCCGGACCGGCCGGCTGGCGCTTGGCGACGTAGCCGTAGAACTTGGTCGGCGCCACCAGCGTCAAGCCGGTGCTCTTGTACTTCTCCAGCAGTGTTGCGAGGACCGGCCCCTGGGCCTTGCAGTCGGGGCACCAGTGCGCCCACAGGTAGACAATCACCGGCTTGCCCTTGAGCGCAGCCATCGCCGGCGGCGCCGCGCCAATCCACTTCGGGCTGTCCACGGGAAACGCCGGCGAGCCCTCGAGGCTCAGCAGGTTGACGTTCTTGTTCAGGCGTTCGACGATCGACGTGCCTTTGTAGGTGTCGAGTTCGCGCCGCAGGTAGAGGACGGCTTCGGAACGGCGGCCCTGTCCTGCCGTCGCGAGCGCGGTTACTTCGATCGCCGCGCCCAGCGCAATCGGCAGCCGCGCCTCATCGTCCAGTTTCCGCGTCTTCAGCTGCTCCTCGACGATTTCGTAGGTGCGGGCGGCATAGGTCATGGCCGCGTCGTAGTTCTTGGCGGCGACCGCGCCGCGGCCGAGCCACGAGAACGCCTCGATGGCGATTGGCGTCGTGCCGTTCGCGGCCATGTCGTCGAGCACCACCTTTTCGGCTTTGACGAAGTCGCTCTCGCCGATGGCCGCGCGCACCTTCTGCACGATGGTCGGCGGCGGCGTGGCCGGCTTCGCGGCGTCTTGCGCGAAGGACGGCACCGCGACAATCAAGGACAAAAGCAGCGCGGCAGGCATCCGTGTCATCCGCCGAGGATATCGCAATCTGCGATATAAACCTCGGATGACTCGCCACCTTCGCACCCTTGCACTGCTTGCCGTCCTCGCGCCCGTGGCGTTGCAGTTTCCCGCCACCGCTCAATCTCCCAGTCTTCGCGGGTTCCCTGACGATGCCGTCGCTGCGCAGCGGGCGCGCGAGGCGCAGTTCAGGAAGTTCCCCGACGCGGCGCGACTCAAGGAATACATGGAGGCCATGGCCGGTGACTCCCACGTCGCGGGGCAGCCGTCATCGAAGAAAGTGGCCGAGTACGCGCTGGCCAAGTTCAAGTCGTTCGGCCTCGACGCGCGCATCGAAGAGTTCGAGGCGATGATGCCGTGGCCGGTGGAAACGAGCGTCGAGCTGGTGGCGCCGGTCAAGCACGCGCTGCTGCTCAAGGAGCCGGTGCTGCCGGAAGATCCCGACTCCGGCGACCAGACGCCGGTCTACAACGCCTATTCCGCTGACGGCGACGTGACCGGCGAGGTGGTCTACGTGAACTACGGCATGCCCGCCGACTTCGAGCGGCTCAAGCAGATGGGCATCAGCGTGAAGGGCAAGATCGTGCTGGCGCGCTACGGCGCCGGCTGGCGCGGCATCAAGCCCAAGGTCGCGTACGAGAACGGCGCGATTGGCTGCCTGATCTACTCCGACCCGCGAGACGACGGGTACTTCCAGGGTGATGTGTATCCGAACGGCCCGTACCGGCCCGAGTTTGGCGCGCAGCGCGGCAGCGTGATGGACATGCCGGTGCATCCCGGCGATCCGATCACGCCCGGCTGGGGCAGCGAGGCCGGCGGCAAGAAGCTCAATCGCGAAGACTCGCAGACCATCCTGAAGATTCCGGTGCTGCCGATTGGCTATGGCGACGCGTTGCCGATCTTGCGGCAGCTCAAGGGGCAGGTCGCACCTCCCGAATGGCGCGGCGCGCTGCCGGTGACGTACCACGTGGGTCCGGGACCGGCGCAGCTGCACATGAAGCTGTCGTTCGAGTGGAAGAACCGCCCGCTCTACAACGTGATGGTGACCATTCCCGGCACCACGCGCGCGGACGAGTGGGTCATCTTCGGCAACCACCACGACGCGTGGGTGATGGGCGCGGACGACCCGATCAGCGGCGCATCGTCCTTGATGGAGACGGCTCGCGGCCTGGGCGAGCTGCTCAAGACCGGCTGGCGGCCCTCGCGCACGATCAAGATCGCGTTGTGGGACGGCGAAGAGTGGGGCTTGTTGGGTTCCACCGAGTGGGCCGAGAAGAACAACGCCGAGCTCAAGCAGAAGGCGGCCGTCTACATCAACACTGACGGCACCGGTAAGGGCTGGCTGAACGCCGGTGGTTCGCACGGCCTGCAGCAGTTCCTCGGCGAAGTGGCGAAGGAGATCATGGATCCGCGTACCGGCAAGCCGGTGTTCGACGAGGGCCGCCGCCGCGCCATCCTCGGCCATCCCGAGAACGAGCGCAAGGCGGCCGAGGCCGATCCGTCGTTCCGCATCGCCCCGCTCGGTTCCGGTTCTGACTTCACGCCATTCCTGCAGCACCTGACCCTGTCGTCGCTCAACGTCAGTTTCGGCGGCGAGAGTCCTGGCGGCGTGTATCACTCGGCCTACGACACGATCAAGTGGTACCAGACCTATTCGGATACGGACTACACCTACGGCCGGACGCTGGCGCAGCTCACGGGCACGCTGATCCTGCGCATGGCCGATGCGCCGGTACTGCCGTTCCAGTTCACCGACACGGCCGACACGCTGATGCGCTACGTGGTCGAGCTCGAAGCGCTGGCGGCGACGAAGAAAGAGTCGAACGTGGACCTGCGGCAGGTGCGCTCGGCAGTGGAGAAGCTGCGCGACGCCGGCCGCGCGTTCGAGAAGGCGTATGGCTCGCTCGGCCGCGCCAACACGCAGGCGCTGCAGGCACGCAAGGACCTGCAGGCGCTCAACCAGTTGCTGATCACGTCGGAGCGGAAGCTGGGGAACACCGAAGGCCTGCCCCGCCGCGAGTGGTTCAAGCACCAGATCTACGCGCCGGGTTTCTACACCGGCTACGGCGTGAAGACCATGCCGCAGATCCGCGAGGGGCTTGAAGAAGGCCGCTTCACCGAGGCGCAGGGCGGCGTGCGCACCGTATCCGCGGCTGTGAACGCGCTGGCCGCGCAGGTGGAGCAGGCGACGCAGGCGCTGCAGCAGGCGGTCAAGTAGTCTTTTCGCCTCGGTAGGGCGCCCCTTTATGGGGCGCCTACCGCGTTCCGCCCGCCTCGTTAATCTTCCGCAACACCCGGTCCCGCATCCACTGGGGATCCCAGAACTCGATCGGATTGACCGGCACGCCCTGCAGGAGAATCGTGAAGTGCAAGTGGTCGCCGCCGGCTAAGCCGGTGGCGCCGGTGCGGCCCAGCTCCTGGCCCTTCGCGACGGTATCGCCGACCTTCGTTCCGATCGATGACAGGTGCGCGTACAGCGACTGCACGCCCAGGCCGTGATCGACGATGACGCAGTTGCCGTAGATGCCGAGGAAGTCCGCAAAGACGACAACGCCTGCGTTCGAGGCGTTCACCGGCGCCTGCTGCACCGAGGCGAGGTCGAAGCCGAGGTGGACCTGGCGGTCGATTTCCTGGTCACCGAAGAAATAGGTCCGGCGATCGGCGAAGCGCGACTCGACCTGCGAGTTGCCCATCTGCGCGAAGGCCTCAGTCCACAGCATCTTCGGCTGGCTCTTCGCGGCCAGCGCGGTAATGGTGTCGCTGTTCTGCTTGCGCAGGTCGCCGTTGATGGTGAGGAAGCCCTTCAGGAGGCCCTCCGGTGAATCAACGTCAACCTTCAAGCCGGGGGTGTTTGAGGCAATCGCCGGCACCACCCGGTCCAGGAAGCGCTGGTCGATCGGGATGCGCGACTGCAGGAACTTCTTGTTGGTCGGCTGATGCTCGAGCGGGGTCGTCACCTCGTTGCCGGCCGCATCCCTGGCGAACGCTGACATGCGGACCTTCACGTCCTGGTCGTGCTTCAGTGCGAAGAATGCCACCCGCACGGCGGGATCGGCAATGCCCACCGCCGAACCGGGGTAGGCGCGATACTCGACATCGCCCACCCTCACCCCGGCATCCACATCGTCCGGCGTCGCCCGCAAGACGACGAACTCCGCGCCGCCGAGGTTGATGAAGTGGTGGATGGACGTGACCGCAATCCTGGGCGGATCCAGCCGCACCTGCAACTCGCGCGTGATCGCCGACTCAGCCGTTCGCAGCCCGAAGAAGACCTGGCGCGACGCCGTCACCGTGAGGGTGGCGGGTCCGCTGACAAGGGTCGGGATGGTGGCCTTGCCGAGTGCTCCCGACAGGCTGACCTGCGTCTGCCCGGTGCCGTCGTTGCCGTATGACGCCACCATGGTTGACTGCCCGTTCTGCTCGAGCGTCGCGTGCATCGCCACCACCGGCGTCGCCGACTCCGCCAGCGCATCAAGTGCGCTGGCGCGACCCACGAACTTGTCGGGCGACTTGATTGTGATCGACGGTCCAGCTTCGCGACCAGCGAGGTACCACCCGGCACCCGCGCCGGCGATTCCAATGACGACGAGGGCAAGAAGGGTCAGGCGAAAAAAGCGCATGACCGATGATAACCACTAACGCGGTCGCCTCGTCGTTCTGTGTGTCGGCGTCGCGGTCCATGGATCTTCCGGCCACGGATGCCTGGGGTAGCGGCCGCGCAGTTGCTTCCGCACTTCCTGGTACGTCGTGGCCCAGAAGCTCTTGAGGTCCTGCGTGGATTGCACCGGCCGCGCGTTCGGCGCGAGCAGGTGGAACGTCACGGGGATCCGCTTCGGCCCAAGCCTGGGCGTCTCGGCGAGGCCGAACAGTTCCTGTAGCTTCACCGCGACCGACACGGTGCCGTCGGCGGCGTAATCGAGTCGCATCGAGCGGCCGCTTGGCACTGCGAGGGAGTCGGGTGCGTCACGATCGATGGCCTGTTTCGCCGCCCATGGCAACTGTGCGGCGATGTCGAGAGTCTTGAAGCTGTTCGCGCCGGCTGCCGCCAGCACCGCCAGTGCCGGCAAGTCCAGCGTGTGCCCCGCGAAAGCAGCGCGCCGAACCAACCGCTCGGTTTCAGCATCCTGCGCGCGATCGCACCACGCCTGGGCCAACATATGCGAAGCGACCTCGGGTTCAATGGTCACGTGACGCTCTCGCAGCACCAGGGCGTCGTACCAGTCGGTGGCGTGAGCACGAACCACACCGCTGACATCAATGCTGTGGACTACTTCGCTTCGAGTCGGGCTGAGCCACTCGGCCTCGATCCTACATGCGGACCGAACCGTGGCTTCGGTCGTCGATGTAGCGTCCGCCTTTAGGCGGACCGTGCCGGAAGTGACATCTAATGCCACCAGCCAGTCACCGTCACGAACGCCGCTCTCGCGTCCCATCACCGCGCCATGGCCCGTGGCCAGGGTGACGCGGTCTGCACTTCGCCGCTTCGCCACCCGGTCGGGATAGCCCGCCAGCACCGCCCGCCGGAACACGGTTTCGTCGATGTGCCTGGCCTGGCGATTGCCCAACACCCCCGCGGCACTGCGTTCCAGGTTCTCGGCCACGCGCTTCAGGTGAAACGGCATGCGGGCCCAGGCGTCGAGAATGGGCAGCAGGTCGCAAGAGGTCGATTGGTGACCGCCCTCGGTTCGTCCCGGCTCCGAGAGCCACGCGCAGGCCGCCGCGGCTTCGAACGAGCCAAGGCCGTCGACCAGGATGCGCGCGAGGCGTGGATGCAGGGGCAGGCGCCGTAGCAGCCTGGCCTGCTCGGTCGCGCGGCCATCGCGCACGAGGCCGAGCCGTTCGAGCAGCGTGACGGCGACCGCCAGGCGGTCGTTGGTGGGCCGTTCGTACCACTCGAAGGTCGCGGGGTCGCCGCCCCAACCCAGGATCGACAGCACCGGCTGGGCCAGGTCGATGCGCTGGACCTCGGGCTCGCGATGAGGCCGCAGCCGATCGCGCTGGTCCCAGAGCCGTCGCACCGTCCCGGGGCCGAGCCGACCGGCGCGGCCGCCCCGTTGGTTCGCCGAATCCAGCGTGATGCGTTCGAGCGTCAGGCTGTCCACACCGCGCTCGCCGTTGTAGCGCGCGACCTTGTGGAGGCCGGTATCGATCACGATCGAGACGCCCGGAACGGTCAGCGACGTTTCGGCGATGTTCGTGGCCAGGATGACTCGTCGGCGCGCGCCGACGTCAGACCGGAGTACCGCGTCCTGTTCGGCGGCATCCATCGAGCCATGAAGCGACAGCAATTCGACGCCGTGCCGGGCCGCCACCGGTTCGGTTTCGCGCCGGGCTCGGGCGATCTCGCCGGCGCCGGGCAGGAAGCAGAGTGCGTTGCCGCCGGCCACGGGCAGAACCTCGTCGAGCGCGGCGGCAATCGATTGGCCAGGCGCGTAGCCGATGGCCAGCGGGTGCAGCGTGCCCGGCACGTCGATCACCGGGCAGTCACCCAGAAATCGCGACACCGGCGCCGTGTCGAGCGTGGCCGACATCACCAAGATCCGAAGATCCGGCCGCGCCAGCCATGCCTGGCGGGCCAGGGCGAGCCCCAGGTCGGCGTGGATGCTGCGCTCGTGAAACTCGTCCACGATCAGCGTCGTGACGTCGCTCAGCAGCGGGTCGTCCTGCAGGTAAGCGGTCAGAATGCCCTCGGTCACGACCAGGAGTGGTGTGTCGGAGGTAGCCTGCTTCTCGAAGCGGATGTGCCATCCGACTTCCCGGCCCAGCGTCCAACCGCGCTCGTCGGCAACGCGGCGCGCCATGGCTCGCGCTGCCACCCGTCGCGGCTGCAACAACAGCACCCGGCCCTGGTCAACCAGCGCCGGCGGTACCCTCGTGGTCTTGCCCGCGCCGGGCGCCGCCGTCAGCACCGCCGCGCGATGGCGGTCGAGCGCCTGGCGAATGGGGTCGATGAACGCATCGACAGGGAGCGGGACCGGCGGCACGTCCCTTATGATGTCAGACCATGAGCCCGCGTCTTCGCACCCTGACTAATTTGCTCTGTGCCCTCTGCGTCCTCTGTGGCCCGCTCCCGCTGGCGGCGCAAACGGCCACGCCGCCCGCTCAACGCCGCGAGCCGCCATCGACACTGCGAGCCCCATTGCGCACGGACATTCTGCGCGGCGAATATGGCCGCTATCGCGCCAACAACGATCTGCTGCACTACCAGCTCGACGTCCGCGTCGATCCCGAGAAGAAGTCGATTACCGGCAAGAATGCCATCCGCTTCAAGATGCTCAAGGACGACACCCGCATCCAGTTGGAGCTGTACGCGAACCTGTCGGTCGATAAGATCCAGATGGGCGCCACGACCCTCAAGTACGAACGCGATCACAACACTGTCTACGTGGACTTCCCGGAGACCCTGCGCGCCGGCCGCACCTACACCATCGAGTTCCACTACACCGGACTGCCCCAGGAGCAGGGCCGCTTTGGCGGGTTGGCGTTTCGCAAGGATCCCGCCGGCCGGCACTGGATCAACACCGCCAATGAAGGCGAAGGGTCGAGCGTGTGGTGGCCGAGCAAGGACCAGTGGCGCGACGAGCCGGAAGGCGCCGAGATCCGCGTCGCGGTTCCCAATGGCCTGACCAATGTCTCGAACGGACGGTTCGTGGGCAAGACCGACCTGGGCGACGGCTACACGCGCTGGGACTACCGCGTCCACTACCCGATCAACTCGTACAACGTGTCGCTCAACATCGGCCAGTACGTGCACTTCGCCGAGAAGCTCGGCGACCTGTCGATGGACTACTTCGTGCTGCCCGAGAACCTGGAGAAGGCCCAAAAGCAGTTCGCGCAGGTGCTGCCGATGATGGAGGCGTTCGAGAAGTACGTCGGCAAGTACCCGTTCCCGAAAGACGGCTTCAAGCTGATCGAGGTGCCGTATTCAGGCATGGAGCACCAGAGCGCCGTGACCTACGGCAATCGCTACGCCAACGGTTACCTCGAACGCGACTGGACCGGCGTGGGCGTCAGCCTCAAGTTCGATTTCATCATCATTCACGAGAGCGGCCACGAGTGGTTTGGCAACGCCGTCTCGGCCGCCGACGTGTCGGACATGTGGATCCAGGAAGGCTGGTGCAACTACCTGGAGTTCATCTACGTCGAGGCGCTGTTTGGCCGCGAGGATGCGATCAAGTACGCCGGCGGCTACAAGTCGAAGGTCGGCAACAAGGAGCCGATCATCACCCAGCGCGGCATCCATCGCCCGCCGAACCAGGACATGTACTTCAAAGGCGCGTTGTTCCTGGACACCCTGCGCAACGCCGTCAACGACGACGCCCGCTGGTGGAAGTTGATCAGGGGCACCTACGAGCACTTCAAGTACCAGAACATCATGACCGAAGACCTGGTGCGCTTCTTCAGCACCGAGCTGAAGCAGGACATGACGCCGATGTTCGATCAGTACCTGCGGCGCGCGAACCTGCCGACCCTCGAGCTGACGTTTGACGAGAAGGCGGAGACGGTGTCGTATCGCTGGAACGCCGACGAGCGCGGCTTCGCGATGCCGATCAAGGTGGGGGCGAAGGGAACCTGGCAGGTGATCACGCCGACGTCGGCGTGGCAGACGATGTCGAACAAGCTCGGCAAGGCGCTGGAGGTGGCCACCGAGCTCTTCTACGTGAACGTCGCGATCCTCGACGCCGACGGAAGGCCCGTCAAGTAGGGCGCGCCGCGTCGCAGATTCTGCGCTGCTTTATCGCGAGGGCTGGCGTCGTTTCTGCGATCGCTCGCCTCCGTCCCACTCGTAACTCGCTGATTCCGCAGCGTTCGCCCGTCGGGCACGAGCCTTGCGCCCATAAACGGCGTGGCGAGTGCCTCATCCACCTATCAACCGCGCCGACCCGAGCAGGGCGCGCTGCACCAACTGGTGCGCGACCACTTCGAGACGTTCCGGGCGCAGGCGGCGCACCTGCGCGACGGACAGGGTTTACCGCGCTTCGTTGAACAAGAGTTTCGCGACTTCCTGACGTGCGGATGCCTGGCGGCGGGGTTCGCGCGGTTCCGCTGTTCGGATTGCCGACTTGATCGATTGGTTCCGTTCTCCTGCAAAGGGAGAGGATTCTGCCCGAGTTGTGGTGGTCGCCGCATGACCGATCGGGCCGCCCACCTGGTCGATCACGTGTTCCCGGACGTACCGATCCGTCAATTCGTCCTGACCCTGCCCCCGAGGCAACGGACCGCTGGACCGAGGACGCGCCGACCCTGGCCGGTCTGGCGGCCTTTGACGAATACGACCGGCTTCGCCTGGGAAGGTAAGGCAAGTACGGGACGTCGATGTCCGAGCCCTTGGCGTTCGTAAAGCTCGAATAGTCCATCCAAGCCGTCTCCACCCCGTCTCCAAAACCTAGGTGGAATCGTGCGGATTGCAGTGGACGCTAGAGAACTCGCAGAACGCTGTAAGCGGTTAGGATTCAAACTCCTAGAGCCAGAAGTCGCTCGCCATCAACAACTTAGAGATGGACGCTCGCAGAGTTCGAATCCCTGCCTCACCGCCATCATTCGGCCTTCTTTCCCAAAGCTCCTTTCTCCCGTCCCTTCGTGGGAATTCGGCCGGCACGGCCGTCTACCTATGCTTGCTTGCGTGACACTCAGCCGTTAGGCTTCATGGCACGTGTCCGAGAAATCTGGGTCTGAGAACGGGCGTTCCGGTTAACAAGTGAGGCCACTAAAACGGCTTATCGTCTCGGAATCCTATTGAGGGAACGCATCATGAATCGAGTCGTTGTCATTCTGGTCGCGGGCGCGCTGGTCGCCTCAGTGGCCTGCGGAAAATCAGACGCAGAGAAGCAGGCGGAAGAGGCCGCCGCCAACCTCGAGAAGGCCGGTGAGGCCCTCTCGAAAGCCGCCGAGGGCAACGGCTCGGCCGAGGACCTCGCCGCCGGGATGAAAGCCCTGACCGACGCCATGAACGGCGACGGCAAGACGGTCGACCCGGTCTCGTTCCAGTCGCTCGAGGCCCTGCTGCCGAGCCTCTCGGGCTGGGAGCGCGGCACACCGAACAGCGAGCGCATGACCTCGCCGGTGACCTACAGCCAGACCGAGGCCTCCTACACGAAGGGCGATGCGTCGCTCACCGTGACCATCACCGACTCGGGCTTCGCGCAGGCCGTGCTCGCACCGTTTTCGATGATGGCCTCGATGGGCATCAGCCGCGAGTCACGCGATGGCTACGAGAAGGGCGTCACCCTCAACGGCCAGCCAGGCTTCGAGGAGTGGCGGAACGAGAACCGTGACGGCGAGCTCACCATGCTCGTCGGCAAGCGGTTCCTCGTGGCGGTGAAGGGCAACCAGTTGCCCGGGCCAGGCACGCTGCAGGAGGCTGCCCGCGCCATCGACTTCGGGAAGCTCGCCGCCCTGAAGTAAAGCGCGTCCTACGCTGCAGCCCGGCCACGCGGCCGATCATCGGCAACCCCAGCACGGCAGCCGCGATGGCCATCGCCATGCGCCGGAGGTCATGGAGCCGCCCGGGCACCAGGGGAATGCCGACCGACAATCGTGCGGAGCGTCGCGGTACGTCAGCGGCCGCGAGGAAAACGAGTTGGAGTAACATCAACACCCGAGGGCACACGGATGCGTCGACTCGCGGTTGTCAATATGAAGGGGGGGGCGTTGGTAAGACGACTACGGCCCTGGGCGTGATTACCGCCACGCCGTCGGCCTTCACCTTGGATGCTCAACTCGCCGGCACAATCCAACGCGAAACCCTGCTGTCGAGGCGACTCACTGGCCTCACGGGCTTTGGCATCATCGTCTTCGACTCGTCGCCGGCGATGAACCTGTTGACCTACAACGTTCTGTTGTCGGCCAGCGAACTGGTGGTCCCGGTCGGGATGGACACCATGGCCCTGGCGGGCGCGCGGCAAACGCTCGACGGCATCCAGGAGATGCGCGCGCTGTGGCCCGAGCGGCCGCTGAAGTTGGCGGCCGTCGTGCCGACCACCGTCAACATCAGTACGCACGCCAGCAAGGCGACGGTGGGGGCGCTCGCGGCGGATGCCGAGATGGGACCGGCGCTCTTCCCGCGCGGCATCCGCCAGTGCATCGACCTGACGTACGCCGCGGCGGCTCATCAGACCATCTGGGAATACGCACCTGCCAGCCGGGCGGCGGCCGATTCCGGGGCGCTGCTCAATTTTCTCAATGTCCAGACCACGACAGAGGTCAGCGCTGCTGGCTCAAAAACGACCTCGTCCAAGATTCACTCTCCCCGCAACGCCCCCGTCGGCCAGCCAGGTCACGTCGCCTGACTGGACGTCTCGATCCGACCGCATCGATGGCAGGCGACGCTGACGTGCTCTCGCAGAGTCGTTCTGGAGGACTGGCGGACCGATGCTGAAGATCTTCGACGCGGTGACGTGTGTTGGGCCGCTGCGTCCCGAAACCTCACTGACCGCAGTCCGGTCGCTCCAGCTTCATGCCGGCCAGCGGAAGATCTTCGTCGTCACATCGCGGAAGCTTTTCCCGTTCTTCGAGGACTCCCTCGAGCCGAACGGCGCGCTTCACCTCGTGGATGAGGATGAAGTCATCGAAGGTGTGAGCCTTCAGGCGATCCGCGAGTATCTCGAGGCGCGCGCCGGAGCCGGTGCGCGAGCCGGTTGGTACTTCCAGCAGTTCCTGAAGATGGCGATGTGTGGCCATCCGGAGATCGGCGGGCACTATCTGGTCTGGGACAGCGACACCGTCGCTCTCCGCCCGTTGGCGTTTTTCGACGCCGACGGCCGGGTGCTCGTCAGCCCGAAGGGAGAGCGGCATCCCCCGTATTTCGTGGCGCTCCGCAAGCTCCTGGGAATCGAGAGGCAGGTCAGCTTCTCGTTCATCGCCGAGCATCTGATGATCGACCAGCGCTATATGCTCGAGTTGATCGAGGCTCTTCGCGGTTCCAACTCGAGGAAATCCCGCGACTCCTGGGTCTGGCGCGTTCTCGACGTCATCACCGACCGGGACCTCGGCGGCTCCGGCTTCAGCGAATACGAGACCTACGGTAACTTCATCGCCGCCCGGTATCCCGACAGCTTCCGGACGCGCAGGCTGAAGTCGACCCGCCACGCCGGCATCCGCTTCGGCTCTCCACCCGCCAGAGAACCGATTCACTTCCTGCTGTTGTCCGGACATTCCGTCGCCACGTTCGAAGCCTCACCGCGACTGCGTCCGGTGATCGCCTTCTACCGGGCCTGGGCGCGTGCGGTCTACAGCGTCTCCCGCTTCGCCAGCCGATGGAGCTCCCGTAGCGCCGCACGCCTCGCCGCGGCCGCGGAGCTCTGCCCGCCGTCCCGCCGGAGCTAGGTGTGAATACTCGAGACGTTGTTCATTCGGGAGGCTCTGGAAACAATGGGGGTTGCGAAACCAACCCACCGTGTCTGCAGGATCCACCGAATGAGCGTCCATCGTAACGCCAAGACCAATGTGCATCAGCGCCGCCTGTTCCTCCGCCGCGTCTGGCAGCAGGGCTGGACGCAGCGCCAGGCGGCCGCGCGGCGGGCCGGCGCGTGAGGGAGAATGCAGCTATGCGAAGAGTGGTGCCGATTGTGTTCGTGAGCGTCGCCGCCGCCGTGACACTGACCGCTCGTCAGGGGCCCCGGAAGCCTGAGGGAGACTCGCCACTCGGGTACTACGCGAGCGTGCGGCCGGATTGTCGCGATAAGCTTGCAGGCCACGCAGAAGTCGTGTGGACGAGATTGCGAAACGCGTTGAGCGCAGAGGAATAGGATTTCGGGCAGTCACGTGACAAACGCAGAGGTTGAGCCGCTGTGTGACGTTGAACAGTACGCGTTGATGAAGTCGGACCTGTGCGCGAAGAGCCTTTGTGAATTCGGCGGAATCGCCTTTTGGCAATTCGGATTGTGCGAGAGGTCTTCGTTGGTGCTCACAGGTGTTCACTCTGTAAAGACCGCATCATGAGTCGCATTCCCAAAATAATTCATCAAATCTACAACATGAGCGGGAACGAAGTCGTCACACGCAAGGACTATTGCGCGTATCGGGACACCTGGCTCGCCAATCATCAACACTGGGAGTATCGATTTTGGGATCATGCGTCGGCGCGCAAGCTGATTGCCGACGAATATCCATCGTTTCTTTCCGTCTATGACCGTTATCCTCACTTTATCCAGCGTTGCGATGCAATTCGTTACTTCATCCTGCATCGTTTCGGCGGCCTGTACGTGGACATGGATATCGAAAACCTGAGGCCGGTGGACGAATTGTTTGAAGGATGCGAACTCGCATTATTTTCAGCAGTCCGGGGTTACACGAATGCGGTCGTAGCGAGTGTTCCCGGTCATCCCTTGTGGGACGCCATTTTCAAAGAATTGCCTCGGCGGGTAAACAACGAACCTCGGGGATTGTTCCGTCGTCCCGCGCGTGCGCCGTCGGAGCATATCTGCTATAGCACCGGGCCGATTGTCGTCAGCGATGCGGTGGAAGCCGGAGCGTTTGACAAGCTCGACACAACACGCGTTCACCCGACCTACATTTTCGAGCCGCTATCGCCGCGTATGGAAAATGGAAGGCTTGTTCACATCAACGACACAAGCCGTTCCTACGCAATACATCACATGTCCATGCACTGGCTGTCTCCGCGCGCAAAAGTCGCCCAGGCCATTTTTTCGCCGATCGCAAAAACCTACTGGGCTTGGAGACGCATGACAGGGGGGCCCTGAGGCGCCCGCAAATACAGGTAGTCCCTTCTGCCGGTCACATCCAGCCCTCCTTACTCGGGCAAGCTCGAGGTGTAGCTGATACATCGCACGACCGGACTTCCGCATGAGCAGCACTACCCAGGACACATTCGCAGGACTCGACGATGACGACCGCGCCCGCGATACTGCGGGCCCCGCTCCTGGTGTGCTGCAGGTTCCCGGCGCTCAAGTCAACGAGTGCCGGGGCCGTGCCGGTGGTGTCGGCTTCGCCCCTAGGACGGCCGCCAAATCGACGGTACGTTCTTGGAGATTTCGAGGGTCTTGAAACCGGTGCTCTTGCGGGGGCCGCGTGCGCGCGCCCATTCCGTCATGCGGCGAATCCCTTCGGCGAGCGGCGTGTCCGGGCGCCTGCCGAACACGCGGCGGAACTTGTCGTGGCGGCTGTAGGCGTGCACCGCCTCCTGACGGGGTGGCAGGAATTCAATCGGTGCCGCGGCGCCCAGCGCGTGGCGGACCCGTTCTGCGACCTCGAGCACGCTGGCGTGTGAGTCGCAGCCGATATTGAAGACGCCGTTCATCGCCTCGGGCACGTGCACGCTGGCTGCGATCTGCGGCGCGATATCGCCGATGTAGGTGAAGGCCCGCGTCTGGCGGCCATCGCCGAAAATAGTGGCCGATTGCCCCTGCATCATCCGGTTCATGAAAATCCCGACGACGTTGCGATACGGGTCGCCGATGTTCTGGCCCTCGCCGTACACGTTGTGCGGCCGGAACACCACGAAGTCGAGTCCGAGCAGACGGTGGGCGCTTTCCAGGTCCTGCTCCACCGCAAGCTTGGCGATACCGTAGGGATCCTCCGGGACGGGCTGCTGCGTCTCGTCGAATGGCGGCTCGCCGCTGCCGTAGACGGCAATGGATGACGTAAAGACGAAACACTTCACGTCGTGGCGCACCGCCTCGTTGATGAGGTTGACGCTGCCGATGACGTTGTTCATGTAGTTGAATCGCCTGATGAAGTGCGAGAGCCCTTCAGCGGCGTAGGCCGCAAGGTGGTAGACGTAGTCGAATCGGTGTCTGGTGAAAATTTGCTCGAGGAGCGCGTGGTCGGTCACCGACCCCTGCACGAACGTCGCGTCGGCCGGCACGTTGTCCGGAAACCCGCCGGACAGGTCGTCGAGCGCGACGACCTCGTGGCCCAGCGACAGACATTCGCGAGCGACGTGTCCACCGATGAACCCGGCTCCGCCTGTCACGAGAGAACGCATGGATAGCCTGCCGT